>ERZ779737.561-NODE-561-length-33958-cov-2.865499_pt1 | contig 33958 bp, 42 predicted proteins | sample MGYA00511889_ERZ779737 | MGnify/ENA primary metagenome ERZ779737 (study PRJEB29588, sample SAMEA2163575) | human gut metagenome | biome: human gut; feature: human-associated habitat; material: faeces | place: Denmark | collected 2008/2010 ... | reverse complement strand
ACTCGAACCCTGGACCGATCGGTTATGAGCCGATTGCTCTAACCAACTGAGCTAAGGGCCCGCTTGCTTAATAATAATAACATATTTTTTACACTTAATCAATAGTATTTTAACATTTTTTTAACTTTTTTCTTCACTTGGAGTATTCATATTAATACCATTATCACCTAAATATAAAAAACAAAACTAAGGTAGTATTACATCATAGCAAAAACCCAAAAAGATACTTGTTATAAATAAAATAATTTTGTATAATAATTATATAGGTGATATAATGAAAATTAAAATTATATTTATAGATATTGATGGTACTATAAGAAATGATAAAAAAAGAATATCCTTAACTACTAGATATATTATTAAAAAACTAACAAAAAAAGGAATAATCATAGTAATATGCTCTGGAAGAAACAGAAACTATACAAAAAATATCAGTTTAAAATGCCATGCTAGCCCATATATTATTTCCTCTAACGGAGCAGATATTTATAATTATAAAGATAATACAGTAATAAATGAAGAAACAATTAAACAAAGTACCATTCAAAAGCTATTAGATATATCCTCTAAGTATGATACTATTATTAATTTCAATGCCGAAAATTATCAATATACAAATAAGGAAAAAACAAATAAAAAAATATTTATAAAAAATTTTAAAGAAATCTTAAAAAATATCAAAATAGTACAGTCCATTATCTTAGATAATGACTATCATAAAATGCTTAAGGTAAAAGAAGAATTACTTAAACTTAATGATATTAAAATAGTTAATTGTTCTAAACATCTATTAGATAAAAATATCAAAATAGATAAATATTCTTACTTTGATCTTGTTAATAAAAGCGTTAGTAAAGGCAATGCTATCTCTAAACTATGTGAATATTTAAAAATTGATTTAAACTCTTCTATGGCCATTGGAGACAGTTATAACGATATATCCATGTTTGAAAAAGTAAATTACAGTGTAGCCATGGGTAACTCAATTGCTTCAGTAAAAAAACATGCAAAATTAAAAACTGACACGAATAACAACGATGGTGTCTATAAAATATTAAAAGATGTTTTAAATAATAAAATTTAATGATATAATAATGATAGAAATTTGGTGATAAAATGAAAACAGTAGTACTAGGTATGAGTGGGGGAGTAGATAGTTCTGTTGCGGCTATTATATTAAAAGAACAAGGCTATAATGTCATTGGCCTTTTTATGAGAAATTGGGATAGCATGATTAATAATGACGTAATAGGTAATCCTAACCTAAACGATGACATCTGTCCTCAGGAAAAAGATTATAACGATGCCTTAGTAGTATGTCAAAAACTTGATATCCCTTTACATCGAATTGACTTTGTCAAAGAATATTGGGATTATGTATTTACTTACTTCTTAGAAGAATTAAAAGCATGTCGTACACCTAATCCTGACGTCATGTGTAATAGATACATAAAATTTGACATGTTCCAAAAAGAAGCAAAAAAACTTGGGGCTGATTACATCGCAACAGGCCACTACGCAAAAATAATAGATGGCAAACTATATAAAGCAGATGATAAAAACAAAGACCAAAGCTACTTTCTATCAATGGTAAAAAAAGAAAACTTCAAAGATGTATTATTCCCACTTGGTAATATAGAAAAACCTAAAGTAAGAGAAATAGCTTCAAAATACGATTTAATAACCGCTAAAAAGAAAGACTCAACTGGAATATGCTTCATAGGGGAAAGAAACTTTACTAAGTTTTTAGAAAACTATTTACCAAACAGGGAAGGTAACATAGTTAACATTGAAAATAACGAAGTATTAGGTAAGCATATTGGCTTAATGTATTACACCATAGGACAAAGAAAAGGATTAAATCTAGGTGGAAACGATGATAAACTATTTGTCGTAGGCAAAAATGTCGAAAAAAATATATTATATGTCGCCTTTGGCGAAGACAACGAATATTTATACTCAACTGAAGCCGTTATCGAAGACTTCAATTACTTGACAGATAAATTGCCAAATACAGGTAATTGTAAATTTAGATACCGTCAAAACGATATTTGTTGTAAAATAGAAGATGTAAATGGCACTGTTACTGTCCATTATGATAAAACAAAAGCTGTTACACCAGGACAAATATGTGTCATTTACAGTGGAGAAGAGTGCCTTGGTGGAGGAATTATCAAAGAAGTAAGAAAAGAACATAAAAAACTTTGGTACCTATTTTAACTGTCAATTCATAAAAAAACAAGTAATCTTATGGACAAAATGGTAATCATTTGTTATAATTATTTTAGTGAGAATTATTTATATATAAATTAGGAGGAGCATAATTATGAGTACAGTAGAAAAAATTAAAGAAATATTAGAAAAAGCAAATGTATCAAAAGTGGATTTTGCAAAATACTTAGGAGTATCTAGACAAATGGTATACAATTACTTAGATGGAGATAATCTTGATAAATTACCAAAAGAAAAAAGAAACAAATTATTTAAATTACTAGATGTTAGAACCATGGAAGAAATTATAGATATAAAAATAGATCGAGCCTATCTGGATAAAATAGATGCTCGTTTAAGCAATAAAAAAAACAATAAAAACAAAGACGAACTATTAACAGGTATCGAAGGTTTTAAAAAAGAAGAGCAAGAAATATTAAGTGATATTGTCTTTCTATTAAAAGAAATGCTAAATGAAGACAAGACAAAACAGACATATATAACATTAACTTACGTATATCACTTCTTACAATCAATGAGTAATACCAAAGAATTAAGATATATGTTAGCCTATGTTGCCAAAGCGAGTGGTTTTGTAAAACCAAATATTTATGATTTTGAAGAAGAAAGACAATTTATCTTTGAAAGTATCATGTATTCAGCTATGACATTATATAATAATGGAGGGGCATCAAGAAGCAAATTAATGGAATCACATAAAAGATGGGAAGCAGAAATAGAACAAAAAAACGTTGAAAAACTAAGTAGAACACAAGAATTAAACACTGCAAAAGTGCAAGCTTTAAAAGAATTAGGATATGATGAAATTACCGAACATAATGCTGGAGAAGTATTTGATAAAATTGCCGAAATTCAAGCTAGAAACGTATGGTAAAAATTAAAATGAATGTGTAGAGAAGGGGAGATATTAAAGTAAGGCTTATTACCCTACTTTATTTTTAAAATATAGTTAAATAATTATTAAGACAATATATATAAACTATATTTTTTTTATACATTTAGAATTTTAATTATTAATAATTATCTTAGTAAAATAGACATTAAAGTAATTTAAATCACTCTAATTATATGGAAATTAATTAATATAACAAATAATATAACAAATAATATAACAAATTAAAATCTTACAAAAAAGAATCAATAATAAATTTTTAATTATATAAATTAAAATATTACAAATAGAATCAATAAATTTTTAATTATATAAAAAATACAATCTAAATAATTATTGATATTATTTATTCATATTAAATTTATAAATAAATAAATAATAAATAATAAATAATAAATAATATATATTATATTTATACAAATTTATAGTATTACCATCAAAAAATAAACTTATTTTTCTTCAAAAACTCAAGTTACTATAATATAGATTATCGTAACATGAAAATGTTTGTTTGAAAAAAAAAGACTAGTTTAAACTAGTCTTTTCTTTTTTTTCTATGTATTTTTCTAATATATAGTTAATTTCTGCGTTAATACTTCTTTTTTCTTCTTCTGCTATCTTTTTTATTTTGTTGTAAATTTCTTCTTTTAATCTTAAACTTATCATAGTATCATACATGCTTTTCACCTCGGTTTATATAATATCATATTAATATTATTTTTACTAGTTTCATAAAAATATCAAAATAATATTATTTCAATATTGACAAAGTGATATTGTTATGATATTATTGTATTAAGTGATATCATTATGATATCATTGGGAGGTAATTTATTATGAAAATTCAAGAATTATTGCTATTAAGAGTATTTTGTTATGACAACTTAAAAAATGATGATTATGAAGTTACATACTTATTAAAACAAGGTAGGGCAATAGTAGAAAATTCAAACGGTGATTGTATTTTATTAGTTGCTAAAGAAAATAATATAGTTGAGTGTTATGAAGAAAACTCTATTAAACCTTTTAGGACTATGCAATTTATTGAAAGTTATTTTATTGAAAATTTTCATGCTCGTTTAAAGTATGACTGGAAAGACCTTTAATGATAATAGTTTGGTACAATCAAAGCGAGGTGGTTCTGTTATGATAATCGTTTGGTATAACCAAAACAAAGATTGTTATTATGCTAAGTATGTAATATTTCATTTACCGCCTGAAATAAGAGTTGGTTATGAAAATAACTGGGGTCATAAGATAGTTTGTATGTTTTATCTTTTAGATAAAAAACTTATTGCTTGTGATTCTTGGGAAGATTATTATTATAATAAATTTACATTTAAACAAAGATTCTTGCGAAAACTAATAGAGTTTTTCGAGAGATTAGAAAGGAAGTGTAGGAAATGAAGAAAGAGTTTAAGGCTACATTAGAAACACGTACATCTAAAAAAGGTAATCAGTATGAAGTTTTGGTTATTAAATTAACTGATAAACTTGAAAAACTTGTGTTTCTTGAACAAGCAGAACTTGAGTTGTTAAAATTAAGTTCAAGTAATTCATTACCATTTGGTAAGTAGTTTAGTTGTGAAAGGAGGTGAGTTTAAATGGTTTATTTCATGGACGGTGTTACTGCTGGGACTGATAGTGTTGTTTCTGCTTTACAAACTGCTATAACTACTGATGTAATGTTCCAAAATTTAGCAAAATTCATTCCAGTAATAGGCGGTGTAATAATCTTTGCATTTACTTATCGTATTGTTAAAAAGATTGTCGGTGGTGCTCAAAAAGGAAAGGCAAGAGTATAGTATAAAGAAAGAGAGGTTTGTATATATGTTTGATATTGCAATTCAATTTATGGTGCAATTCGTACAATATATACCTTTTTTTATAGTTTTTATTTTAGTAATGAACTTAATAAATGAACTTTTGAAATGAGGTGTATTGTATGAGTAAAATTTATGTACCAGATTTAGAATCTTATAAGTGTTTTGTTGTTAAAAATGATTCTACCATTCGCGCTTACAAAGAAATACCTGTTAATAATAGAGATATTTCTTATAGGGATTATTTTTATAATTCTAATTATTTGTATCAAGATGGTGTTCAGTCTTTTAGTTCTTATAGTATTTTACCTGTTTGCTTAGATAGTTCTAATCTAACTGATAATGTTTATTATCGAAATGATTTTGATAAAATATTAATAATCTTTTTCATTTTACTTTTAATTTGTTTTTATTTCCCTTATAAAATTATTTCTCGTTCTTTGGGTAGGTGGTTAAAGATATGAAAAAGAGATTAAAAAAGTTTTTTATTATTTATTTTCTATTTCTTCTTCTTTCTTTTTGTTTAAATCATTTTGTTAGTGCTGATACTGATAGTAATTTAGGAATTCCTCCTTTTTATAATATAAAAGCAAACAACGTTAATCTTCTTAATTCTCCTCAATATACTGAAAATGCAAATGAAACAACTTTTTATATTAATCTAAATGCTGATGTAGTATATAATAATATTTGGCCTAATTATGCAATTTTGAATAATATTTTTAATAAATATTTAATTGTTGATGTTTGTTCTCTTTGGTCTGTTCCTACTCAGTTTTATGCAAACGGAACGGGGTGGAGTTCTGGACAGGTTTATATGAATAATGGGTCGTGTTTTATTGAAGGCTATGAGGGAACTTTATCCACTGTTATACTTGGTTGGAATTTTGACATGTTAGATATTTGGGAAGATAGTTCTACAACTACAACTTATAAAATATCAATGTATAGTAATAGAAATAATTTTACATTTAGATTATATTATCCAAATACTAGGACTATTCGAGTAAATAGTATTTATACGAGTAATAATTTACCCTCTAGGGTTACAGATGTTTCAGCAATAACAAAGGAGCAAGAAAAGACTAATCAAAAATTGGATAGTTTAAAAGAAGAACAAAAGAAAACGCAAGATATTATCACAAGTGAAGAATTTAATACTCCTGATTTTTCTGGAATTTCTTGGGCTCCTGATACACCTGTATCTAATTTAGTTTTAATGCCTTTGAATGTTTTAAATCGAATAGTTACTGCTTTTTCAGGTTCTTGTTCTCCTTATAATTTAACTTTTTTTGATAATACTATTTTAACTTTTCCTTGTTTTAATGGTGAATTGTATTTTGGTTCAAATTTATGGTCTACTATAGATTCTTTGATGTGTCTTTTTATGATTTACGAAATAGGAATGTTTGCTATATCAGCATTTGAGGACTTTACTAGTTTAAGGGATACATATGATAAACTTTATGTTCCTAAACATGCTAAACCGCTTGGCAAACATACGAAAGAGGTGCAATAATATGGCTAAAGTAATATTCAATACATTTTTTAAGATTATTAGTTCTATAGTTACAGTTATTTTAACCCCTGTTAATGCTTTAGTTAATGGTGCATTTCCTGACTTTTCTTTAATGGTTAATAAGTTTACTGCTAGTATAAATACTTTCTTAGGTACAAGTCTTGCTTATTTCTTTAATATTTTACCGCCTACAACTCGTACAGTCATACAGACATATCTTGCTTTACTTGTTGTTTATTATACTATAAGTATTTCATTACATGCTATTTTAAAAGTATATACAATTATACGCAATATAAAAATTTGGTAGTTAATTATGAGTTTGTCAATGAAGAAGAAAGAGCGTAGCGGATAAAAGCGAAGCGATTATGCTTTCTTCGTAATTGATAAACATATAGTACAGACAATTGTTGCGTAGCAACTTTTTAAAAAAATGTATTTATTCATTTTTTTGAAAAGTTTACGAGCTTCACGCTCTTAGTGAAAAAAAGTTTTTGCGTTACTTTTTTCAAAAAGTAACGAAAGAGAGGAGTATTTATGTTACAATTACACGTTGATTTTCCAAGTTTATTTCGGCAGGGTTTACCAAAATTAGATTCGAGGTTCCTTATTGCTTTAATTAATGGTTATCAGGGTTCAGGTAAATCATATTTTGCTATTTATATTTTAGAAAAGTTTTATCCATCAAGTAAAGTTTTTACTAATATACATTCATATAAATCAGACAAGCACGATGTTAATTATTTTCATGATTTGACAGAAATTTATAATAATACTGAAAAAAATTGTATCTTTGTTATAGACGAACTATCTAAAAAATATGTTAAAGATAGTAAGATTGACCGTCCTTTTTATTCTTGGTTACAACAATCTAGGAAAACTAATCGAGTCGTTTTCTTAATTACTCAAGAATATTTACAAGTACCTAATTGGTTGCGTGGTGTTGCGAACGTTTCTTATACTACAAGTAAGTTTATATTCAATAATATTATGAAAACTTCTTTAGGCACGCCTGTTTTAGATAAAGATACTTGCGAATGGACTTTGAATGTCTTTGGATATTATTTTTACAAAAGAAATAAAATTTATGGTATTAAATATAATACATTTGAATGTATTGATAGTTTATAAACTTTCTTCGTGGCGACTTTCCTATGTCGCCACGCGGAGAAAGTCTTGGGGTTTTCCCATATGATGTACTACGACACATCATATGGAGTGAATTGTGAATTAAAAAAAGAAATGGAGATTATTATGTTAAAAAAAGATTTAAAAAAAAGAAATTGGACTTTTGTTTTATATGAAGATAGTTGTGCTAAAGACTGGGAAGATTACCTTGTTTCTACTGGTGTTCCTTTTAGTTACGTATACCATGATAAAGATAAAACTGAAATAGGTGAGCCAAAAAAACCGCATTATCATGTTTTAGTTTGCTTTGATGGTCCTACAACTTATAATACTATGTTAGACCATGCTAAAAGGGTAGGCGCTGCGAATGATGTTGTACAGCCTGTTGGAAGTGTCCGCGGTATAGTTAGATACTTCTGTCATAAAGACAACCCAGATAAATATCAATATAACGAGGATGTTATTCAATATAGAAATGGATTTGACCCAAGCGATTACTTTTGTTTAACTGTTACTCAACAAAAAGCAATAAAAAGAAAAGTTACTAGTTTTATACGTGATAATAATATTACTCAATATGCTGACTTAATAAATATTTTAATGGATAGCGAAGAAGATAACATGTATGACATAGCAACTCAAAATACTTTCTTCTTTTGTCAGTATATGAAGTCATTAAGGCATTGCAAGTATAACGAAGAAGAATAACACGAACAAAAAAACTTATGTTACTATAATATATATTATGTTGACTTCTATTTTTGAATAATTATAAGTATATTTAATAAATATTAGTAAATAATATATTTGGAGGTAATATTATGAATAAAAATGAACAAATAAAATGCGATGTCTTCTCATGTATTCATAACTGTGATTGTTGTTGCTCATTAGATTCAATAAAAGTATCATGCAACGGTAACAACGAATATGCATCAAAAAAGGAAACAATATGTGATAGCTTTAAAAAGAAAGATTAATAGTATGTCTATTAATCTTCTTCTTTTATATATTTATTTACTAAATTAACATAATATTCCTTAATTTCTTTTAATTTATCCTTATCCCTTGCTTCAAACCTTAACGTAATATTTGGTCCAGTATTAGATGCTCTTATTAAAGCAAAACCGTCTTCATATAATATTTTAACTCCGTCTATATCTATAAAATTTAATTTATTAAAAATAGCATATTGCTTTACCTTATCAATTATTTTAAATTTAACATTATCACTAACTTCAATTTTAATTTCAGGGGTATTATAATACTTATTAATACCATCTAATAAACTTGATAAAGTCTTATCAGTATGTGATAATATTTCAATAATTCTTAAACTTGCATATATCCCATCATCATATCCTGGAAATTTATCTTGAAAATAAACATGACCAGATAATTCTCCCCCGAATGGTAGTTTCGCACTGACCATTTTTTCTTTAGTATAAGAATTTCCTGTTCTATATATTATTGGTTTAATACCAAGTTTTATCATTTCATCTTCTAGTGCTTTAGAACACTTAACATCAAGCAAACCACGTTTATCTTTTATTTTATTATAGATATCTCTCCATATAATTACCATAAATAAGTCAGTAGGTATATAATTACCCTTTTCATCAACTACCCCTACTCTATCACCATCGCCATCATATGCTACTCCTATATCTGCTTTGGTGTCAATTACCGTACGTTTTAATTCAACTAAATTATCTTCAACACAAGGGTCGGGATGATGATTAGGAAATTCACCATTTGAAACATCATACAAATTAACAAGCTCAATATCCAACTTAGATAATACCTCCCTAGCCACGATACTAGTTGTTCCATTACCACAGTCAAAAACTACTTTTAATTGTCTATCACCAAGTTTAATACCTTTAAGAAGTAAATTAATATATTCATCTTTAACTTTTTTCTCAATTAATATCCCATTACCTTTAATAAAATCATTACTTTGAATAACATCAAATAAATGATACACAGATGCCCCAAAAGCATTATGAAGTCCATTATAACTGAACTTAAAACCATTATATTCCTTAGGATTATGTGAAGCCGTAATCATCACCCCACATTTAACATTTAAATAATCCCATGCAAAATAATACATTGGCGTAGTAGTAAGGCCAATACTAACAACATCTACCCCTGTTTCTAATATACCCTTTACCAAAGCCTCATACAAACTCACCGAAGACAATCTATTATCATAACCCACAATACACTTCTTTTTATTATATTCTCTTTGTAAAATAGTGCCATAAGACTTACCTATTAAATAAGCAGTATCTTCATTTAATTCACTATCATATATTCCTCTGATATCATATTCTCTAAATATTTCTTTTTTAATCATTTTGTCCTCCTAACTTCTTGGATGATGTTCCAAGTAATCTTTCTTTAAATTCTCATTATTAATATGTAAATATATCCCTGTTGTAGATATATCAGCATGCCCCAGCATCTCTTGAATACTCCTCAAATCTGCTCCATTATTAAGCATGTGTGAAGCAAAAGAATGCCTCAAAGTATGTGGTGATATTGTCTTATTAATTCCTTTTTTATAAGCGATATCTTTAAGTATCTTAAAAAAACCACTTCTACTAATAACCTTCCCATGATTATTTAAAAATAAATAATTATTCTTATTACATTTATTTTTAATTAAATTAGACCTATAATTATCTTTATATATCCTAACCCACTTACTAGCAATTTCCCCAATAGGAACTATCCTCTCTTTGTTCCCCTTACCAGTACACCTAACTACTTCGAGTTCAGTATCTACATCATTTAACTGTAAATTAACAAGTTCACTTACTCTAAGACCTGAAGCATACATAAGTTCTAGCATCGCCTTAGTGCGATAATCAAATGCAGTATGTAACTCTATATCAAGTAAATTATCTACTTCTTCTATCGTTAAAACACTAGGTAAATGTAATCCTTTCTTAGGAGTTTCAATTAAAGAAGTAATATCTTTAGCATTATTTTCTTTCATATTTAATTTGCATAAACATTTAATTGAAGTAATATTTCTTAATATACTACTAGTATTAATATTGCTTTTACTTAAAATAGTTAAATAATTATTAATAGTATCAACATCATAAATATTATTACTTTTAATTTTGTCTAAGTACTTAAAATATTTAATAATATCATACATATATGAATTATTAGAATTAACATCAAACTTTTTTACCATCATCAAATAATTTTGAAAATGAGATAATTTATTCTTATAATAATCATTTATTTCTAATTTATCTATGTCTATCATAATATCACATACCCTAAATTAATTGTACCAAATTTCTGGCGAAAAGTCATTATTTTTTAATTAAATAATAGTAAATAAAACTTAATGTGAACGAATGTGAACGAAACAATTAATTTTAGCAATTGACGACAATATTTATTATTATAATTATGATAGAATTAAAGAAAAATTAAAAGGACTGTCTCCTGTGAATTACAGGTTACAATCCTCTAATTAGAAACTATTAATAAACTGTCCAACTTTTGGGGTTCAGTTCATTCAGTTCATCATTCCTATTTAGTCTTTTTAATAATTAAATTAATTATAATTCACCCTTATAAAAATAAATTTTCATTGCATCTTCTTTATATGTAGGTTTTGAAATATCTATATTTAGAAAATTTGATATATAATATATTAAATATTGAGATGAAACTAATAAATCATACTCACATAGTATTTCATCGTATCTACTTTCAATTATTAAATTCTCATCTTTTTCTAAATATTCTAATAGTTTTTCCTCGTATAAACTTGTTGTTTTTTGTTTAAAATAAATATTTTTTTTATCACTTAAATGTTCATAGTTAATAAATCTTCCGTGTGAAAAATTTTTCTTTTCATGAATTAAACAATTATATATACCAGATTCAATTATTTTACTTTCTAAATCACTACAAGCACATTCAGTAAAATCTCCTGTAAAAATATTAAAACTATTTCCTTCTTTTAAAAATTCTTTTAACATCTTTTTATTTTCTTTAAAATAATTACCAAAGTAATTTTTCCAATAATTTATACTATCACTAATAAACTCTTCAATATCATTTCTTAATTTCTTTTCAAAATATAATTTTAAAAATATACTTGCTGGTGCTAAAGCACCTTCAAATGAAAGAAATCCCCTTTCTTTTCCTTTATTAGTACCTGTTCGATATGAAATAACATTATTTTTAGAGATTCCCGTTTTTGTTACAACTTTTTGTAATTCACCTTTTGTAATAATATATTTATTATTAAGAATTTTACTTGTACCGACAAGTAAATCATTTGTAGTTCCAGAATAAGAAAACAAAAATACTGAATCAACACCTTTATTATTTCTATAATATACTTCTCTAGGAAATAAAGCATTTGTATTTATTCCATATAAATAATTTATAAGTTTAGATGCAAATTTTGCTCCAGCAAAAGATCCCCCAGTTCCTACAAAAATACTATTATTTAAACTATTAAAATCTATTTTAACTAACTTATCATAAGCATTGCTATTAATAGCATTAATTATTCTAGTTTCTAAGTTATTGATATTTATATTACATCTTTTTATTTGCTTTCTTAATGCAATATCAAAATTACTGCAAGTACAAGTATCTTTCACTTTTTTTATTCTATATAAATTTTGTATATGTCCTCGTGCACCAAACTTTTTTACAACCTTTTTTGTAAGTTTAGTAGATTTCTCGAAAGTTACATCTATAAATTTAGAATCAATAGTAAAATCATTCTTTATATATTCACTAATAAATACTGAAAAAAACGCATCACCAGCTCCTGTTGGGTCAATTTCTATCTCTGGATTATTTAACTCTTTATTAACTTTATTATTGTCAAATACAAAATCTGAACCTTTTTTTCCTCTAGTAACTATTATCATTTTAGGATGTAGTATATTATATAAATCTTCTATTGATTTAATAGAAAATCTATTTTTCAAATATTTTTCAACTCGTTCATTTAAATTTATAATATCAAATTTATTTTTAATTTTTTCTAATATTTCATCATCACTATAATCATCTAATTCAAAATACTGTCCTAAATCTAACATTTTTCTATTATCGCAATTATCTATAATAATTTGATTTTTCTTATTTAAATTATCAAAAATCAAAACATCATCAGTGTTAATTTGTTTCAAAATATCGTTTGGTTCTATTTTACTTTCTTCATACCATCTTTTTATATTACAAACAGGGCATCTTTTTTTTGAAGTAAACTCTAATTTACCATTTAATTCTTGATATGAAACGTGAAAACAACGTGTGTTTACATTTTTAATTATTTTTACATTATCAATGTTTGTCCCAACTTCCTTTAGGCTATTAATTGCTATAGTACCTGCCATATCATCACCACATACACCGCAAACAGATGTTTCTAAGCCTAATTTAGCAATATTAGCAATTATATTATGAGAAGTCATTCCACCATTTAATCCTACTAATTTGCCATTTTTATAATAAAAATCTGTTACCAAATCTCCAATACTAATTATTCTCATTTATTCACCTACTTAAATATTCTTTTCTAACCACTCATACAAATAATTATCTTTAAACGCATGAGAAGTTAAAAAATGATTATCATTTTCTATAATTTTTAATTCTATATTTTTTGAATCAACATTTTTAAGTTTATTATAAGCTTGTATACTTTCATTAACATCAATTATGTCGTCATCACTTCCGTGATATATTAAAATTGCTTTTTCCTTTAATGGTAATAAAGTTTTATCAATTGGTAGCATTATACCGCCAGATACAGATACTATACCTTTAAATAGCTCAGGTCTAGACATAATATAATTCCAAGCACCAAATGCTCCCATACTACATCCTAAAATACATACTCTATTTTTATCATATTTATATTCTTTATAAACTTCTTCTAAAATTTTTTCTACTTCCCTTAAATGATAATCCCAAAAATTATTATCAGTACATTGTGGTGCAATAACAATATAAGGTATATCAAACTTATTCATATATTTTGGCAAAGCATATTTCTCTACATCTTCTACTCTATTACCTCTTTCTCCAATACCATGTAAAAATAATAACAATGGCAAATTATTAACTTTTCCTTTTGGAGAATATACAATATAATTCATATTACAAAAATTACTATCACTAAGTTTACAATATTTTTTTAACATACATTCTACCTTACCTCAAATTAATTGTATCAAAAAAAATATAAAAAGTCATTATTTTTTAATTAAATTATAACAAACAAAACTTAATGTGAACGAATCAACTTAAATTTCTAAAACAAGTGCGTATAAAATGTTAAACAAAAACATTATTAGCAAAAAAGGAAATGGTAAAAACACTTGTTATATCCTAAAATAATTTTAAATCTTAAATATAAAAATAAAATATATAAAAAAGGCTGAGTAGAAATAAATAATTCCTATTGAGCCTTTTTAATAATTAAATTAATTATAGCACAATTGCTTTATTTATGGTAAAATTATTTATAGATGGGAAGTAATTTTATGAACGATTTATTAGCAATAAAACTAAGACCTAACACCCTAGAAGAAGTAATAGGCCAAGAACATTTACTAGGAAAAGATAAAGTATTATATAACTTAATTAAAAATAAGAAATTATTTTCTATGATTTTATATGGTAAACCTGGTATTGGCAAAACTACGATTGCTTTAATGATTGTAAATGAATTAGGACTTAGATATAAAGTATTAAATGCTGTGATCAACAATAAAAAAGACTTTGACATAGCTGTCGAAGAAGCTAAAATGAATCATGGTTTAATCTTAATTATGGATGAAATACATAGATTAAATAAAGATAAGCAAGACTTATTATTACCATTCTTAGAAAGTGGTTTAATTACCCTGATAGGTATGACAACATCTAATCCTTATCATGCCATTAATCCTGCTATTAGAAGCAGATGCCAATTATATGAATTAAAAGAATTAAGTGATAATGATATAAGAAAAGGAATTAAAAGATTAATAGATAAAAATGTTTTAGAAGGACTTACTCTAAATGATGAAGCAATAGACTATATTGTTAAAGTATCTTCTAGTGATTTAAGGTTTGCTTATAACTTAATAGAAGTAGCATATTATGCCTCAAGTGATAAAAAAATAGACATTGATTTATTAAAAAATATATGTAATAAACCTAATATATTTCACGATAAAAATGAAGATGGCTATTATGATGTAATAAGTGCCTTCCAAAAATCAATTCGTGGTAGTGATGTTAATGCTAGTTTGCACTACCTTGCTAGACTTATTAATGCAGAAGATTTAGATATTATCATAAGAAGGCTATCCGTTATTGCTTATGAAGATATAGGACTGGCTAATCCTAGTATTGGTCCTAAGTTAGATGCTGTGATTAATGCTGTACTTAGATTAGGACTGCCCGAAGCTAGAATACCACTTGCAAGTATTGTAATTGAAATGGCTCTATCTCCAAAATCCAACAGTGCGGTTTTAGCTATTAATAATGCCTTAAATGATGTTACTAGTGTCCACTGTGGCAATGTTCCTGAACACATTAAAACAACCTCACCTAATTATAAATATCCTCATGATTATCCAAATCATTTTGTTAAACAAGAATACTTACCAGAAAATATTAGAAACAGAAAATATTATAACCCACAAAATAATATTAATGAATTAAAATATAAAGAAGTATTAAAAAAAATAGATGATTTAAGAAAATAATTATTATTATATTTTTTGCTATGCTGTTGTAGTTTAAAAGATATATAAAATAAAACTAATAAATTCATGTAACTTATTAGTTTTTTTAACATCTCCTACCGATAATGCGAGTAGCAAATGCATATTATTTTTTTCTAATTTTAATCTTATTTTCTTTACCTAAATTATCCATTAAATAAGATACAAGCTGTATATCAGGTAAATATTCTTCTATAGTTATTTTATTTATATCATATTTAAAATTCTTCTTATTATTAAATATTGGATTATTAAATCTTTTTACTCTAATATTCTCTTCATTTATAATCATATAATCACTTATATAATTATTATCAAAATAAACAAAATCTTTATCTATTTTAACTATTTTTTTATCTATATTACCATCATATATACTTACAATATAATATTCATACATTTTATCCACTACTCCCCATTAATTATATTATTTTATATTATTTAAAATGTCATTGATTACATAACTTGCACATAACATTCCAGATACTGCTGGGACAAAACTAGTAGAACCAATTACATTATTACATTTTTTACATTCTTCCGTAGAAGATACTACATAAATAGATCCCTTTATTTTTTCTTTAATTACCCAAGTTCTGATTTTTTTAGCTAATTTATCATAAGTTGTCTTCCTTATATCAGTTATTTTTAATAACTCTGGATTAAACTTATTACCAGTACCCATTGAAGAAATAAATTTAATTTTATAATTTATTGCATTTCTTATAATTAACTTCTTAGCCTTAACATCATCACAAGCATCAATAATATAATCATTACCTTTAATTATATCTATTACATTTTCTTCATTTAATTTCTCTTTTATTACTTTAATATTCAAATTTCTATTTATTTCTAATGCTCTTTCTTTAGCAACATCTACTTTATATCTACCTATATTATTAATATTAGTTATTACTTGCCTATTTAAATTAGTTATATCTATTATATCATAATCTACTATTGTTATATTAGAAATACCCCCTCGTACTAAGGCTTCAAAAGCATATCCTCCTACTCCACCTATACCAATAATTACTACTTTTTTATCTTTTAAAATATTAAATTTATCATTACCAATTAATTGTATAAACCTAGAAAATTCTTCCATATAACTTCTCCTTTTAAATTTAGGTACAAAAAAACCAAAGAGTCGACTCTATGAGATAAAACCCGCGGCGTTTGGCACACAGGTGGGCATCCCCATCTACTAATTAGGATTCTTACTTAGAAGCAAGCTTTCAACACATAGTAAATTTTATGATTCCCTAAATATATCTTTAGTCGGTTTTATACTAAGATATCCTACTCTCTAGCTAATTTGATTATATCATTAAATTAATTAAATAGCAAGGATATTTTATCTTTTTTTACTATTTAACTTTGTCAAAGTTTCTTTAACTATATCATATAAAGGTTCCATCTCTACATTTTCTTGATAATAGATAAAACTATCTATTAAATTATTAAAAGTATCAACATCTAAATTATCATGAACAGGAAAACCAGATATTTTTCTTACATAAATATGAGCTAAATCAATATAATTTATTTTTCCTCCAGGTCCCATTATTTCAAAATTTCTTTTCTTTATATTATTTTTAGCATGTGAAGAAATAGATAATAAATAATAATTAGTATCATCTTCACTAATAATAACACAAGGTCTTCTCTTATGTGAATCAAGATGATTACTAGTAGATAAGAAATCTTTAAAAATAAAATGTTCAATTGATATAATAGAACTTGGTCCTATATACATATTATTCACCATTTTCCATATAACCTAAAATAGTTTCTTTATTTACATTTTTTAAACTATTCATAATATTAATATCGGCATTTTTATTAGTTTTAACTAATTCTTCAATTAATAATTTAACTTCTTTTCTCTTACCCAAACTCTTCTTAGTTACTTTACATGCACAGTCAATAAATTTTAAATTATTATATTTGGCAAAATGAATAATATCTTTTTCTTTAACATAATATAAAGGTCTAATTAACTGCATACCTTCAAAGTTTTTAGAATCTAATATAGGTAACATTCCTCCAAAAACACCATTATATAAAATATTTAACATAACTGTTTCAATAACATCATTAAAGTGATGCCCAAGAGCGATCTTATTACAACCTAATTCTTTAGCTTTAGCGTATAAATAACCCCTTCTCATTCTAGCACATAGATAACAAGGACTATCTCCTCCAACTCTATCTACTACATCAAAGATATCACTTTTAAATACTTCTATATCTAAATTTAATAACTTAGCATTATCTACTATTTGTTTTAAGTTTATATCTAAATAACCTGGATCCATAACCAAATATTTAGTATTAAAATTAAACTTATGATGTTTCTTTAATTCCTCAAAACATAGTGCTAGTAAAAACGAATCTTTTCCACCACTTATACAAACACAGATATTATCATTTTCTTTAATTAAATCGTAATCCTTAATAGCTTTAATAAATTTAGACCATATTTCTTTCCTAAATTTCTTTATTATTGACTTTTTAATTTCTAATTCATTCATATTAACTAATTTTAATTCCTAATTCTTTTAATTGATATTCATCTACTGTATTAGGACATTCACTCATTAAACATGAAGCCGATGCTGTTTTAGGAAACGCAATAACATCTCTAATATTTTCTGTATTAGTTAAAAGCATTACTAATCTATCAAGACCAAAAGCAAGTCCTCCATGTGGTGGTGTTCCATATTTTAAAGCCTCAACAAAGAAACCAAACTTATTTTTAATTTGTTCATCAGTTAATTCTAATGCTTCAAACATCTTTCTTTGAACCTCTTGATCATGAATACGAATAGAACCACCACCTGCTTCATAACCATTGATAACTATATCATAGGCCTTTGAATAACAAGATGCCTTATCAGTTAATAACTTATCTACATCACTATCCTTAGGTGAAGTAAATGGATGATGACATGCAACATATTTATGTTCTTCCTCACTATATTCAAATGAAGGAAAATCTACTACCCATAACATCTTATAAACATTACTATCAATTAAATTTAAATCTTTAGCTATTTTACATCTTAAAGCCCCAAGTGCTTGCTTAACTTCTTTTTTATTACCACCTAAAATTAATACCAAGTCATTATTCTCAATATTTAAATTAGATTTAATATTATTTATCTCTTCAGTAGTTAAATTCTTAACTATACTACCAGTAACTTCTTCATTATATTTAAGATAAGTTAAATTATTCTTAGTATAAGTATGAACAAAATCATTTAATTTATCCAACTCTTTTCTTGAATAATCAAGTGCCTTATTCTTAACTACAATAGCATTGATAATACCATTTTCACTTATTATATTACTATACATAGAAAATGAGGTATCTTTTAATATATCAGTAATATCATTTAATTTCATTTCAAACCTTAAATCTGGTTTATCACTACCATAATAATTAATAGCATCATCATACTTCATTTTCATAAGTGGTAATTTAATATCAATATTTTTAACTTTTTTAAAGACATAAGCAATCATACCTTCTGCCATAGACATAACATCGTCTTCATTAACAAAACTCATTTCAACATCTATTTGAGTAAATTCAGGTTGCCTATCCGCTCTTAAGTCTTCATCCCTAAAACATTTAGCAATTTGGAAATATCTCTCCATTCCACCAACCATTAATAATTGCTTAAATATTTGAGGAGATTGTGGTAAAGCATAAAACTTACCATGATTAACACGACTCGGTACTAAATAGTCTCTTGCTCCTTCTGGTGTTGATTTACATAACACTGGTGTTTCTATCTCTAAAAATCCATTATTATTAAAGTATTCTCTAACTGCAAAAGTAATTTCATGTCTTTTAATTAATTTTTCCTTTAAGTTTTCTTTTCTTAAATCTAAGTAGCGGTATTTTAATCTAGTATCCTCTAGAGCTGTAGTATTATTTAAATCAAATGGTAATTCAATTGAAGTATTTAATATTTCTAAATTAGTAACATCCACTTCGATCTCACCAGTATTTAAATTCTTATTTTTACTTTCCCTCTCAATAATGGCACCTTCTACTTTTAAAACATATTCATTTTTAATCTCTAATGCTTGTTTATAATATTTATTATCAGGTTTAATTGCTAATTGGATAATACCAGATCTATCTCTTAAATCAATAAATATTACACCACCTAAATTTCTTGTTTTGTTTACCCATCCATATAGAGAAACAACCTCTCCTACATTTTTAATAGTAAAACTATTATTTTCATATTTCTTCATATAATTTCCTCCTTATAATATAAAAACACACTAACTCGTAAGGACGAAATTCGCGGTGCCACCTTACTTCACCAATGTGCTCTTTATTTACCTATAACGTATGTAATACGATTTTTCTTAATTATTTAAGTGTCACTTCTTAAACGAAAAATATAATATAATTTTATCACATTTAATTTTTTTTGCAAGTAATATTTGTCCTTTTTATTAGTTTTTTTGCTTCAATCTTATCTATTTCTAAAGTTTCTTCTAAATTTCTAATATCTATTCTCTTTTTATTTAGTAAATATTCTTCCATAATCTTTACCGCATCATCTTTATCATAAGTAGTATATATATATTTAGCAAATACTTGAGATAACATATTAGTAAAATTAAATTTACTTAAACTAGTATCATAATAATTACATACGTTATCATTTGCATTTAGTAGTTTCAGTAGATGTAATAATGTCTTAAAATAAGATTTTTGGTTGTATATAAAATAATTATCATAATATACTGGTAACCAAGTTAAATAAACACACATTTCTTTTAATATAATAAGATTTAGTTCTTTCTTAGAAAACATTTTGTTTTGATTACAAAAGTCTTCTAAAAAATAAGTACTAGCACAACTAGGAAGTTCAGCAATAGTTTCATTTATATTATATTTATACTTCTTAAAACATAAAGCATGTTCTATTTCATGAATAAAAGTAAATAAATCATATATAGTATTCTCTCTTCTTATCACAACATATGTTTTATCATTATGAATAAAATAATTACAGATACCACATAACTCAAAATTCGGCATCTTTCTATTTAGAAAATAAGTTTTATCACTTTTAATTATCTTGTCATAACTATCAATAATATTTCTATCTTTAAAACTATCATAATAATTATAACCTATCTTAATTATTTTATTAGTCCCTAATTTTCTTGTTGGTAAAGGTCTTTCAATCATATCTAAATTATATGTATCACATATTATACTGGCTTGTTTAAGTAAATTGAGATGTTTTTTAAAATATAGAGAGGTAAATAATTTCTTAACACTTAATACTTCTTTTAAAACAAAAAGAGAATCGATTAATTCATTTATTTTATCAATGAAAAATAAATTATTATCTTCATCTACACTATCTAATTCTTCTTTTACGTCATCAAAAGCAAAAGATAAAATATCTAAAATATCTTCATAATTAGCAAGATAATTAACTTTATCCTTATTATTAATTTGCTTATCTTCTTTAATTTTGTTTATTTCATTTAAAACATGTGCTTGATTCCAATAATATTTCATACCATATACTCCCTTAAAAATATTGTACTAGATATTTGATATAATTACAAGAAAAAATGTTTAGCAATTATATAAAAACGAAGACTAAGAATAATAAATTAGTTACAAACATGGACAGATACTGATAACAGCATAGCAAAAGCATAAAAAAATTAGTCTAAATTTAAGACCAATTATCTATTTTCTTGATTACTTGTGATGGTATTATGATAATCTAAATATGCATAAGAAATACCTGCGACAAATACTAAAATAAAGGTTGTAATTATAAATACAGTTATTATCTCTTTAATATCTTTATCGTTCATGATATCACCTACTATTCTTCTTAAGTATACAATATTTTTTAATATTTATCAAGCATTTTTAATCTCTTGGTTTAAATATCAAAGATAAGAAGAAAGCACATACAATAGCCACGCTTATCCCCGCGGCCGTTAGATCAAATAACCCCATCGTAAGACCTAAAATACCAATATTTGAAGCCATATCCATTGCCCCATGAACAAGAAGATGACCAAACGATGTAATTGGCACGATAGCTCCTGCTCCAGCATATAAAACTATCTTATCGTAAATACCAAAGATATCTAAAAATGCTCCAACGACTACAAAAATACTTGTAACATGACCTGGTGTTAATTTTGTATTATCTAGTATTATTTGAGAAATTAAACAAATCAAACCACAAAACAAAAACGCATATACATAAGTCATCATATTGTTACCTCCAAACTAATAGCATGTGCTATCGAAGGAATCGATTCCTTTTGAAAAACAAAAGTTGGTGAAAAAATTGCTCCAGTTGGAACTATTAAAACTCTTCTGTACTTACCCTTTAACATTTCCTTATAAATATAACCAAAATTTACTAAAGCACTACAAGCTGGACCACTTCCTCCTGCATAAACAGGTTGTTTAAGAACATCATATATCATCGTTCCACAGTCATTATAATTCTTAGTTATATCTAAATTATAAGCCGTTTTCATATAATCAGTAAGAATCTCTTTACCATATATGCCTAAGTCTCCAGTTAAAATCAAGTCATAATAGGATGGTTCCCTCTTCAAGTCAGTTAAATGCCTATATATAGTATCTGCAGCCGAGATAGCCATCACTGCTCCCATATGATTTACATCTTTGACACCCATATCACACACTCTACCAATTGTAGACGATTCAATTTTTACTTTACTTTTTTTATTAGATAAAAGAACAGAAACGGCTCCAGTTACTGTAAATGTTGACGTTTTAGGCTTTGGTCCTCCATATTCAATAGGATTTCTAAATTGTTTCTCGGAAGCATTATTATGTGAACTGACACTACAAATAGAACTCTTTATTTTTTTACTGTCAATAAATGTTGAAGCAACAATTAAACCTTCACTTGAAGTAGCACATGCATTGTAAATACCAAGAAATGGGATGTCAATATCTCTTGCCATGTAATTTGACGCGGCTATTTGATTTTGTAAATCACCAGCTACAAGTAAATCAATGTCATCTTTATTTTTATTAGTTTTCTTAAGTAATAGGATGACACTATCTTTCATTAATTTACTCTCTGCTTTTTCAAAACTACTTTCATTAAAATATAAATCATTTTTATATAATTTATCATAGTATTTTGCAAGTGGCCCATCTGCCTCATAAGGGCCTCCAATAGTATAAGTATCTTCTATATATACATTGTTATATTTACTTGTCATATTAACCTCCTAGTACCAATATTCTAAGTATTCCAAAGACGTAAACAGAGACTACTCCATATAAAATTACCGAGCCCGCTAATTTAAAGATATTAGCACCAATGCCTAGAACTAAGCCTTCTGTCTTGTAATCTAAAGCTGCAGAAGTCATAGAATGAGCAAATCCAGTAATAGGTATTAATAAAGCACTTTTAAATATTCTAACGAGTAAATCAAATACACCAAAAGCAGTTAATAAGGAAGCAATAATTATCCAAGTTAGAATAACTAGGATTCCCGATTCTTTTCTAGGTAGTGAAAGCCAGACTGAATAGCAATTGAGAAGCAATTCACTTAATATTCCAATAATACCACCTGTAAAGAAAACAATTAAACTATTTTTTAGTCTGTCTTCTTTAGGTGTATGTTTGTTGACAATGCTGTTATAATTTTCTTTCATAATAAATCACCAGTAATAGTATTGACTTATAATTTAAAAATATGTAATAAAAACTAATAAACTTGAATTTAATTAGAATAAAATACTTTTTTTAATATTTTTATCTAAAGAACTACAACAGCGTAGCAAACGCAAAAAAAAAAGACATGGTTAATGTCTTTTAAAATTTGATTTTATCTTTAACATAGTCAATTAGTTCACTAACATTTATTTTTATTTGTTCCATGGTGTCTCTATCTCTAATAGTAACTGTATTATTTTCTAGAGTTTCATCATCTATGGTTATGCAAAATGGTGTTCCTATTGCATCATTTCTTCTATATCTCTTACCTATTGTTCCAGATTCGTCATAGTTAACCATGAAATCTTTATTAAGTTTTTTTGTTAACATTTTAGCGTATTCACTGTGTTTTTTCTTAATTAAAGGTAAAACTGCAACCTTATATGGTGCTAAGAATGGATGTAGTTTCAATACTTCACGTACATCACCATCAGCCACGATTTCTTTTGTGTAAGCATCGCATATAAATGCTAGAACCATACGATCACATCCTACTGAAGATTCTATTACATAAGGAATATACTTTTCGTTTGTTTCAGGATCTAAATATGCCATAGCTACTCCACTAAATTCTTGGTGACGAGATAAGTCGTAATTAGTTCTGTTGTGGGTGCCCCATAGTTCAGCCCAACCCATTGGGAATAAATATTCAATATCACAAGCAGCCTTTGCATAGTGGGCTAATTTATCGTGGTCATGATATCTAATGTGCTCTAATTTCATTCCTAAATCAGTTAAGAACTTTGATGCATATTTTTTGTAAAATGCATAAAATTCGGTATCTGTTCCTTCTTTACAAAAGAATTGATGTTCCATTTGTTCAAATTCGATGGTTCTAAAAGTAAAGTTTCCTGGAGTTATTTCGTTTCTAAATGCTTTACCTATTTGACCAATGCCAAAAGGTATTTTAGCACGCATTGTTCTTTGTACGTTTAAGAAGTTGACAAATTCGCCTTGAGCGGTTTCTGGTCTTAGGTAGACTAATCCGTTTTCACCTTTAACAACGCCTCTTTGTGTTGAAAACATTAAGTTAAATTCGCGAATATCGGTGTAATCGCTTTTGCCACATTTTGGACAGGGTATTTTGTTTTCACAAATATAGTCAAACATTTCTTTATCAGTCATTTTATCAGGAATAACTTTGTCAGTAAAACTAGATATTAAGTTATCAGCGCGATGTCTTGTTTTACAATGTTTACAGTCGATAAGTGGATCTGAAAATGAGCTAACATGACCAGATGCTTCCCATACTTTTGGATGCATTAAAATATCTGCATCGACTTCAAAACTGTTATTTGCTTCTTGTATGAATTTCTTTCTCCACGCATCTTTCACATTGTTTTTTAGTCTGCTTCCTAAAGGACCATAATCCCACGTATTAGCGAGTCCTCCATATATTTCACTGCCTTGGAACACAAATCCATATTGTTTGCAAAAGTTTACAATATCTTGCATAGTTAATTTTTCGTTCATATTATCATCCTTTCATTGAAAAAAGATTCTTTTATTTATGTAAGGACGAGTAATACCCGCGGTTCCACCTTATTTATTCTAAAAGAATCCCTTTATAGTTAATCGCTCCTAGGTTTCCAAGCCTAATCTTCGCTTTGTTAATACAATATTATTATATTAAATTTTGTTGCAAATGTCAATTCTTTTTTGTGATTTGATCCTTTTTGCTAACTTCCCACAAGCAAATATTTTAATCTAAACCGTGGGCATAAAATCCGACAGGTACTGCCGTACTCATTTTTTTTGCGTTTGCTTTCGCCTTTTAGTGCAAAGGCATTAACTATCATTTAAATATATTTTAAATTGAAAATATTTATTCATTTTTACATCTCCTTTCTTAGTACAATCACTATACTACAAAGGATGTTATAAAGTCAAATTCCCAAAATTAAAAAACTACACGGGCGTTTGTTAAAAACTGACACAAAAACATACCAAAATTCAAAAAACAACCGGGTGTTTGTTAATTTTAGTAATTCTAATATTTTTTTATTTTTTTTATAAGTTTAACATAACTTATCAAAAAATATAAAGAATATATTTCATCAAAAATTACACCATTAATATATTTATAATGAATAATATGTATAACGTTGAAATTTATTAATAGCATCTTGTCTATCATTTATAATTACGCATTTTGAAATAATGTAATCTAATAGTTCCTCATTACTTTTATATACCTTCATTTTTCCTCCAAAATAAAATTGACCTAGGGCTTCTAAAGTTTCCTAGGTACCAATCACTTATAACTATATACTAATTGTATTAAATGTCAACAATATTAGTTAAATTCTTTTAAAAATTCAATACTTAAAGTTCAATGGCTGATAAATAATTTGATGTTTCTATTGATAATTTTTTAGTTAAATTATTTTATCTAATAAATCATCAAAAATTTTTCTTTCTTTTTTTGTACTAACAGGTTAAATAGATTATATGATATTTTGAGGTATTATATTTATAAATTAATATATTTGTTATACAATAATGATTCTCATTATATATAAAGGAAGATTAAAATTATTAAAAAAAGATTTAGAATTTTTTTCTAAATCTTTGTTTTACCTTGACCTTCCTTTTGCTTCATTAGTCATTTGATAATTATATAGTCTTTCAAGTTGTTCATTGTCTATATGAATTACTTTACCACCTTTAGGATTAATTTTTTTACTACCAAAAACTATCCATATTGCATCAAGCGGCATATCTGGCATTGAAGCTTCACCATCAGTAAAAATTATTTTATTTTCAACTCGTCTTGAGAAAGCACCTACAGCAACGTCAAAGTTTGTACCTCCTCCACCTTCAAATCGCATCTTTTCTATATCTTCTTCTGTTCTAATCTCATGAAATCCATAAAATTCTGTATCAAAACATCCAACTTTTAATTTAGTGTGTTGTAATATATTTTTACATTCTCTTAAAAAATTCTTTAATAATACTTCATTTATTGAGCCACTTGTATCAAGAACAATTTCAGTTTCTGGCATTGGCTGTTCTTCTAAATTAGCATTAACTACACCATCTTCCAATGTTGCATTTTTATAAGACCAATCAACATCATACTTAATTGCCTCTCTTAAAACATAACGCCAATCAATTAATGGTTTAGCAGTACCTATATTATTAACTGTTCTAATATCTCTATTCGTTGATGTACCAGCCTGTGATGCTTGTTTTGAAATTGCCTCTTTTAATTCTTCAAGCTGTTTTTTCTTATCTTCAAGGTTCTTTTTAAAAGCATCTTTTTCTCCCATACTTTCAAGTTCTTCCTGTTTCTTTTCAAGTTCAGTTTTCTCTTTATCTTTTTTATCTTTGTCTTTTCCTAATAATTTATCTAATAATTTATCTAATAAACTCTCTTTTTTATCAGTTTTTTCTTGTTGTTCTTTATGTTTTTTTACTGCTTGTTCCCACATACTGTGAGTATTATGCCCAACATCTTGTTTTGATTTATCTTCTTTTTGTGAATCTTCAGCAGATTCACCACCACTCTGTTCTTGTGAACTTCCACTACCTGAATTACCTTGCAGTGGGGATAGAGATTGTTGTTGATTATTTCCACTTTGACTACCACCACTACTTTGTTGCTGATTACCTTGTTGATTTTGTTGACTATTACCTTGGCATCTTTGTTGTTTTTCTTGTAATAATTTTTCATATAATTGTTCAGCATCATAATTAATAGCTTCTGCCATATCAACACCACCTGATGCCATTTTTAAACCATCTCGTTTTAAAAATTGATTAATAACACCATCAGTAGCAATATTCCATAATTCAGGATTCTTACCTTCACTTCTTAATATATGATTGAATGCAATATGACATACTTCGTGGGAAAATATAAAAGTTTGTTCCTCAACACTCAATCCCTCTAAATATTCCGGATTATAATATATTGTTTCTCCATCTGTACCTGCGGTCGGTATATCTTTGTTTTCTTTATATCCTACACTTGCTACTACACTCCCAAAAAAAGGATATTTAACAAGCATTTTTCTTTTTAATGCTGCTATATCATATTTCATAACTTACACCTCAAATTCGTGCAACTAATGAAAATATTTCTTCACTTATTTTATCTTTATTTATTTCATTTGCAGTAACAAGTATTACACAATTTTTAGGTAATTCAAATGTAGATATTTTCCTATGTTCTAATAATTCGCAAAACTTTAATTGCTCTTCTTTAGAAATCGAATCAATTTTATCAATTACTAATATTCTACTGGCATTTGTACTTAATATTTCATTAAGCCATTTAGGTGGTATAAAATCTGTCCCATCATAATGACCATTTAACTCTTTAACATCAACATTGGCAGGTACTACAACTGCACCATTCAAATCCTTACCAGATATAAACTCAACTAATATTGGTGCAACATTTGCTTTAATATATGATAATAATATTTCTTTCTTGTTTTCCATTATCTTCTTATACCTCCTCCAGGCATTTCAGCAAGTTTTGCTTCTGCAAGTCTTTCTAACTTACTTTCATCGCCATGTGTCCATAAAGCATCAAAAATTGCTCCAAACTCTGCTCCTAATCCTGTAACGAATCCTCTAACTTTTTCTAAATTATCATTGTCTACCTGCGTTAATCCCATAGCTGTTGCATATCTTTCAGCAGTATTTAATGCTTGTATATCTCTATCGGTATAATTTCCATTAATTACATCATCTAATGTTATTACTTGTTGATTACAGAATTGTACAAATTCTCTTGTTATATCTTCCCCAACTAATGCTCTTAACATTTCAGGGCTACCTGTTGCATATAGCATTTTTGATGCCATTTCCCACTTTCTAGGGTCTGCATTAGGTTTTTCACCATCATATTTACTTCTTAAAGTTTCGCCTTTCTTATAAGCAATATAAGAGTAAATTGCTGGATGTATATTATGTTCACTTGCCCACTTTAGCCAACCTTCGGTTGTTGTTTTAATATATACATGAGCAAATCTATTGAATAATGGCTCTGCTAACTGATTTGCAGCAAGTGAATCTTTCATATCATTTCCTGCTGCTACAATTCTAGCATTTTCTGGTAATTTCCAAATACCATTTACTTCTCTATCTAAAACTATATTAAACGCTATACCTTGAATACTTGGTAGAGCATTTGTAATTTCATCTAAAAATACAATATGAAATCTATCTGGTTCTTTTTCACATTTTTCTTCTAATTTTTTCAACCAACTTGGCTTAACATCAATCATCTCACCTGTTGCTTGATTATAAACGCTTTTACCATTTAAACTTTCTGGTGTCGCATTTCTTAGATAAATAATTACACAATCAGGATCTATCTGTTTTACCCTTGCAGATTTACCTTCTGATGAAGGTCCATGCAAAAATACTGCTACACCACTTTCTATTGCACCCTTAATAATTTCTTCTTCACTAACTTGTCCAAATTTTAAACCATAAGGATTTTTTCTTTTTTCAGCTTGTTTTCTTTCTTCTTCAAATTGAGTTTTTTCTTCTGGTGACATATCTTGAACATGAGTAAATGTTGCTGTCTGTGTTAAATCGCGTAACATATATCTATCAAGATATTCCTTCATTTCTGTTCTACTAAAATCACCTTTATAATTATGATTTCTATCAAGAAATCTTATTCCAGAAACTAACCCTATTTTTGAAATTAATATTCCTGTTCTATCATCAATTAACCATTTTACTGGTGATACTTCTACCCAAACATAATCACCATCCCTATATTCAATGCCATTCGAAAGTTTAAATTTATTTCCATCTTTATCAGAATTTACTCTTATACGAATATATTTCTTTCCTTGATGTTCATATTCTTCATAAGTTATTGGATTGAATCCTGTATCATAATCATCATATTTTACTGAATCAAATGTATAACTTCTTCCAGTTTTATTCATTCCCCTAGTATATTCTGATTCTAATATACTTTGCATTCTTGAATCAGCAGCATATTGTGGATATTCACCATATTCTACTTCCTCAGTTCCGTTGTATCCCCTCACTCTGTTCGGGGAGATTTGAGAAAAGATTGCAGAAGATTGCAAAGCTGGGCGAACAGCACCATCGCGTATATACCTATATCCGTTGCACCTATACCCATTTTCAGTAACCGCGCGGACATCATTATCGTTATCATCTGATCTAGTCCAAAACCAACTAGTCCTTGCTTTTAAAGAACTATTATCTTCATCAATATTATAATATGTATCTTCGCATAAAAAGCTACCTGTCAATACACATAAATCTGAGATTGCAGCTTTTGTTCCATACTTTCTCATTACTTCTAATTGAGATTCTTTATCATTACCCCAAATTTGTCCTTCCGGCAATAAAGTTAAATCTTGATTATTCATTTTTATCATCACCACAACTATATTTTACCATATAAATTCTTTTTTTCTTATTATTTTTGCGAATTTTATATTTTTTTATCTAAATTGGATAATAATTTATCCATACTCTTTTCATTAGAACATTTTAAATGTGCTTTAAAAGAGTTAATTTTCAATTAGAGGTTTGGTTAAGTAGATTTAGAGGTGAATCAACAAAACATTTACAAGAATATCTAAATTGGTTTACATATATATTCATCATGAAAAAAAGATTCAATTTAAATAAGTTAAGGACTGAATCTTATTCCAATATAATAATAGATAATAATTATATTAATTTAAATGAAATATTTTCTATGGAAATGCCTATTGATTTGAATATTGCATATGCTGAATATACCAATCAGTCATAAAGTTTAACACAGCTTATAGAAAAAAGAAACTTGTAATAAGTTCTCTTAATTTAATCGACTTTTTGACGTATAGCCATTCGTCTTTTTTCCCTGATCATGAAATCAGTTATTTTGGTTTCTATTTCAGGTAGAGCATTTTTGCTAATATTAGATAAAGTTACAAACTCTTTAATCGTATCTATATATACTCTACCCCATAATAATCTAGTTTCTACTTTAAGGTCATTAAACATATCCGGTGTTATTGAAGTGAAAAAATATCCCCACATCAACCTTTTAGTAGCGAGCAATAATCTTTTATTAGTAAGTACTACTGCATAAGTAGTGACTATATCTAAAGGATTATCATTTTTTTGAGCTGGAAAAGCATATGTTACTACTTCACCATCATTAAGATGTTTCTCAATTACCTTAGCATGCTTTTTTAATCTCCACGCTATGGTAGTAGGATATTTATGTTTAAATTCCTTCATGTATTGATAAGTTTTATTTTGCATATGTTACCTACTTTATAAAACCATTAGTTTTAAAGAATTCAACTGTTTCTTCTTTTTCACTATAACCTTTTAGTGCATCAATTACTTTATTGCCATTCATAATCAAAGTTGTTGGTGTCCCACTAAAATTATCTCTACCGACTGTTTTTGTAATTTTATTGTATTCTTCATTACTTACAGTAGATAAATCAATATAAACAACTTCTAAATTATTTTCACTGATAATTTCTTCTAAAATAGGTTTAAATTTGCCACACCAACCACATGTTGCAGAACCTAAATAAACTATAGTATTTTCCTTTGAAACATTAGTAAGTGCCTCAAAATAATCATAATCCATAGTATTTAGTTTTCCTTTTGCTAGTTCTGTTTTAGAATATGTTTCAGTCCATCTTGCAGTATCTTTTTTATCATCTTTTTTACCAGTTAAAAAGAAACTCCCTATCAAAAATAAAGCAACTATTCCAACTAATATATAATCTTGTTTTTTCATAATTATTCCTCCTAGGTATTATTCTACTATTAAAAACCATTTTTTTCAAGAAAAATTTACTATTTTTATAAAAAGAACCACTATTTTAGCATTAATTTTAATGCATCTTTAATTTGTTCTTCAATTTCTTTTGTGCTATCAATACTTGGTAATATTTTTTTAATATCATTGTTTTTATATCCCAAACTCGTTAATACTTCGACTAGTTCGTTATTTGTATTAACTACATCTTCTTTTTTTACTAGCTTCCCCTTTAAATCAAGAATTATTTGTCTTGCAACTTTGTCTCCTATTTTAGGAAATTTCTTCAAATATAAGATATTTTCTCTTTCTATTGCATCCATTATCCCAGTCTCGCTTCCCGTAGCAAGCATGGGTATTGCCATTTTAGGACCTAATCCTTTTACTCCAATTAGTTTTAAGAACAATTCTTTTTCGCTTGATTCTTTAAAACCATAAAGTAAATGTTCATCTTCTTTTATTTGGGTATAAACATATACTTTATATTCATTATTTAAGGTGAATGAATATGGATTAGGTACATATATTAAATATCCAATTTTATTATTTTCTAATATGATATAACTAGCTTCGATTTTTGTTACTGTTCCTATTATATAGCTATACATTATTTTTTAATACCACCTTTTAACCCTTTAGTGCCCATGTTAGATAAAATATTGGTATCAAAGGAATGGGTTAATTTCATTTGTTTTTTGTATGATTTTATTGCATCGTTTATTAAGATATCTAATAGTTCTGTATAAGGGATGTTAGGCCATAGATAATATGATAAACTTCCAGGTATAGTATTTATTTCATTTACATAAACTTTTTTCTTTTTATTATCTATTAAAAAGTCAATTCTAACAATACCGCGATTATTTAAAACTAAGAATACTTTTTTAGCTAGTTCTAACACTTCTTCTTCTAGTTTTTTATCTATTCTTGCAGGTATTATTCTTCTTGTTGTAACCATGCCTTTAGTAGAGCCTTTAGCATTACCAATATATTTATCTTTATAAGATAAAATATCGTCTCCTTTTATTACTTCTTCAATTACTGATGTTTGCATATGATCATAATTACCCAATACCGAAACATTTACCTCAGTTAAATTAGTAACTACTTCTTCTACTAAAACCTTAGTAGTATATTTAAATGCCTCGTTCAATTTATCATCCAATTCATCTTCGTTTCTTACGATACTTATTCCTATACTACTACCGAGTGTAGCTGGTTTAATTATTATTGGATATTCTAATTTATTAATTCTTTTTACAACATTATTCTTATCGTGTTCATATTCGGTATCAAAAAACCAAATATATTTCTTCGTGGCTATATTATTTGCTTCAAATATTTGTTTCATAAACACTTTATCTTGCCCAACTGCAGAAGACACTACATTACTTCCAACATAAGGAATACCAAGTAATTCTAAATATCCTTGTATTGTTCCATCTTCAGTACCTTGACCATGAACAATAGGTAATGCTATATCAATTTCGTTTATTTCCCTTTTAAACCAAGATGTTTTTTGTAAAACAAATCGTCCTTTTTTATTTACTAAGTTTATTTTTTTAGCATATTTCTTTATTAAAGATAAATCACGATATGAGTCGATATCTTTAAGCATACCTCCAGTATACATTTCTAAATTTTTTGTTATATAAATGGGTACTATATCATATTTTTCTTCATCCATAAAATTCATAGCTTGAACTGCGGATATAACACTTATTTCATGTTCAACACTTTTTCCCCCATATATAACGCCTACTTTAATCTTCATTATCATTACTCCTTTCATTTGATAAGAAATTATCCAAGATGCTAATTGTTTTATTTAAGTCCTCTAAATATGCGTAGTGGCTTTTACCAGGATATATTATTAGTCCAGAATCTTTAATTAAACCGTTTAATTCTCTTGCTTCTTCCGTTGAAACTGCCGTATCACATTCACCCCATATAAGAAGTGTTGGAACGCTTATCTTTTTAGCATAATCAGTTAAATCATTATTAATAGCATTCACTAAAACTTCTTTCATTATAGGGGAAGCATTTCTATAGTCAGAACTACCAAATCTATTTTTAGCCCACGGTTCTAATTTATTAATAATAGGAATTTTTTTCAAAAATTTAAGTACTTTAGTTTTAAAATCATTACCTTTATTTGTATTCTTAAAAGGAGAAGATAATAAAATTAATTTTTTTATCTTATATTTTCCAGCATATACAATAGATACCCTACCTCCAAAAGAATGACCTATTAAAATGGGATTTTTAATTCTTAGTTTGTTAAATAATTTATTTAAAATATCAGCATAATCTTCAATAGTTAATACTTTTTTTGGTTCATCACTTGAACCAAAACCTGGTAAATCTACTACTGTAATTCTAAACATATTAGTAAATGAATTAGAAATAGGCATCATCATTTGCATATTTTGACCCCAGCCATGTAATAAAACTAAATCAGTTCCTCTCTTTTTACCATATTGGTAATAATTTATATATATATTATCTATGTTCACTTCTACCACCTAATAATATTATACATTAATAATATATGGTTTTAAAGAAAAAAGTGTGCTATTTTACTATTTAAGTGTAAAATAACATACTTTTATATACATAAAACTTAATTTTATTATTTATTTGCTATTGAGTTGTAGTTTTAAAGATTTATTCTGTTATAGATAGAACTGTACGGAAGCCATCTTGGATGTTGCTGTCGCCATAGCCGTTGTTAAATTTGCGACCAAAGTTGAATATACCAGCACTATTTCCAACTTCGTAAACACCACCACGTCTGAACCAAGGATCAGAGGAATAAACAAAGGATACACAATCATTATACCAACCTGCTGTCTCACCAGTAGCATCTCCTAAATGACTAGCACTGACACTTGTTCCAGAATAAATATCTATGTGTTCTGTTGGTACTCCACTTACTGCTAGTCCTGACTTACCCGTTTCTTTTGCATAATTCGCCATGACATACTCAAAGGCTCCACCTGACATATCATATACTCCTGTAATATTT
>ERZ779737.558-NODE-558-length-34105-cov-3.342291_pt1 | contig 34105 bp, 25 predicted proteins | sample MGYA00511889_ERZ779737 | MGnify/ENA primary metagenome ERZ779737 (study PRJEB29588, sample SAMEA2163575) | human gut metagenome | biome: human gut; feature: human-associated habitat; material: faeces | place: Denmark | collected 2008/2010 ... | reverse complement strand
AGATATATGGGTGAAGATTGACAGGGGGCGGCTGCGTGAAGATTAAGCTTTTTTAGAAAGAAGATTTTGAAAAAAAGTAGGTGAAGGGCTATCTTTGCATTTGTTTTGAAAAATAAAATATAAACCTGAATATGTTAGAAACGATTTTGGCTATTTCCGGAAAACCCGGTTTGTATAAGTTGGTTTCGCGTGGAAACCGTAGTTTGATTGTAGAAACGCTGGACGAGGTGAAGAAACGTATGCCGGCTTTTGCTACCGATAAGGTAATTTCCCTGGCAGATATAGCCATGTATACGGATGAGGGTGAAGTGCCTTTGAGAGAAGTTTTGAATAGTCTGAAGAAAAAAGAGAAGGGTCAGCTTTCTGCTTTTGATTATAAAAAGGCTTCACGTGAGGAACTGGCTTCTTATTTTGCAGAGATATTGCCTAATTATGATCGTGCCCGCGTTTATCCAGCCGATATCAAGAAGTTGGTAAGCTGGTATAATTTGTTGGTCAAGGCCGGTATGACGGATTTTGACGAGGTTTTGGCTCCTACGGAGGGAGACCATATATCCGACCGGGCAGAACAGGAATAAATCTAAAGGTATAGAATGTACAAATAACAGGGGAGGGCATGGATGTGTTTTCCCCCTGTTTTTTTTAAACAGAGAATAATTTTTGTTAAATAACGGCTCCCTGCGAGCCGTTATTCGTTTATTATTCGTAATTTTGCACCGCTTTTTAAAACTAAAAGCATTGTTTCAGTTTCCGCCAGAGGGCGGTATATATAAAAGGTATGACATAAAATAATAAATTATAATATAAATAGGTATGAAAATTAAAAACGTTTTGTTTGTTGCAGCAGTTTGTGTTCTTGCTGCTTTGACATCATGTGGTGGAAGTAAGAAGGGTGGTTTACCAGACTTCGGCGATGATGAGTTTGCCGTGGCTACCATCGGCACTTCCAGCGCCGCATTGCAGACTACCTATCCTGCTACCATCAAGGGTATTCAGGATGTAGAGGTACGTCCTAAGGTTTCTGGCTTCATTACAAAGGTTTTTGTACATGAGGGTCAGACTGTTTCAGCAGGTCAGGCTTTGTTCTCTATCGATAGCGAGACTTATCAGGCTGCTGTCCGTTCAGCTGCTGCCGCTGTCAATACAGCCAAGGCTCAGGCTAACACGGCAAAGTTGACTTACCAGAACAATAAGAAGTTGTATGATAGCAAGATTATCGGTGAATATGAACTTTCTACAGCAGCTAACGGCTATGCAACCGCTAAGGCTCAGGTAGCTCAGGCAGAGGCTGCTCTGGCTTCAGCCCGCGAGCAGTTGTCTTGGTGTACCGTTACCAGCCCTTCTGCAGGTGTTGTAGGTAGCCTTCCTTTCAAGGTGGGTGCTTTGGTTAGCGCTTCTGGCCAGGCTTTGACTACCGTTTCCAACATCAGCACCATGGAGGTATTCTTCTCACTCTCTGAGTCTCAGATCTTGAGCATGTCTAAGACCAATGGTAGTGTTCAGGCAGCCATTGCTGCGTTCCCAGCTGTTAAGTTGCAGTTGGCAGACGGTTCTATCTATAATCACCCAGGTAAGGTAGTCAAGATGAGTGGTGTCATCGATGCTACTTCCGGTTCTATCTCTCTCATCGCTCACTTCGCTAACCCAGAGAAGTTGCTGAAGAGTGGTGGTGCAGGTTCTATCGTGGTTCCTAACGATCATAACAGTGCTATCGTCATCCCTCAGGAGGCTTGCTCTCAGGTGCAGGATAAGATCTTCGTTTACATCGTAACCAAGGATAACAAGGTGAAGTATTCTGAGATCAAGGTAAATCCACAGGATGACGGCAAGAACTATATCGTAACTTCTGGTCTCCATGTAGGCGACCGCATCGTATTGAAGGGTATCACCAAGTTGACCGATGGCCAGCAGATCAAGCCTATCACTCTGGAGCGTTACAATCAGAAGATTGCTGAGGCTGCCAAGTTGGCTGAGTCTCAGGATAACGCTCATGCCTTCGCTACTGCTATGGGCGGAAAGAAGTAATATATAATAAGGTATAAAGAAAAATAGTAAATTATGTCATTTACAAACTTTATAAAGCGCCCGGTACTTTCGACGGTGGTTTCCATCTTCTTCGTCTTGCTGGGTATTATCGGCTTGGTATCGCTGCCTATCGAGCAGTATCCGAATATCGCGCCGCCTACCATCACGGTAACTGCTACCTATACGGGTGCAGATGCCCAGACGGTGTTGAACTCTGTCGTTGCTCCGCTGGAGGAGAGTATCAACGGTGTGGAGAACATGACTTATATGACCTCTTCTGCGTCTAACTCTGGTTTTGCTCAGATCACCGTTTACTTCAAGCAGGGTTCTGACCCTAATATGGCTGCGGTCAACGTACAGAACCGTGTGTCTCAGGCGCAGTCTCTGTTGCCTGCCGAGGTTACCAGGGTGGGTGTCACCGTAACCAAGCGTCAGAGTTCCAACGTCATCATGTTCGCTCTGACTACAGACGATGGCCGTTACGACGACCAGTTTGTTACCAACTATGCCCTGATCAACGTCATTCCTCAGCTGAAGCGTATCAATGGTGTGGGTGATGTGCAGAGCCCTTCTACCCGTAACTACTCTATGCGTATCTGGTTGAAGCCAGAGAAGATGAAGGAGTTTGGACTGGTTCCTTCTGATGTTTCTCAGGCTTTGGCAGAGCAGAATATCGAGGCTGCCCCTGGTAGCTTTGGTGAGAGTTCTGATATGCAGTATGAATATACTTTGCGTTACAAGGGTCGTTTGAAGACTCCATTGGAGTATGAGAATATCCTCATCAAGAGCAATACTTCCGGTCAGACTCTCCGTCTGGGCGAAGTTGCCAAGATTGAGTTGGGTGGTTTGCAGTATAACGTAAACCTGCTCAATGATGGTCAGCCTGCCGTGATGGGTATGGTTCAGCAGATTGCGGGTTCCAACGCTACCCAGATTGCCAGCGACGTAAAGAAGACGTTGGATGAACTGGAGAAGAGTTATCCTCCTGGGTTGAAGAATGTCATCCTGATGGATGTTACCGAATTCTTGTTCGCATCTATCGAGGAGGTTATCTTCACCTTGATCATCACCCTGGTACTGGTGTTCATCGTAGTGTATGTCTTCTTGCAGGACTTCCGTTCTACGCTGATTCCTATGATTGCGGTACCTGTGGCTTTGATCGGTACGTTCCTCTTCCTCTGGATTTTCGGATTCTCCATCAACCTGCTTACGCTGTCAGCCCTGCTGCTGGCGATTGCGATTGTGGTCGATGATGCCATCGTGGTGGTCGAGGCGGTTCACGCCAAGCTCGACCAGGGTTACAAGAGTGCCCTTACTGCATCTATCGATGCGATGAACGAAATTTCCAGCGCCATCATCTCTATTACATTGGTGATGTCTGCCGTGTTCGTTCCTGTATCATTCATCGGTGGTACTTCCGGTTACTTCTACCGTGAGTTCGGTGTAACCATGGCTGTATCTATCGTTATTTCGGCTATCAACGCGTTGACTTTGTCTCCTGCGCTCTGTGCCGTATTGCTGAAGCCACACGAGGAGGGTCACGAGAAGAAGATGTCTTTCGTGGATCGTTTCCACGCAGGATTCAACTATCAGTTTGAGAAGATTACCAATAAGTATAAAGGTGGTGTCAAGTGGGTTATCAATCATGGCATCATCGCTGGTAGCCTCGTGGCTGTCAGCATCGTAGGTCTGGTTGCCCTGATGGGTACTACCAAGACGGGTCTGGTGCCTGATGAGGATACCGGTACTATCTTCGCTTGTATCTCTACAGCTCCTGGTACTTCTCAGGAACGTACAGCAGAGGTGGTTAAGCAGGTAGATAAGATGCTGGCTAACAACCCAGCCATCGCAACCCGTAACGCCATCATGGGTTATAGCTTTATCGGCGGTGCCGGTTCTAACCAGGGTACCATCATCGTGAAGCTGAAGCCATTCGAAGAACGTCCGGGTGGATTCTTCCACCGTATCAAGGAGGCTTGTACGGGTGGCGGTATTGAGGCATTGTTTGTCAACCCTATGGAATACACTTCTGTGTTGGGTATGATCTACAAGCAGACTGCTGCCATCAAGGATGCACAGGTTCTTGCCTTCGCTCCACCTATGATTTCCGGTTTCTCTATGCAGAATGGTATTACCATGACCATGCAGGATAAGACCGGTGGTGACTTGAATAAGTTCTTTGATAATGTGAAGAAGTTCCTGGCTGAGTTGAACAAGCGTCCTGAGATTCAGACCGCCCAGACTCAGTACAACCCTAACTACCCACAATATATGGTAGATGTAGATGTTGCCAAGACCAAGCAGGCTGGTATCTCTCCATCTTCAGTATTGTCTGTCATGCAGGGTTACCTCGGTGGTCTCTACGCATCTAACTTCAATGCCTACGGTAAGCTCTACCGTGTGATGATTCAGGCTGGTCCTGAGAGTCGTATGCGTCCAGACGATCTGAGCAAGATTTACGTTCGTTGTGCTGATGGCACCATGTCTCCTGTAAGCGAGTTCGTGAACTTGAAGAAGATTTATGGTCCTGCTAACATCACCCGATTCAACCTGTTTACCTCTATGGATGTTTCTGTAACTCCTAACAGCGGTTACTCTACCGGTGACGGTATGAAGGCGATTGCTGAGGTTGCCAAGGAGACATTGCCAGAGGGTTACGGCTATGAGTACTCTGGTTTGACCCGTTCTGAGGCTGAATCAAGCAACTCTACAGGTTTGATCTTCGCACTCTGTATCGTATTCGTTTACCTCATCTTGAGTGCCCAGTACGAGAGTTACATCTTGCCTCTGTCTGTAGTATTGTCTATTCCTTTCGGTTTGGCAGGTGCGTTCATCTTCACCAACCTCTTCGGTCACTCTAATGATATCTACATGCAGATTTCGTTGATTATGTTGATCGGTCTGTTGGCTAAGAACGCCATTCTGATTGTACAGTTCGCCCTCGAGCGTCGTCGTACGGGTATGGCCATCAAGTACTCAGCTATCCTGGGTGCCGGTGCCCGTCTCCGTCCTATCCTGATGACCTCTCTGGCGATGGTTATCGGTCTGTTGCCTCTGATGTTCGCATCAGGTGTAGGTAAAAATGGTAACCAGACTTTGGGTGCTGCCGCCGTAGGTGGTATGTTGATCGGTACTATCTGTCAGATCTTCGTGGTTCCTGCTCTCTTCGCAGTCTTTGAGTGGTTGCAGGAGAAGTTGACCCCAATGAAGTTCGAGGATGAGTTGAACGAGGAGGTAGCTGCCGAGTTGGAGCAGTATGCCAACGCAGCTCATCAGAAGAAGGGTATCGAGAAGAAGTAATAACGCAATGTAACTTCAAAGGAAACAATGAAAAAGAATTTAAATATCATCATATTGGGTCTCGCAGCGCTCTCTCTGAGCAGCTGCAAGACTCTCTACGGAAAGTATGAGCGTCCGGATGTGAAGACCAGCGGTATCGTTCGCGATGTAGCTTCTGATACAGATACTTTGGCTGTTAAGGATACTACTACCTTCGCCAATATCCCTTGGCGCAGTGTCTTTACCGACCCTCAGCTTCAGTCGCTCATCGAGAAGGGATTGAACAACAATGTCAACCTCCTCAATGCGGCTTTGAACGTGAAGATGGCAGAAGAGCAGCTGAAGTGTGCTAAGTTGGCATTCGTGCCAGCCTTGTCTTTCACTCCTCAGGGAACCATCGCTTCCTGGGATGGTCAGGCTGCCACCAAGACTTACACGATGCCTGTTACTGCCAGCTGGATGGTAGACCTCTTCGGCAATCTGCTCTCTCAGAAGCGCAGTGCCCAGATGGCTCTGCTCCAGTTGCAGGACTATCAGGTATCTGTAAAGACCAACCTCATCGCCAACATCGCCAACATGTATTATACCTTGTTGATGCTCGATAAGCAGGTGGAGCTGGTTAACAATATGGAAGGTTTGACCAAGAATACCTGGGAGACCATGAAGGTGCTGAAGGATACCAAGATTGGTTATCGCGGAACTTCCGTTCAGGCAGCCGAGAGCAACTACTATGCTGTGTTGACTCAGAAGACCGACCTGATGCGTCAGATTCGCGAGACAGAGAACTCCCTGAGTCTTCTCATCGGCGACCAGGCTCATTCCATTGCCCGTGGCAAGCTGGAGAATCAGAGTCTTCCTGCAACATTCTCTACAGGTGTAGGCATCCAGTTGCTCAACAACCGTGCCGATGTTCACGCAGCCGAGATGAATCTGGCTCAGTGCTTCTATGGCATTGAGACTGCCCGCAGCAAGTTCTATCCATCTATCACCATTTCTGGTACAGGTGCATTCACCAATTCTGCTGGTGCAGGCATCGTGAATCCAGGCAAGTGGTTGCTTTCTGCTGTTGGTTCATTGGTTCAGCCAATCTTCCAGAATGGTAGAATCATTGCCGGCTTGAAGGTGGCTAAGATACAGTACGAGCAGGCTTACAATACTTGGCAGGATGCCGTGTTGAAGGCAGGTAGCGAGGTGAGCAATGCCCTCGTGCTCTACAACTATTCTGACGAGAAGGGTAAGGTGGAGGCTAAGCGCATCGCCGTACTCGAGAAGAATGTGGAGGATACACGTAAGTTGATGTCAGAGGCTGGCGGTTCTTATCTGGAAGTAATCCAGGCACAGTCTTCACTGCTCAACGTACAACTCTCAAAGGTAGCTGATGACTTCTACAAGATGCAGGCAGTAGTTAATCTCTACTATGCATTGGGTGGAGGAGCTAAGTAATTTATAGTTAATAATTAATAGTTTATAGTTATGGCTAGTATAATAAGTCCAAAGGCAGAGGTTTCTCCAAAGGCTAAGATTGGAGACAACTGCAAGATCTATCCATTCGCCTATATCGAGGACGATGTGGTCATCGGCGACAACTGTATCATCTATCCCTTCGTGAGCATCATGAACGGTACTCGCATGGGTAATAACAATAAGGTGTTCCAGGCAGCCGTTATCGCTGCCCTCCCACAGGATTTCAACTTTACCGGTGAGGAGAGTGAGGTAGTGATTGGCGACAACAATACCATCCGTGAGAACGTGGTTATCAACCGTGGTACACACAAGGGTGGCAAGACCGTTCTGGGCAACAACAACTTCCTGATGGAAGGTGCCCATATCTCTCACGATACCGTAATCGGCAATGGTTGCGTATTCGGTTATGGTACCAAGATTGCAGGCGACTGCGTGATTGGTAACGGTGTCATCTACTCAACATCCGTAGTAGAGAATGCCAAGACTAGAGTAGGTGACTTGGCGATGATTCAGGCTGGTACCACCTTCTCTAAGGATATTCCTCCTTATATCATTGCCGGTGGAAAGCCTGTGAAGTATGCAGGTCCTAACACCATCATCATGGAAGCAGCCGAGGTTACCGAGAAGGTTCGCAAGCACATTGCGAATGCCTACCGACTGGTATTCCATGGTCAGACATCCCTCTTCGATGCCATCAACCAGATCAAGGATCAGGTGCCAGATGGTCCGGAGATTCAGAACATCATCCAGTTCCTGGAGAGTTCCCAGAAGGGTGTCATCACTAAGATGTAGTTTTGATTGGAAGGGTTTAATCCCTTCGTTTACTCTTATGTTTAGTTAAAATTCAAGTCATACCTATTTGAATTTTACTCAGTATCTTGAAAGGGCTGGCCGTGAGGTCGGCCCTTTTTATGTGTGTATGGTATGAAATCTCCGTTCATAAGTTTTGAACGCACATTCAGTACTTTTGAATGTATGTTCAGTACTTTTGAACGGAGATTCAAAACTTGTGAACGAAGATTTCTATTAGGCTTATCAACAAATTCTATTAATGGTAGCAATAAATTCCTCTTATGATATCCACAAATTCTATTAAGGATAGTCGTAATATCAATCTATTCCATCATCCATCACATACTATAATAGATTCAAGCACCTTATGCAGCGAATCTCTCTTCCCTTAATAATTAATAGAATAAATGCAAATAAATGCAATTTTATTTTGTTATCTCTTCGTTTATGTGTATCTTTGCAAACAATTTGGGTAATTATGCCCTTCCGGTCTGAAAATAAATAGATTTAGAAATGAGAAAGAAACAATATAAGCCTCGCAATCATCGTGGATTGCAGGTTGTTACTTTATGCATCAGCACCGCCATGGTGCTTGTTTTGTTGGGATTGGTCATCTTTTCCGTATTGATGGGAAGAAACCTCTCTTCCTATGTCAAGGAGAACCTGGTGGTACAGGTGATGCTGGAGCAGGATGTTACCAATCCTGAGGGCTTGCAGATGTGTAAGCGCCTGAAAGCCCGTCCTTACGTGAAAGGTCTGACCTATATCTCCAAGGAACAGGCTTTGCAGGAGGCTACCCACGATCTGGGTACCAATCCAAGCGAATTTGCCGGTGTGAACCCTTTCCAGCCATCTATCGAAATCACGACACAGGCGGATTATGCCAACAATGATTCCCTGAAGTGGATAGCCAAGGAGCTGAAAAGCTATTCGCGCGTGACGGAAGTAAGTTATCAGCACGACCTGATAGAACAGGTGAACAATTCGCTCACCAAGATAAGCATCGGTCTTCTTATCGTAGCTGCCCTGCTTACCTTTATCTCGTTCTCGCTTATCAACAATACGGTGAGACTGGGCATCTATGCCCGCCGATTCTCCATCCATACCATGAAGCTGGTGGGTGCATCCTGGGGCTTCATCCGCAAGCCTTTCATCAAGAGGGCTGTATCGGTAGGTGTGGTTGCGGCTTTGCTTGCCGATGGTTTCCTCGGTGGATGCCTCTATGCCTGGTCGCTTCACGAGCCGGAACTGGTCAATGTGCTCGGCTGGCAGGAGCTTGCCATCACAGGCGGTTCGGTCTTCCTCTTCGGTATCATCATTACGGCTCTCTGTGCCAATATCTCGGTGAACAAGTTCCTCAAGATGAAGGCGGGAGATCTCTACAAGATTTGATCAGGAGTAAACTTCTGTAAAGTAAACATTAACATTACACATTAAACATTATATATAATGGATAAGAAGAATTTAGCATTTGACAAGATGAACTTCATCTTGTTGGCAATTGGTATGGCAATTGTCATCATCGGTTTCCTCCTGATGAGCGGCGCTGGCTCTAACGAGCACTCTTTCGATGCTGATATTTTCAGTACTCGCCGTATTGTAGTGGCACCAACCGTAACCCTGATAGGCTTCCTCTCTATCATCTATGCGGTTATACGCAAGCCGAAAGACAATTAATAGTTTATTGTTAATATACATATTTAAATTAGATGGATTTTATTCAGACTATCATTATCTCTATCGTAGAGGGATTGACCGAGTTCTTGCCAGTGTCTAGTACAGGTCACATGATTATTGCCGAAAACTTGTTGGGTGTAGATATCCAGGATAAGTTTGTCAACGCCTTCACTGTCATCATCCAGTTTGGTGCCATTCTTTCTGTCATCTGCCTGTATTGGAAGAGATTCTTCTATCCGGATGCAGTGAAGACAGGAGAGAAGACCTATTGGAAGGCGATGTTCGATTTCTATGCCCGCCTGGTGGTTGGTACACTGCCTGCCGTGGTATTGGGTCTTGCCTTCAATGATTTCATCGAGTCAAATCTGGGAAATGTGCAGCTGGTAGGTTGGATGCTTGTCATTGGTGGTGTGTTCATGCTCTTCTGCGATAAGATTTTCAATAAAGGCAGCGAGCAGACTAAGCTTACTTACAAGCGTGCCCTGGCCATCGGTTTCATCCAGTGTATTGCGATGATTCCAGGTGTGTCTCGTTCCATGTCAACCATTGTGGGAGGTATGTCTCAGCGTCTCACCCGCAAGGCGGCTGCCGAGTTCTCATTCTTCCTGGCTGTGCCTACCATGTTTGGTGCCACCTGCCTGGAGGTTTATAAACTGATTAGCCATGGTGGCGGTTCGTTGCTCACTCAGGGCAACAACCTGGTTACCTTACTCTTAGGTTCAGTGGTAGCATTCATCGTTGCTATTCTCGCCATCAAGTTTTTCATCAATTATGTCACCAAGTACGGTTTCGCAGCTTTCGGCTGGTATCGTATTGTTATCGGACTCATCATCATCATCTGCGGCCTTTGCGGTGTAGATATGCAGATGGTTGACTAAAATAAGAATATGGATTTTAGAAAAGGAGAAATTATAGCCATCGACAAGCCTTATCGCATGTCGAGCTTTGGAGCACTGGCACACGTTCGCTATCTGCTCAGCAAGAAACTCGGCTTCAAGGTGAAGATAGGACATGCCGGTACGCTCGATCCCCTTGCTACGGGTGTGTTGGTGCTCTGCACGGGTAAATGTACCAAGCAGATTGAGCAATTGCAGACACATACCAAGGAATATACGGCTACTCTTCAGTTGGGTGCTACCACGGCAAGCTACGATAAGGAGCACAGTGTAAACCATACTTTCCCAACCGAGCACATCACCCGTGAGCTGGTAGAGGAGGTGCTGAAGCAGTTTGTTGGTGAGATTCAGCAGGTTCCGCCTACCTATAGTGCCGTGAAGGTGAATGGTGACCGTTCTTATGCCCTGCGCAGAGCAGGCGAGGAGGTGCAGCTGAAGCCTAAGACCGTGCGTGTGGATGAAATCGAACTCACCGATTACAACGATGAGGAGAAGACGGCAAGCATCCGAGTGGTTTGCGGTAAGGGTACTTACATCCGGTCCCTGGCACGCGACATCGGTCGTGCCCTGGATAGCGGTGCCTTCCTGACAGCCCTCCGCCGTACCAAGGCAGGAAGCTTCTCGGTAGAGAACTGCATCGACTTTGACCATTTCCAGGAATGGCTCGATGCACAGGAGATAGAAGACAGCCTTGCCAATAACTAGGCTCGAATTTCGAAAAATGACATTAATAGTAAATCATCTTAAGAAAGGAGATATAATATCACATGAAACTATCACAATTCAACTTTAAGTTGCCAGCTGCTCAGGTGGCACTTTATCCACATAAGACTAAGCGTGTGGTCAAGACTGCTAGTGGTGAACGTACTTTCGAGATTACCCGTCGTGACGAGTCTCGGCTCATGGTGCTCCACAAGAAGTCTGAAACCATCGATATGTATAAGAAGGACGAGAATGGCAAGGATATGGTGGATGCTGATGGCAATCCAGTATTCCTGCAGTTCAAGGATATCGTCAACTACTTCGAAGAGGGTGATACCTTCATCTTCAATGATACGAAGGTATTCCCAGCCCGCCTTTATGGTACCAAGGAGAAGACTGATGCCAAGATTGAGGTGTTCCTGCTCCGTGAGCTGAATGCCGAGATGCGTCTTTGGGATGTGCTGGTAGAGCCTGCGCGAAAGATCCGTATCGGCAACAAGCTGTTCTTTGATGATGTCAACGAGATGGTAGCCGAGGTAATCGATAATACCACCAGCCGTGGCCGTACCCTCCGTTTCCTCTATGATGAGGATGGCAATCACGATGTCTTCAAGCGTTCGCTCTTTGCTTTGGGTGAGGCTCCGCTTCCTCGCTATATCATCGATGCCCGTGAGGATCATCACGCAACAGAGGATGATATGGACGACTTCCAGTGTGTATTTGCAGAGAAGGAGGGTGCCGTTACTGCTCCTGCTACAGGTCTTCATTTCTCTCGTGAGTTGATGAAGCGCTTGGAAATCAACGGCATCAACGAGGCTTACATCACCCTGCATTGCGGATTGGGCAACTTCCACGAGATTGAGGTTGAGGACCTTACCAAGCACAAGATGGATTCTGAGCAGATGATTATCTCTAAGGAAGCTTGCGAACTGGTGAATAAGACCAAGCTGGAAGGTCATCGCGTATGCGCCATCGGTACCAGCGTGATGAAGGCTACAGAAACTGCTGTAGGTACAGACGGAATGATGAAGGAGTTTGATGGATGGACCAATAAGTTCATCTTCCCTCCATACGATTTCGGATTGGCAGACTGTGCTGTTGCCAACTTCTATCATCCAGAGTCAATCTTGATGATGTGTACCGCTGCCTTTGGTGGTTACGACCTGGTGTATGAGGCATACAAGAAGGCTGTGAAGAATGGCTATATGTTTGGTTGCTATGGTGACTCACTGTTGATACTTCCTGATTAATTGCGAAACAAACGCTTTTTGTGTATAATTAAGTCGTTGATATACAGGTCTTAGACTGAGTTATCCACAGTTTTCGCAAAAGTGTGAATAAGTATGTATAAAGTATATTTAGGTCTCGGAACGAATTTGGGCAACCGGAAGCGTAATATTCGTGAGGCTATCGATAAAATAGGAGAGCAGATTGGCGTGGTTAAGCGCCAGTCTGCTCTTTACGAAACAGAGCCTTGGGGCTATTCGTCGCCTAATCATTACATCAATGCCTGTGTGTTGGTGCTGACCGAGATGGCTCCTCGCCAGGTATTGGAAGCCACTCAGAAGATAGAGCGAGAGATGGGGCGTACGATGAAGTCGGTGGATGGAGAGTATTTCGACCGTATCATCGACATCGACATCCTGCTCATTGATGATTTGAAAATCGATGAGCCTGATTTCAAGGTTCCTCATCCGTTGATGGAGGAGCGTGATTTCGTGATGAAACCGCTGAAGGAGATACTAAAATAGAGATTTAAAAAAAGAAATTATGCAGTTGTTCGAAAGTTATGAGTTCATTTCCAGGGCGGTTGTGGCATTGGTCCTACTAGCCCTTTTGATATTTTATATAATTAGCTTGCGCTTAACTGTGAAGAGACAGGTTCGTATCATCAAGTCTCTGCGTCAGCAATTGCAGAATCTTTTAGATCCTTCGGCTTCGGTTGAAGCCGTTCGTACAGATCATCTCTTTTCCGAAGTACAGGATAAGAATTTGGGCGATGAGGCACTTGAGGCATTGAGTACGGAGCAGGAATTATTTGTCAAGGCAACATTATATATGAAGGAGAAAACTCCTTTTACCAATCCTGATTTTCGTATAGATGATTTGGCAAAGGCTTTGTGTTCTAATCGTACTACCTTGGCAAATTGCATCAGGAAATATACTTTCGGTGATATGACCTTATTGCAGTTTATCAATCGTTATCGTCTGAATTATGCCGTTCAGTTATTGTCTTCTCCAGATAATAAGCTAAACATTTCTCAGATTGCAGAAGCTGCGGGCTTTCGTTCTCGCAGCGTCTTCAATCGGCAGTTTTTCTTGCGGTTTCATTGTTCACCTTCTGAATTTCGAGAGAATCCTCTTAGCCAGGCAGAGGGTGAGATGCCTTCTGACTTGGCAAATACACTTGAAAAATAGGCCAGTGAAGAGAATCCTGAATTGTAAGCTACGTCAATGAGCTTTTGTTGGGGATTATTTGCCATGATTCTCTTGGCTTCTTCTATTCGCAGGCTCGAAATCCAGGAACTGAAACTCATGCCATATTCTTCCTTGATAAAGGTTGATAGATATGTTTTGTTGGTGTATAGTCGGGTTGCCAGTTCTTCTATGGTGAATTGTTCTTGCGTATAAGCCTTTCCTTTCAACCACAATGCCAATCTTGGGCGCAATATATTCCTGAAATCTTCTTTCCTTTTGTTTTTATGGCTGTTGCCGGCAGCTATGGCGTTTTCTTCCTTTTTTGTATCAAGAGCACTTGGACACTTGTTTTCATCTGTATGGATGCCCCGCTCGCTAGCCAATTGTAGGTTTCCGTATTCTCTGGCATGGTTTATAAAGTTGATGGTGATATAGAGATTCACTGCTACAATATAAAACTGCAAGAGCCAGTTGATGATTGCTCCTGATGTGGTGGAAATAACTGCAAAGGCAAAAAGGATATAGAGCAGCCAATGAGTGATGTTCAGCCATTTCAGGAAATGGCTTTGGTCGCTGGAGAAATTGTTGGCCAGTTCTATGTTGTACTGCAGATAGGTTCTATGGAAATAGAACACATGTTGGAGGCATAGTTCCACAAAGCCTAACAGGGCGATGCTCTCCAGTATGGATCTGTACTCTTGTAATGCGTCGAGCATAGCAAAAAGGGCAAAGCAAGATGTTGCGCCAAACTTGATTGCTGTGATTTTGCAGCGTCGCTTGGAAATGTATTGATGGTTTATCAGATTACTGAAGGAAAAGGAGAAGCAGATGCCGACGAGATAGAATTGGATGGTATCTAAACTCACCTCCCAATCGTATGTGTATGTCCACACTCCGTTGAAGCTGGCAAGCCAGATCCACATATCTATACTCATTATGAACATGCCTGTAGCCAGTAATCTCTTTGACTTTCGATAGGGCGCATAGATGCTGGTTTGGGGTGTGTTGAAGAATATAAGGACAAATCCCAGCATGCAATAAATGATGCTGGTCATCATTGCTAAATACGAAAAGTTTTCTTCTAAGAACTCATTCATAATCTTTTTCTTTCAAGTAAATTCTATATATTTAGTTGACTGATAACTACTGATAGGCGCAATGAAAAAATGTTTTGTTTGTGTCTCCTACAGTTATACTGCTGCAAAGTTACAAATTATTTTCCTAAAAATGAAATTTTTATGTTCTAAAAATGCAATTCTTTGATATCTAGTTGGTTCTACGCACAAATTTCCCTCCCCATTATGTTCTTTTTTCTCTTTTTTCTATCATCTTTTCCTTGTCTTTTTTCTTTTTTCTAAAATTGCAAATCGTTTTTTGCTGTTTTTGAAAACGCATTTTGCCCGTCCGTTTTAATTTTGCAGTTGAAATGAATACATTATAAGAAATATTAATTTAAGATAACAGTAGAAATAGTAATCTAAGATAATAATAAATGAAAGTTAGTAGATTTATATCAGTTGCTATATTGGTGTGTTTTTGCATCCTATCTATGCAAGCCCACCAAGCCGAGCAAACCAAACAGGTTCAGCAGACTTGTCAGGCTAAGCAGGTTGGCTTGAAGACCAATATGCTTTATTGGGCTACTGCTACCCCTAACTTGGGATTAGAGATGGCTGTAGGCAAAAAGCATACAGCTCAGGTTTTCTTCGGCTTGAATCCTTGGAAGCAAAGTGGCGGCGACCATTCCAGTCTTCGTCATTGGATGGTGATGCCTGAGTATCGCTACTGGTTCAATCAGAACTTCGATGGTTGGTTCCTCGGTGCTCATGCTTTAGGAGGACAGTATAATGTAGGTGGCGTGAAGTTTCCTTTCGGGTTATTGAAAGGACTGCGCAACCATCGCTATGAAGGTTGGTATGCCGGAGGTGGCATCACCGCTGGAAAGCAATGGAATCTTTCTAAGCACTGGAATCTGGAGGCTTCTATCGGATTGGGCTATATCCATACCAAATACGATAAATTCGAATGTGGTACCTGTGGTGAAAAACTCAAATCTGCCCATAAAAATTATGTGGGACCCACCAAGGTGGCTCTTTCCCTCATTTATTTAATTCCGGGTAGGGCAGATGAAACACGCTCAACAGATGCTCCTCTGATTATCGAGACTATTCAGCAGCCTAAGCAGAATGTACTGAAGCCGGTGCTCCAGTTGCAGGCTGTTATTGCTAAAGCTCCAAAGATCCGTCATTTGGATAAGCGTGCTTATATCGATTTCCCAGTGAACAAGATAGAATTGCGTGCTGATTATCGCCGTAATCCGGCACAGTTGGATAGCATCATCACCACCATCAAGGCATTGAAGGCTGATAAGAACCTGCAGGTGATGGGCATCAATATCCATGGTTTTGCTTCGCCGGAAGGTTCGTATAAGCATAATGAGTATCTGGCAAAGAATCGTGCCATCACCCTGACAGAATATGTCCGCAAAATGGTGGATTTGCCTGACAGCATCTTTGCGGTATCATCTACCGCTGAGGATTGGGACGGTTTGCGTGAGTATATCCGGGCAAGCAACTTGGAGAAAAAGGAGCAGCTTCTTGCGATAGCCCAGGATGGAAAGCTGGAACCAGATGCTCGTGATGCGAAGCTGAAGCAACAATATCCTGCACAGTATCGCAATTTGCTCACCCTCTGCTATCCGGCTCTCCGCCATAGCGACTACCACATTACTTATAAGGTTAAGCCTTTCGATGTGGAAGAGGCAAAGCAGATCATGAAGACTAAGCCGCAGCTGTTGTCGCTCAATGAGCTATATATGGTAGCTCAGACCTATGAGGTAGGTTCCAAGGAGTTCAATGAGGTGATGGAGCTGGCTGTCCGCATGTATCCAACGGATGAAACGGCAAACTTGAATGCTGCCATTATCCGTCTGAACAACGGAGATGCCGATGCTGCCAAGCCGTATCTTGATAGAGCAGGCGATTCAAAGGAAGCCGATGCCGCTAGAAAGGCGTATGAAATGATGATGATGCAATAGAACGGAGCTGTAGTGATAATTAAAAATAGATGTAAAAGATAAACGATTATTACGATTAAGTAATCAATATAGATTAATAGGTAAAGATAATTATAAGTAAAATTAAAACTATAGGATTATGAAGCAATTTACGATGTTTTCATCAGTGCTGGCTTCTGCACTGATGCTGACGGTTGCATCCTGCTCTAGCAGTGATGACATAACCGGAGGTAATGGTAATGCAGAAGGCTCAACTTCTTATCTTGTTATCAACTTGAATAGTGTGGGTAATGCTCCTGCTAGTCGTGTATATGAACAAAATGGTGGTAAGTATGATGATGGAGAAGATTTAGAGAACCAAATCAAAAAGGTTCGTTTCTATTTTTATAATGCAGATGGTACTGCCTATAAGTTGCAGAATACTGAAACAAATGGTGGTGATCAGAACTGGATAGACCAGACTATTACAACAATCGAAACTGGAAATCACTCTGTTACAGTTTCAGGTAAGACTCAGGCCGTTTTGGTATTGAATGGTGAGAGTAATGTGTCACCTGCTTCAATGTTGGCTGTTGTTAACCCTGAAGTTGGAAGTTCTCAACTTGATGAAAATATGGTTAGCCGTTGGTCGAAAATGCGTACGGAATTGACAGGAAAAACTTTCCATGACGGAAACGGTTTTGTCATGACTAATTCTACTTATGAAGATGGTGGTAAAGATTTGTGTACAACTCTGTTGTCAGGTAGAACATATTCTACTAAAGATAAAGCGCTCGATAATCCTGTTGATGTATATGTGGAGCGCATTAATGCAAAAGTCAAGGCTTTTATTGATCCAGATAATGCAAACTTTGTGAAAGTTACTACTGATGAGACATTGGATGGTGTCAACTTTAATGGAAAATATAAAACAAAGGAAAAAGTTGGAGACCTTACTGTCACAAAGTCAGATGGTTCTACCGAGGAAATTCCAGTTTTTGCATATATTGAGGCGTGGGGAGTTGCCGATGAGAATGATCAGGCAACTTATTATAAGCAGATTGATGTTCAGAATTGGACAAATGCGACACTTGGCTTTGATGGTACTGATACCCCTTGGTCTTCGCGAGATTACCATCGCTGCTTCTGGTCAAAGGGTGTTGCTTTTGGTGGAACTCCTGCACATCTTCCTACAAATCATCCTTTCAGTGAATACAAGGCAAACTTAGGAGATGCATTATATACATTGCCTAATACGCCAACAAATTATTTAGGAGGAACAACTGGTAAAGCTTATGATAATCCGATGAATAGTGAACTTACAAAGTTCTTGGTGACAGCACGTTTGGCTTATACTGATGCTTCTGGCAATATTTTGCCAGCAGAAATCTGTACTTACAAGGGACAGAAGTTCTTGGGACAGGAAAATGTTAAAAAGGTTATTGCTGACGACCTCGGTACTTATTATAAGATGACAACTACAGCTACAGGTACAACTTATGACAAGATTGAACCAACAGATATTGAATTTTCAACTACTACTGAAGGTTCTAGCAAATTGCAGGACTATCAGGTTGTTGCTAAATTGAAGTCTAGCATAACAGAACTCTATCGTTTGTCGGGCGGTGATTATGTATCTGCAAATATGGCTGACGTAAAGAACGAATTACAGGCTGTTCCTGTAGAGATTCATAACGGAGGTAGAACATATTATTATACTCCAATCAAACACTTGGGCAAACCAAAAAGTATTGCAGAATATGGTATAGTTCGTAACCACTCTTATCAGGTAGAACTCAATTCTATCAAGGGCTTTGGTACTCCTGTTTATGATCCAGATAAGAAAATTGTTCCGGTTGTTCCAAGTGACGATTTGACGTATCTTGCTGCACGTATCAATGTACTTTCTTGGCGCGTTGTTCCATCTACGGTAGATCTGGATGCAACAAAGTAAGTAATTTTACAGTTGCAGTATCATTTCTATCTATGATAGAAGAGTTAGAATATTAATAACAAAATAATAATGAAGAAGATTATAAATGATATCAAAGAGAAGGGAAGGCTGATGATGCTCTCTTGCTGCACCATCCTCGGTTTGCTGCTCAACTCTTGTAACTATTGGCATGATAGCTACGAGGGATGTGAGGAACTGCTGAAGACTCATCTGAAGGTGCAGTTCATCTACGATATGAATATGAAGTTTGCCGACGCTTTCCCTCATGAGGTAAAGAACGTCACACTTTATGCCTTCGACCAGCAGGGAAAACTGGCTTATGTCAAGGCCGAGGCTGCCGAGAAGATTATCGCCGAAGAGGGGATGAACATCGACGACCTGACTCCTGGTGTCTATGATCTTCTCGTTTGGGCACAGGGCGAAGAGCGTTATGCTGACTCCTATACTTTTGGGCAGGCAAGCATAGGCTCTTCAGCCTGTGATGTGCTCAAGGCTACGGTGAACCGTGCCGATAAGGGAATCGTCGACCATGATTTGACTCCGCTCTTCCATGGACAGTTGGCTAAAGCCAATCTCACTAAGATGGAGAAGGGGGGAACGAGAACCGTCAAGGTTTCGCTTACCAAGAACACCAATCATTTCAAGGTGGTTTTGCAAAACCTGTCGGGAGTGAATCTCAGTGCCGATGACTTCATCTTCCAGATTACCGATAACAATGGTAAGATGGATTACGACAACAGTCTGATGGAGGATGAAATGCTTACCTACAACGCCTGGTCTGCTTACTCCGCTTCTGCCGGTGTCAGTTCAGGTAGCAGCGAGCAGACATCAGTGGCATGCGCCATTGCCGAGTTGTCAACCAACCGAATGGTGAAAGGTCATGATATGCGTCTGCGTGTATGGAACAAGTCAACAGGAGCAAGCATCATCAATATTCCATTGATAGATTATGCCCTGATGGTAAAAGGTAATTATAACAAGAGTATGAGCGATCAGGAATATCTGGATAGACAGGATTCCTACGACCTTGTATTCTTCATTGACGAAAACCACAAATGGCAGGCTGCTTCCGTCATCATCAATTCATGGAGAGTGGTACTGAGCAAGACAGATATGTAATCTATAATTATTGTATTTAATCATAATGTATGAGATGAAAGGAATAAGATATGCTGGGGGACTGCTTAGGTTCTTCGTATCAATAGCGATGGCTTGGCTAGGCTGTATTGCTTTGGTCTCATGCGACCAAGGAGATACAAATGCAGGGGAAGCGGAAGCAAATATCACGCTTACCCTTTGCTTGAAAGGAGCTGATAAAAATAGTAATACAAGAATGGGGCAACCTTTTGTAAAGCCACTGGCTTCGAGAGGTGATGGAGATGAGACTGAAGATCAGGGAACGGAGATGGAAAACAGTATCGACTTTAGCAGATTCCACGTCGTTTTCTATGATGCAAATCATCGTATGGCTGGAATCCTGCAAAACATGGTGCTCATTCATATGGGCGGTAATATCTACCGGTTAACAGGTTCTTTGCCTGTGAGCAATAAGGTACTTGTGGGCAATTATTTTGAAGGAAAAATGGTGGTTTATGCCAATTTCGATATGAGTGAGGATGACTTGCAGAAAGACTACAACGATACGGATATCGCCCAGAAGTCGTTTAATTACGAAGCAAAGCCTAAGTATCTGCCCATGTGGGGCGTCAAGAAAGTTGCCTTTACACTTGCTGCCGGCAAGCGTAAGGATTTCTCGGATATCAATCTGCTGAGGGCGGTAGCCAAGGTAAAGGTGAATCTGAGTAACGAGATGAAGAATAATGGATGGAGCATATATAGCATGCAACTCATCAACTATAATGACAAGGGATATTGCATGCCTGAGAAATATGCTGAATGCGAAAAGACAGCATCGCTTACTCACGAGGAGTTTGAGCATTTCTATGATTCAAAACAAACTGGTGGCATTACGATGACAGATGATGATCCTATCTATCTGCCTGAATATCAGAATAATGGTAAGGAAGATGCGGATAAATGTATCATCAAGTTGAAACTTGAATCAAATGGAAACGTTGAACGGGATGATTCCGGAAAAGAAAAGGAATACACCTTGCGCTTCATTGATTATACAGACACTGGAGCGGAAGGTACAACCACCAATGATATTGTGCGCGATCATTATTATACCTTCGAGGTATATAAGGGCAGCAATGGTCAGAATCTCGTGAAACTGACGGTGAGGAAATGGACTGTACGTGATCACGAAGAGATTGTGATGTAATTGTGAATTATAAAACGAGAAAATAATAAATAGAAAAAGCCTTAGGCTTTTCAAAATATAAATATGGCAAAGAAGATATACTATTATATATGTATTTGGGCAGTATGCTTGCTGGCGGCTTGTTCTGCCGGTGATGATGCAACTTCCTTTCCCGGTCAGGCTGATGCCGAGAACCGGGTAGGGGTGATGTTGCAGCTGTCTGCCTTATCTTCCCAGACTTCACAGCCTTCCCGGTCTTCTCTGACTAGGGCGGCTTGGGAGACGGATATCGAAGCTTTGCCTGGAGAAATGATGAAAAGCTGGTTTGTGGTGGTGGTACAGAATGGACAGATAGAGAAGATTATCACTTCCGATTTGAAATCTGGTGTTACTGAGGTGGAGAAAGACCAGGTGTTTGTAAAGCTGAATAAGGGCGAGACAACCTTCTATTCTTTTGCCAATATCAAGCCTGAAGATATCGGGTTGGATGCCAGCGTTGGGCATCTGCTGCCAACTGATTTTGATGATAAGACTTATCAGATGGATGGCAACTGTCAACGCTTCCATAAGTTGATGACGCCTGACTTTCAGAACGGTTATCCGATGAGTAATAAGCAGATGGTGAATATAACTGATAATCAGCAAGTCATCAATCTGGAGGTTATCCGTATGATGGCTAAGGTACAGCTCTCCATTACCAATGCCACCGATCATGATATTGTCTTGAAGAGCATCACCCTTTCGGATGTCACCCTGAACGGTAATCCGAATGTCAAGCTTTTGCCAAATGTGGATTCGAATAATCAATTGCAAGTGAATCTGCCAAATTCGGCAAAGAAGGGAACCATCACGCTGACGGCTGCCGAAAACGATGGTATAACCATAAAGGAAGGAGCTACGCAAACGGCTTGTTTCTATATGAACGAGAGTTTGGTAGATAAGGGAGCAGATGGTGGCAACCGGTATTTTATCCTTTCGCTTACTACGGTAGATGCGGCTACGGGCGCTACCAGTAACCAACGTTATGCCATGCTATCATGGAATGAAATCCGGCGCAATGATTATCTGAAGATTCCTATCAAGCTGGAGGATTATCAGATTAGGTGGACGGTGGAGGCATTCTCGCCAATCGGTGTGTTGCCGAAGGTAAAGGATGATGGCGAAAACCTTTCGCTTGACTTCGGTTATTATGGAGAGTTTCATATCAAGCCCGAGGTCATCAAGTTGAGCCGTACTGGTTCTCAGACCCTGCCAGTGAGTGATTGGCAGATGGGAACGGATGCAACAGGTTCTGATGGCTGGAAGCTGCAGGAGCAGAATCCGCAGGGAGCTGATGGTGTAAACATCTTCGACTATTCGCCAGCCTGGGTTCCATCCGCTTACCGCCTGGAAGGAGAAATGGGCAACCGCACAGGTTCTGCCATCTATACCATGAAGATTCTAGTCTGGCAGAAGAATGGATTGGGATTGAATCCTGTCATCTCCCGCAAGGTTCGCTTTACAATGAAGCATGTGGACCTGACCCGTGCAGGAAAGAATACAGAAAAAATAGTATTAAATACAAAGACTTTTAGCTATGAAAGGAATTAGTTTATTTTCAAAATACATATTGTTCATCCTGGTCATCATCTGCTTGATGCCTGGGATGGCTTATTCCCAGACCTTTAAGCATTATGAAGGTATCGCCAATAAAACCGGCGATTACGAGGTGATAGATGCCGCCTATGACTGTCTCCGACAGAAAACGCATGTGGTTCATTATTATATCGCCCTGCCTAGCGACGGTAGTAAGGAATTGTCGTTGCCATTTTCCGGCTATTCGGGCAATGGTACAAATTTGGAACCTAGAGGATATTTCAGATGGTATAATTACGATACTGATAAGGCTTCTGATCAGTTGGAGAAATATTCTGCCGACGGCAGGTTGCAGCGCATGAAGGATGATCATGAAATAGATAAAGGTTTGGTTGCCTATAAACTTCCATCCGGGCCAAATCGTAATTTGGTGGGTGTAAGATATACCCGTCCATCTGATGCTTCCTGGACCGGTGAAACCATTGCCTGCGATGTGAGCCGATACATGGACGGCTGCAATGGAACCTTCGATCATGAGCCAACCCTTTCTATCCGATACATCTTCCATATTATGCCGGCAGAAAAGATGGCGAATGATATCAAGCAGAAACTCCTGGAAACGGGAAAAAACAGGGATTATTCTTATGAAGATGGAAAGGGTGTTTCGGCAGGATTGAAGGATGCCTCTGCCTCTATGACACTCCGCCTCAACCAGAATGATGTGACCAACTATTATTTCCATCCGATGCATAATAGCTATACGCATCATGTCTTTGCAGAGGATGAGGCGCATAAGATAAAGGAGTCGGATTTCTATTCAGAGGTTGTTCAGGCAACTAAAGTGCAATGGCGTGTCTATAATTCCGATAAAACCCAGTTTGTCTGGTGGACATATACAGGTAGTTCTTCATCCCGTTTCTTTGATTTGAGTCTGGATTTGCTGAATAATAGAGCGGCCACTAGCGCATGGCGAAATCTGGATGGTAAAGGAGTCAGCAGCAAGCAGACCTTTAAGTATGGCGACCGCATTTATGTGGTGGCGCTAGCCGCTTCCAGCAGCGGACAGATGTGTCCTATCGCCAATTTCACCTGCCAGCTGTTCAACCAGTATCCGATGACTACGGACGAACTGAAGACGGCAGGTCAGAATACCCGATTGAATTCCTATCTAGACGATCATTATCGCTCTGTCAATACCGTCTCTTTTGATAATGATAATGAAGAACAGACCCTTCTGGCTCCTACAAGCCCGGATGATAACCAAGACCGCTTGCCTTCTAAATGGAGCAGGCGAAGCTATGGCTTTGTCTATCGTGATTTGATCGGTAATAATTTTCGACATTCGCCTATTCATGGAGAATACGGACTCTATAAGTCGGCAAATATAAAGGGAAAGTCTGGAGATGGGCAAGGTGGAACTGATGGTTACCAGTGGTGGACTAAAGCCCAGCTCTACGACCGTACCTACGAAAATACGAATGGCACCCAATATGGACATTTCCTCTATATCGATGCCTCCGATGAAAGCCGACAGATTGCCGAAGCTGATTTCAAGGCTAACCTCTGTGTGGGTTCGCAGGTTATCTTCAGCGCAGCCATTGCAGATATGACCATCGCTTCGAAAGCAGAGCGTCCGCAGCTGATGTTCAAGCTCTATGGCGTGAATTACGATGGGAACAATCAGGAGACGGAGCGCAGGTTGCTCCACTCGTTCTCATCCGGTAATTTCTCAGGAAACCGTGTGGGGTCGGACGATGGTGCTAATGTTGGTAAATGGTATCAGACTTATGGAAAGATGGTACTGCAGAAGGAGAGCGGAGTGAATAATTTCACCGACTTCAAACTCGTAGTAGATAATATGTGTAAATCTACTCAAGGTGCCGACTATGCTTTCGATGATCTTCGCATCTATACCAAGGCTTCCAAGGTGGATGTTATCCAGAGCTCGCCTATCTGTCCTGATAAGAACACAGCTGAAGATTCTTCTGTTTCTACCACCATCCTCCTTAAATTGAGGGCTTTGCAGGAAACTATGGCGGCGCTTGCCGACAATACAGAAAAGAAACTCTACTTCCGCTTTGTTGATGCAGATGGTAGTCCGGTGACGAATGTAAACTATGGAACGGCAGAAAGCCCGAACTACAATTGGGGAACCACCACTATCTATAATTATGTGGATGAGAACCGAAAGGTGGATGAAAAGCCGATGTATGAGAAAATCAACGATGAATGGAACGTGGTGCTTGCCAACAGATACTTCAATCTGCAGTCGAACCAGACTTACTATGTAAGTTTCGCCTTCGAGGATGAGGCGAAAGAGGATAAGAACCAGCTTTCGTGGGGAAAGCCTTCGGATGTGTGCTCGCTCTATAGCGCCAACTTCCAGATGGTGCAGCAGAAGGTGCTGGTTACCGATGCCAACGGTAGCATCACCACCACCGTCACCATTCCTTGCGATGACAATGGTAAGCCTGAATATCATATCAAGGCACAGTTGCAGACCGTTGACCAGAACAATGGCGGCAGCATCCAGCTGCATGGCGTGCTTTATGATTGGTATGTGGATGATGCCAAGACTCCGATATTGGAAAACAGCGCCGAGTTCAGTAACATTCCTCTGAGTGTGGGCGATCATACCATCCGTGTGTTTCCTACCAATACATCTGGCACCATCACCCAGGGCGGCGTGGATTATCAGATCTGTCTCGGTGAGATGTCGTTCAAGCTTCGTGTCGTCAAGAACGGTCCGCAGTTGAGTCTGGGTGTTCCGGGTGTGGCATATCCTAACAATTATGTTCGCACGGTTCGCATCGGTTTGCCGCAGGTAGCCCTTTTGGCTCAGCAGGAAGCCAAGAAGGGCAAGGGTGGATACTTCTGTATTCCGGTTAGCGGCAAGCACTTTGTGGCAGAAAATTCCAATCGCCTCTACTTTGTTGTGGCTGGCGGAAAGGACCATCTGGATGCGTCGCAATATACCCGGGTGATGTATCTCTCGGATACTAACGACCCTGCCTATCAGGATAGGATAGGGGAAGGCTTGATTCTTGCGAATCTTCAGAAAGATTATATCGAGAGAAATTCCAATCAGCTGGCGTTGAAGTTTATGCCGCAAACGGGAAGTGAATCTGCTTCTTCCAAGAATGTGCAGTTGCGCGAGGGATACTGGTATGAAGGTGTATTGATATTCCGTGAAGATGGCCACAAGGGAACCACGGTGCTCTGTTCGGGTGAAACCTATATCCGCTTTGCGGTGGTACCGGAATACGCCACCTGGAATCCTACTGCCAACAGCAAGATGAGTGCGGCATGGAACAATGATGATAACTGGCGCCGTTCTGCCCGCAGCGAACTCTATAAAAAGGAGAACCAATATACGGATTATCAAGGTGGTGGATATGTGCCGATGAAGTTTACCAAGGTAACGATACCTGATTTGAGCGGCTTATATTTCCCGTCTTTGGGATACATTGCCTATCAGAAATCTACGGGCATCGCTACCAAACTGAGCAATGCCAAGGGCGATGCAGCTACCACGAATATCCAGTATGATATGCTTGCCCAATGGGATGCCAATACCGAAAGCCACGGGTTGAATGCCGACGGCAATCTGGAGTGTGTACCCTTCTATGGCAACACCTGCGACCAGATTTTCTTCAAGCCGGGAGGCGAACTGCTCAACCAGTGTTATCTGATATACAACAAGGCGTGGGTGGAGAAGCAAATGAAGCCAAACATCTGGTATGCCCTCACTTCGCCTTTGCAGGATACCTATGCGGGTGACATTTATGTGCCGGCTGCATCGGGCAGACAGGAGACGGAGGCGTTCGAGCCTATCTCGTTCTCATCATCGGTAAACAATCGTGTAACCAGTCCTGTTTATCAGCGAAGCTGGGATGATGCTTCTGCCGAAGAAGTAATCTTGGGCGGCAGCTACGATGCCTACGACTATGCAGGCACCGGCATCACATTCGAGAAACAGAATCTCAATGCGCTTTCAGCCCACTGGAGCCACGTATATAATAAGGTGGATAGGAAATATCATCCATTAGAGGGCGTAGCCATCAAGATGGGAGATAAATATACGGTAGGTGATGCGGGTACTTCGGCCAGTACATCAGATATGTTGCTTCGTTTGCCGAAGGCGGATACGCAATATATCTATGCTGAGGCTTTGCAGCAGCAGAGTTCTCTATCCGCTTCTGTGGATAAGTCGAACGCCTATCGCCTGGTGGTGAATGCCGATGCCCAGGAGAATGCCTTGGGCAAGATGAACTATAAGCTGGTGCAGTTGCAGGATGGCAACAATTACTATCTGGTGGGTAATCCTTATATGGCGACGCTCAGCATGTATAAGTTCCTGAAGGCAAATCCGTCGCTACAGTCCAGCTTCTATGTTTATGAGGATGGAGCCTTGAAGCTCTATAATAAGCTGGATATGTCAACCACCACGTATGAGTCGAAGAACGATGTGAAGATTTCGCCGATGCAGTCGTTCTTTGTCCGCCTGAATGATGGACAGAGTGCATCGCAGCTTAATTTTACGTCAGCGATGACGGTAGATAGAGAAGTGTTTGGCGGAGTGAAGACGGCTTCGGATGAGGGGCAGGGTGAGGACAACATCGCTTTAACCCTCACTGCAGCATCTGCATCGGGTTATCGCAGCCGTTCGAGGATCGTTCTTGATGCATCAGCTTCGGAAGATTATGATGATGCTGAGGATGCCCAGCTGCTCTATGATGCCCAGCTGAAGGAAGTTCCGGTGGTTTATACGGTGGCAGGCGATGAAGCTGTAGCGCTGAATTCCCTGCCGTATGTAGATTGGTTGCCGCTGGGAGTAGTAGGGGCTTCTTCCGTAGAGTTGAAGATAGAAGGCGTCAATCGTCTCTCTTCTCCTCTTTACCTCTATGATGCTGCCACCCGGAAGTATCAGGAGATAAAGGATGGCGAGGAAGTGAAGGTGCAGGCAAACGAGCACGGCAGATACTTCCTTACCCAGACGCGCAGTACTACAGATATTGAAAATGCCGAGGTGGGTGAGAGTGACGTGAAGATCTATTCTCCATCCCGGGGATTGATCGTCGTATCCAAGGTGAGTGCTCCTCTATTAAATAAGGTGGAGGTTTATACCCTTGATGGAAGACTGGTGGCATCGAGAAAGGCTGAAGGTGCAGCATCTGTCAGCATTCCAGTAGTCTCCACGGCTTCTCCTCAGGAAGTATATATTATTAAGGTATCTATGCTGGATACCCAAGCTACAATAACCAGAAAGCTTTCTCTCCGTTGAGAGAAAGCTTTCTGGTGTTAAACTGAGAAAAAAAGAAAAATCCCATCGTTCTTGTGAGCGATGGGATTTTTAATTCTGTTAAGCAATGTGTCTGCTTTACGCTGATTACTTACGAAGACCGAGGGCCTTGATGATAGCACGATAGCGATTGATGTCGCGATCATACAAGTAATCGAGCAATGCACGACGCTTTCCTACAAGCTGTGTCAACGCACGTGTTGTAGTATAATCTTTACGGTTCTTCTTAACGTGCTCCGTCAAATGAGCAATACGGTATGAGAACAATGCTATCTGGCTCTCAGCTGAACCAGTATCAGAGTTAGACTTTCCGTACTTGCTAAAGATCTCTTCTTTTTTTGCTTTGTCTAAATACATAGCTGTGATACTTAAAATTTAATTATTATGAATGAATGTTATGCACATTAGGACCTTCCTCACGGTGGTTTCCGTTAAAATGCGGTGCAAAGGTACAACTTTTCAGTGAATTATGCAAATTTTTCGGGATTTTTTTGTAATTTTGCACCCAAATTCATTAAGTATTTAAGGTAAAGGAAATGCAAGACATTAGAAACATTGCAGTTATTGCACACGTTGACCATGGCAAGACTACCTTGGTTGACAAGATGATGCTCGCCGGTAAGCTGTTCCGTGACGGCCAGGATAACAGCGGCGAAGTGCTCGATTCCAACGACTTGGAGCGCGAGCGTGGTATAACCATTCTCTCAAAGAATGTGTCTATCAATTGGAAAGGTACAAAGATTAATATTCTCGATACTCCAGGACACTCTGACTTCGGTGGTGAGGTTGAGCGCGTGCTCAACATGGCAGACGGTTGCCTCCTCCTCGTCGATGCTTTCGAGGGTCCTATGCCTCAGACTCGTTTCGTGCTGCAGAAGGCTTTGCAGCTCGGACTGAAGCCTATCGTTGTCGTTAATAAGGTAGATAAGCCTAACTGTCGCCCTGAAGAGGTGTACGAGATGGTGTTCGACCTGATGTGCGACCTCGATGCTACTGAGGATCAGCTTGACTTCACTGTAGTTTACGGTTCGGCAAAGAATGGCTGGATGAGCGATGACTACAACAAGCCAACAGACAACATCGATTATCTGCTCGACAAGATTGTGGAGATTATCCCTGCTCCTAAGCAGCTGGAGGGTACTCCTCAGCTCTTGATCACATCTCTTGACTATAGCTCTTACACCGGTCGTATCGCCGTAGGTCGTGTACACCGTGGTACTTTGAAGGATGGCATGAACATCACTATCTGCCATCGTGACGGTAGCCAGGAGAAGACTAAGATCAAGGAACTCCATACCTTCGAGGGTATGGGTCATAAGAAGACAGACCATGTGGATTCTGGCGACATCTGTGCCGTTGTCGGCTTGGAGAAGTTCGAGATTGGTGATACCATCTGCGACTACGAGAACCCAGAGCCACTTCCTCCAATCGCTGTAGATGAGCCTACCATGAGTATGCTCTTCACCATCAACGATTCTCCTTTCTTCGGTAAGGAGGGTAAGTTCTGTACATCACGCCACATTCAGGACCGCCTGAACAAGGAGTTGGAGAAGAACCTGGCTCTTCGTGTTCAGCCTTACGAGGACACCACTGATAAGTGGATTGTTTCTGGTCGTGGTGTGCTCCATCTTTCTGTGCTCATCGAGACCATGCGTCGCGAGGGCTATGAGCTCCAGGTAGGTCAGCCTCAGGTTATCTACAAGGAGATTGATGGCGTGAAGTGTGAGCCTATCGAGGAGTTGACCATCAATGTTCCGGAGGAGTTTGCTTCTAAGATGATTGATATGGTTACCCGCCGTAAAGGTGAAATGGTATCCATGGAAAACATGGGCGAGCGTGTGGATATCGAGTTCGATATTCCTTCACGTGGTATCATCGGTCTTCGTACCAATGTGCTCACTGCTTCTCAGGGTGAGGCTATCATGGCTCACCGCTTCAAGGAGTATCAGCCATACAAGGGCGAGATTACCCGCCGTTCCAACGGTAGCATGATTGCGCTGGAGACTGGTACAGCCTATGCTTACGCCATCGATAAGCTGCAGGATCGCGGTAAGTTCTTCATCGACCCAGGTGAGGAGGTTTACGGCGGCGAGGTTGTTGGTGAGCATGTTCACGACAACGACCTGGTGGTTAACGTAACTAAGGCAAAGCAGCTGACCAACGTGCGTGCTTCCGGTTCTGATGATAAGGCTCGCGTGATTCCAAAGACCGTGATGAGCCTTGAGGAGTGTCTGGAGTACATCCGCGAGGATGAGTACGTAGAGGTAACTCCTAAGAGTATGCGTATGCGCAAGGTGATTCTCGATCACTTGGAGCGCAAGCGTAGTAATAAGGATTAAGCTATAGCTTATATATAAATGGATCCGTGAGAAATCCCCTCTTGCCGATTGCCCAGGGCAGTCTGCTTGCAGGGGATTCTTTTTTAATGTATGCGTATGTGGTTGTGGAAATTCTTTAGAAAGTTTTCTTTGCCCTGTTCCCTGGTATTGGGAGCCGTGGGCTATCTGATTTTCGCCAATGTTCCTTTTCTGGAACCTTTGGGCGATGCGGTGGGACCGAAGCTGGTGGATATGATGCCGGTGGTGCTCTTTGCCTTGCTCTATGTTACCTTCTGTAAGATTGAGATCAAGGAGATGAAACCGAAAGCTTGGCATTTCATCCTGCAGCTCATCCGAACCAGTCTGGCACTGATGATGGTGGTGCTTATCTTCGAATTCGGAGATAATTATGAAACCAAGCTGGTGCTCGAAGGTGCTTTCATCTGTTTTATCTGTCCTACGGCGGCTGCCGTGGCTGTGGTGACGGAGAAGTTGGGTGGAAGCATCGGCTCGTTGACAACTTATACGGTGATAGCCAATGTCTTTACGATGGTTATCATTCCTAGTCTTTTCCCGATGGTGGAGAAGGGGGCAGATGTTTCCTTTCTTTTTATGAGTGCGATGGTGTTCCGAAACGTAACCACGGTACTGGTGGTTCCTTTGCTTCTGGCTTTGCTGAGCCGCAGGTTTCTGCCTAAATGGGTGGATAAGGTGAAGAGCGTGAAGGATCTGGGCTTCTATATGTGGTGCTTCAACCTTACTATCCTGATGGGCGAGACGGTTCGCAATATCCTCCATGCCGAGGTTTCGGGATGGATTCTTGCCTTGCTGCTCATTGTTCCGCTATTTGTTTGTATTGTCCAGTTCGCCATCGGTAAGGCGGTGGGCAGACATTATGATGCGAGCATCAGTGCTGGTCAGGCTTTGGGACAGAAGAATACCATTGTGGGCATCTGGCTCACTCTTACTTTCCTCAATCCGCTTGCTGCCGTAGCACCGGGCGCTTATGTGGTTTGGCAGAATCTGGTGAATGGCTGGCAGCTATGGTATAAGGAGAAATACGGAAGACTGAAATGGTAGATGTAAGAGAAAACAGAAATAATGGAAATATAAAAAAACAGCTTGGAATTTCATGGGAGATTCCAAGCTGTTTTTTTATATGAATGTATCTGATCTTTATTTGCTTGTCGAGATAAATATGCACTCGATGGTTACGTTGCCATCCATCCATTTGGCTGGAATGGTATAGGTGCCATCCTTGGCGATATCTGTCTTCTTGAGTGATTCTACCTGATCACCATGGGTGATGGTAAAGTCACCGTAGGTGAATCCTGGAGCAGGAACCATCTTCACCTTGAATGGCTTGCCGTATGCCACCTTGTGGTTGTTGAGGGTGGTGCCGTCTGCTGCGGTCACCATACCGTTGCGGTTAGCCTCGGTTACTGAAACAAACTCACTGTGAGCCTTCTTCTTGGCAGTACCTTCACTCTTCAGCAAGGTGATGCGTGGAGCGTTGGTCAGGTGGATATTGATGTCATCGATATAGACCAGGGCATCCTCCTTCATCTCATGAGGAGACTCTGCGTGAGGAACCACTACCAGACTATAGATATCCACACCCTCGGCACTCTTAATAGGGAACACGGCATCAGCCCACTGTCCTGCAGGAACAGGAGTGGTTGACTTGATCCAGAACTGCTCTACTTCCTGCGACTGTCCGGCTCTGTCTCTTCTCTTTCCGAGACCTACCAGCATCACTCTGCCTTCCATCGGACGGTTGATCAGTACGTGAACTACTTTTCCGGATGGACCGAGTGCAATCGGCTTCTTCAGATCTATTCTTGCACCGAAGATGTTGGAAGCCAGTCGTGAACGCTGGAAGCCGAGCACCTTCTTGTTAGGATTGTTGGTGAGATCAGGATTATCCACAACCTCGCAGTTGCCCGCCAGTTCTCCTGTGCGGAATGGGGAATGCTCCCATCTGTCGTAAACTCCCACGGATTTGTAATCCTGGGTGTCGAACTTAATTTCTTGTCCCATTGCAGCCAATGGTAACAAACACAATGCTATGAGTAATTTCTTCATGTTCGTAGTGTAGAGTCAAAGTTTAAAATACTTTAATGGAATGTAACAATGGGCAAGCCTTGCTGTCGTCGATGACAACCTTCAGGCCTTTCACCTGATAACCCTTGCCGTAACTGTCGGATGTGCTGCCGTTCAACGGGATGATGCGCTTGTATCCGATGGTGGTAGTAGTGCACTTCTCTGCGATAGGTTTCCATGTCTTTCCATCTTCTGAGATTTCGATATGGAACTTTCTTACTCGCTGACCCTTGCGGATGTACTCCATCATATCCACATAGCGAACGGTCTGTGACTTGTCCCAGTTGAAGGTGATGGTAGCCTGCTTCACGCCGTCATCAGTAGCCCAATAGGTATTCTTGTTGTTATCGGTCAGGTTCTTGGCTGCATAGTTGCGGTTGGCACCAGCCTTTCGGGTGTTGCTTACAGTAACCTTTGCCTTCTGAGCCAGGTCCTTGCCCAGACGGGTGCGAATCATATTACCCATATCCTTGAGCACGCGCACGTCGATGTCAGGCAGCAGACCCGTCTTGTCCGGAGGGCAGTTGAGAATCAAGGTAGCATTTCTGCCTACCGTCTCCAGATACATCTGGAAGAGGCGCTCTACAGAGAGAGGCTTCTCGCCCTCGTGCCAGAACCATCCCTTGTCAGTGAACTTGGCATCGCTCTCACCTGGGTCCCACTGCCAGCCGTCCTCGGTACCATACATACCGTTGCTTTCTGGTGCATAGCCTCTTTCGTCGGTGAGCCAGTTGGTTTCGCCAGCCCATCCTGCCTCGTTGCCGATCCATCTTGCCTCAGCACCCACACCCCAGAGGATGATGTCTGGACAAACCTTGTGGATAGAGTCTCTGAGGTTAGGAATGTCATAATAGGTAGAACGGTCTACGTTTACGGTCGTATTGCGTCCGCCGTAGTATCCGTCGCCACCGTTGGCACCATCAAACCACATTTCAAACTGGTCTTTGCCATACTGTGCCAACTCCGCGCACTGACGGAGGAAAACGTCGTTGACATATTTCTCAGTACCGTAGTATTGGCTGTTTCTATCCCATGGAGAAACATAGAAACCATACTTCATTCCCAAGCTTCGTGCAGCCTTGGCAAAGTCGCGGGGAATGTTGGTAGTCTTGCCATTCTCATTGCCGGCATTGACGATGGAATGGTCAGTAGTAGATGTAGGCCAGAGGCAGAAACCGTCATGATGCTTGACTACGGCGATACCGCCCTTCATGCCAGCAGCCTTTACAGCCTTGAGCCATTGAGTAGGGTTAGGCTTCTTGGTAGGTGCAAAAAGGGTTACGTCTTCACTTCCCAAGCCCCATTCTCTGTTGGTATAGGTGTTCATTCCGTAATGGAAGAAGGCATAGAATTCTGTCTCCTGCCATTTCATCTGGCGATCGCTAGGAACAGGGAACACAGCTGTAGGCTCGTTGTCCGGATTAGGCAACGACTGCTGCTTAACTTGGAATACACTCTGAGAGTGGCCAGCCATGGTAGACATGATGAAGGTCACTCCAAACAAAACTTTTTTGATGTTCATAGTTGTTGTATTAAAATCGATACACTTTATTCTTGCCATAAAAAGAAGTTGATAATTGTTAGTTATTGTCGTTATTGGTGATTGTCGTTAATATATATATTATCTTTTGCAAAGATAATGCAAACGAGCGCAATGAAAGCTTGCTTTCAAATTGCCGAGTGTAGCTTATCTTATGCAAAGATATGAGTTTTCGGAAAAGTTTCAAAACTTTTCTGGTTAATTAAATATAAACGCCCGCAATTTGTGGTTGCGGGCGGTCATATATGATTAATCCTGTGTAGGATAAATCAAGTTAGCTTCTGTGATACAGTTGAGCACCTCTTCGAGATATTTCTTCGATTCGTACTTAGCCATAGGCAGGTCGTGGAGCAGATAATTGCCGCAATCCTTGGCTGCCTGTCCAGGAATTTCGCCTTCGAAATCGGCAATGAACTGGAAAGTACGCTTCATCAGTTCTACGATGTCCTTGCTCTCCAGGTCGCCACGGATGAGGAGGTAGTTGCCGGTAAGGCATCCCATTGGTCCCCAATAGATGATGCGGTCTTTCCACTCTTCGTCGTTGCGCAGGTAGGTGGCTGCCAGATGTTCGATGGTATGGATGGCACCGTTGTGGAGGCAAGGCTCCTGGTTAGGCACCTTCATGCGGATATCGAAGGTGGTGACTACTTCTCCGCCTACTTCGTCCTTGCGGCTTACGTAGATGCCGCGGAGCAACTTGTTATGATTGATAGTAAAACTTGGAATCTTATTCATCTTTTTTATAATGTTGAGTGTTGAATGTTGAATGTTGAGTGTTGAATGTTGAGTGTTGAGTGTTGAA
>ERZ779737.557-NODE-557-length-34112-cov-5.381155_pt1 | contig 34112 bp, 26 predicted proteins | sample MGYA00511889_ERZ779737 | MGnify/ENA primary metagenome ERZ779737 (study PRJEB29588, sample SAMEA2163575) | human gut metagenome | biome: human gut; feature: human-associated habitat; material: faeces | place: Denmark | collected 2008/2010 ... | reverse complement strand
GCCGCGGCCGTGGGCGAGCGCGTCGTCGTCGATTTCGAAATCGACGAGCCCGTACGGGAACGGCGTCAGCGCGGCGCGTTCCGCGCGCAGGCGGGAATGCAGCGCATACTGCATGCGCTGCAAGTGATGCGGCTGCAGGAACAGCCCGTCCGTCCAATGAACGTCTTCTTCGAATCTCATCGCGTTCTCCTTCTCTTTTCGTTTCGGTTGTCCGCGGCCGTTCCCGCCGCCTTTTCGCCGGAGGCTTCCGCCGACGGATTCTTTTCCGGCTCGGGGCGTTTTTTCAGCTCGACGATGCCGGCAGGGGAGATTTCAAAAATCCGCGTTTTGCTCCCGAAAAATCCGACGCTTTCGAGCGGGATCGAAATTTTCCGCGCGTCCTCCGCGCCGTCGTTCCCGCCGAAAAGGAAGGCGGGCAAATTCGCCACGACGAAGAGCGTCTCGGCGCCTTTGCTCCCGAATTTTTCCCAGACGGGATCCTCGTCCGAAAGTCTTTTCGGCGAGGGATCGTCCTCTGAAAAATACAGCGTGGAGCGGTCGGTGTTTTCGCGCAGCGCGTTCCCGACGGCGAAATACTCGTCCGTCGGGCAAGACTCGAATCGGGCGCGCTCATTCGCGTTCACGCCGACGACGTCCACTTCGAGCGAAGGATAAACGTTCAGCCGTTCCCGGAACTTCGGGGAAAGGTAGACTTCCACGTCGTAGGAAGGCGCCGAACAGGCGGCGGCGAACGTCAGCAGCGGGAACGCGGCAAAGATTTTCAATCGGTTTCTGTTCATCGGATTTTTTTTTCGAAAGGAGGTGAAAGGTTTCTTTTTCGTCTGGCGGGAAGAAAGATGCGGGAACGGCGAAGTCAAGCTCCGGGCGGGGTCCATTTCCGGTAAGTCGGCGGGACGGGGCGCGGGCCCGCGGGAACGCGGTTTTCGGGGGCGCGCTCGGCGGCGTGCGGCGGGAGCGTCTGCGCGACACTTTCGCCCCAGGTGCTTTCGCCGCGGGCGACTTCCAGTCCGAGTTCCAAATACAGCTTGCAGCGTTCCGCGTATTTGCGCGTGCCGCCTTTGTGCAGAGCGGCCTGGAGCAGCGCGGAACAGACGCCGTTCGCGGCGAGCCCGGGCGGAGTCGGCACGACGCGCTCGCCGCCCGGCGTCATGTTCCCGAAGCTCCAGAACGCCGCGAGCGCCATCAGCCCGGCAGGGCGGTCGGGGCAGGCGTTCCCGACATCGAGCGCCTTGCGGCTGTTCCCGTCGTCGGGCGCGACGACCCAGCGGTAAATCGCCGTCATCGCGTCGTCGGTCAGTTTCTTTTCGTGTTCCGGCACTTTCGGCGGGAGCACGGATTTGATGAGGTCGACGGTCTCTTTGCGCTTTTCCTCGATTTCGGCGCGCAGCTTGTCCGCCGCTTGGAAAATCGGGGAATTCGGATCGATTTGAAAAGACGGGCCGGCGCTTTTCCGCGCCGCTTTTTCGACGAGCTCCTCGAGCGTGATCCCGTGGACTTCCTTGAAGCGCGCGTTGACCGCGCCGTAGGCTTCGTCCCAAAGTGCCTGCGTCTCCGGCGGAATCTGCTTTTTCAGCTCGGCGATGCGGCTTTCCAGAAGCGCCTTGGTCTCCTTGAGCTTCGCGAGCGCTTCCGCTTTTTTCTTTTCGGCGTCCGCGAGCATCTCGGGCGGGATTTTCGCCCAGTCGGGAACGGGCATTTCCTTGGGCGCGCCGATGTCGGCGATGTCGCGCTCCGCGGCGGGGTTTTCGCGCAGTTCGTCGTTAAGCGCGAGCAAGCAGCGGTAGCCCCACCAAATCGCCGCGCGCCGGTGCATGGCGTAGGCGAGGAAATCGCAAGCTTCCTTGTATTTTCCGGCTTCCGCCAGCGCGCGGATGAAATCCTCCGAGCGCATGTCTGCCGCGGGAGCGAACGGCGCCAAATCCGGCCGCAGCTTGTATTGTTCCTTTTCCTGCGCGTCCCGCAGCGTGAGGTGCCGCAGAAGCACGAGGTGCGCGTTCATCCATTCGAGTTTGTCCGCCATGAGTGCGTGTTCCCGTGAGAAAAACTTACGTGATTTTGAGCGCCTTGGTCTCGACGTCGCTCGCTCCCGCCTTGACGCGGGACGCGGTCGCGCCCGCATCGGAAGCCGTCGCCTCCGTGGTCGACGCCTTCGCCTCCGTTTCCGCCGCGTCGATGCCGCCGTTCTGCACGTTGACTTCGTCGCTGGAGAGGTTCGATTCCGTCGTCGCTCCGTTCGTTTCGTTCGAAGCGAGATTGGTCTCCTTCTTCGTCGGATGCATCTCGTTGTCGCCCGCGATCGTCGATTCCCGCATGTTCGTCACCGTCAGCGTTTTGACGGCGGAAAGCACGCTGCCGACCAAGGCGAAAGCCGCCGCCGACGTGATGAGCGTCTCGATTTCCTTCTGTGTCGATAATTCCGCCATAAAAATTTCGCGTTCCCGTTGTCGTCAATGCTGGTCCTCGATTGCATTTATTCCAAATCCTCCAGTTCCCCATCCTCCAAGTCCAAATCCTCCTCGTCCAAATCCTCCTGCCAAACGGTTTGACCCGAGAGCTTTTTAAGAGAGACGTTGTTAATATTGACGCCTTCCAATGTCGCGTCTCCCGCAGTAAGCTTGAATTCCGAGCCTTTAACCTTGGCAAGGCCCTCTGCTTCTGCTACTGCCTCAGCCATTACTGCGGTTGTAGCGGTTGCCAGGGCGGTGAGCTTGAACGTAGTCGCCGCGATTGCCAAGCCCTTGACGCCCTTCTCGCCTTTAGTCGAGCACCCTATATAGACAAGATCTATAATAAGGATCACGAATTCCAGCACGACGGATATGATTTCAGTTGCAGATTTTAGTTTCGAGGAATCTTTCTCCTCTTTTTTGTGATCTTTAATCATTTCGCATACAATGTCTTTGACTTTGCATACAATGTCTTTGACTTCCGCGACACCTTCGAGAACGCTCTCCGAGATATAAATATTTTCTTCATCCCTCTCTCTCGTTTCTTCGTTTTCCCGAGAATCCGCGCAGCTTTGCATGAGAAATGAAGTTGCGAAAAGTCCCATGTTAAAACCGAAGTCCACGGCGCTTATGGTCGACAGCTTGGATATCAAGCCGGACATGGTCGCCGCTCCCGCGGAAAGACTGACGCCGGCGCCGACGGCGTCCTTAAGCGTGACGCCCGCAGTCCCGGAGACGGAGCAGCGGATGCCGGACAACGACACGCCGAGTGCGCTGTCTATGAAAACCAGTGCGCCCATGGGCCCATCCGCCTGAAGTCCCGTCTTGTTCTTTTTCTTGGCGGACGGAAGCGCGGAACGCAAGGCGATGCTCGTTTCCGTGATGCAGATGCTGTTGCTCCCGACCCGCAATTCGATTCCCTCTTCCGCGTCGACAATCAATTGCCTGAATTTCTTCATCACAATGTTGCCGTTTTTTTCATCGCCCTCCTCGCAGCTGCATTCGAATAAGAAGTTTTTCGCGGCAAGCGAGGCGTTCTCCGAAGCCTTCGCAATCAAGTCGCCCGTCGTTTCGATCTTTATTCTTTCTTGTTTTTTTGTAGTTTTGCCCTCTTTCTTTTCCGTTTCTTCCGACATCATCCTGATTTCGGAATACTTTTCCTCTCCGGGTGTGCGGTGCCGCAGCACCAGCGATTCGGAATGTTCCTTCATCGCGGGGCTCAGAGAAGACGGTTTGTTATTCATCTCAAGGAATTTGTCCTTGTCTTCGTCTCTCGGCAGATAAGCGACGAGGTAGAATCGGTCGGCGATTCCGCCGCGTTCCGATGCGATCAGGATTTTCTCGCCGCAGCGCGGCACGCGGAAAAGTCCCTGGTTGTATCCGCCGACGGGCATCGTCATGCGCACCTCAACGGCGAGAGTGGACTCTTTGTCCTCAAGCCTTTTCGCGTAAAAAACGTAGAATTTGCCGTCGGAAGAAAAATAGAGCGTCGTCGGCTTCTCCTTTTCGCCCGATTCGCTTTCGCTTCCCCAGACTTCCGCGACGGAAAGCACGTTCGCCGGAGCCGCGGGAACGTTTTCCGCCGAGGCAGGAGCGGCCGGCATCGAGACGTCCGTGAAGACGGCGTTATCTTTCGTTTCCATGCACGTCATCTGCACGAAAAGCGCCGTCGCAGGCAGGTCTCGCGGTCTTGCGAACCCGCTGTTCCACGGGACGACGACGTGCAGCCGCGTCGAAAAAATCAGCGCCGCGTCGGAATCCTCCGTCTCGCTGTAAAAATCGGAAACGCTGGCTTTCATGCCGGGCACGGCGCACAGATAAGCGACTTTCCCTTCCCACAACGAAGCTTTCTGATTCATCGCGTCGAGGAAGCGCGCCGCGAGCTCTTTCGCCTCGTTCACGTCGCGCGGGGAAACGCAAAACGGAGAAACCGCGAAGTCAAATTCGCCGATGCCCGTACCTCCCGAAACGGACCCTCTGTCTTTCGTGCCGGCGACGGAAACGGAAACGGACGAAAAGCGTTCCCGCCGAATCCCCTCCCAAGAGCTCAGCGCGAGTTTTTCGTGCGACGAGCCGCCGCAGGTAAACATCAGCGTCCTGTTTTTGTTGTTCTTCTTTTCCTCCTTGCCTTCGGCGGCGCCTTTATTGTCGTCGTTGCTCCCATCATCCTTATTGTCGGTCTTGTCTTTGCTTGCAGCGACGCAAAAAGGCAGATCCTCGCTCCCGCCCGCCTCCAGCTCCACGGACTCGGGGATGCCGTTGTAAGCGAAGCAAAGCCTATTGCCGACGAGGTTGAAGCTCAGCCGAAAAGCTTCGGCGATGCGATGGAGGAACGCGTAATCCGTCTCGCCGGTTTGTGCGAACGTCAGCGTTTCGTCCCATGGCGTCGGAGACGGTTCTTCGGAATTGCTCTCCTTTTTGGAACCGTCCTCTTTCTTTTTGGGGAAAACGAGCTCGAGCTTCGTTCCCTCCAAAATTTTTCTCAGCACGCATTCCAGCCCGACGTTCGCGGAATCGCCGCCTTTGGAAAGGAACGTCCGCGTATGAACCGAGCGTTTCAGGCGACACAGCTCGCCTTCGATGACGAAATCGTAAGCGTAGACGGCCGTTCCCGCCGCGAGAGGATCGCTTTTTCTTCCGAGATGCCGCACTTCCGTCACGATTCCGGAAAACTCGCGGGTAACCTTGCGGTACGTTCCCGCCTCTTTGGAACTTCCCGAAGGCACCTCCAGCTGCTGATGAATTTCCAGAGTCGCGTCTATTCCCATCAACTCGTCGATCTGCTTTTTCGAAAGACAGGCCGTCGAATACGCGCGCAACTCCGCGCGGGGATTGCAGGAAATCCCTTCATCCAAATCCAGCGCGTGAGGGTAAAATTCGACGTCGGGATCGGGAGTCAGCGTCAGCACAAGCTGCGAAGCCGCCTGCTTGACGCCGATTTCCGCCGAGGCGTGCTCCTTCCCTGCGCTTTTCTTCTCCGTGCTTTCCGTCATGCTCAAAAGCTCTCCCTTTCGCGGGAACTCAAACGATGTTCGTGACGAACGGACAAACGGCGACAGCCGTCGTTATCGGCGCGCCGAGCAAGGGCGGCGAACTGCCGAAAACGACCGACCCGAGATTCGCGATGGGACGCCCTTTCGCGAGCTTCGTCGGAGAAGTCGTCACCGTAATCACGCCGTTGCACATGGGCCCGACGACGGCATCGCCGAGGCACGCGACGGGCAGCCCCTTGACCATCGTCGTGATGGCGCCGGGACCGAGAATCACGTCCCCGGTCGCCGTCATGTTCGTAATTGTCGCCACAGGCGTCGGCATCGCTTCATTCCTCCTTGTTTTCGAATTCGTAGACGAACTTCCCGTCGACGGCGCCGATGATCGCGCGCTTCAGCTTGTGCCCGTCCATGATGTTGCGCAGGAACGCGGCGCTGATTTCCGGGAGCAGCTCGTTGTTGACGACGGCGTCGATCAGGCGCGCGCCCGACTCCATATTGTTGCACCGGCGTATGATTTCGTCGCGCACGGCATCGCCGCATTCGAGCGCCGCTCCGTAGTTTTCCTCGACGCGGCGGCGGATTTTTCCGAGCTTCAAATCAATGATTTTGTTCAGCGCCTTGCGCCCGAGCGGATAATACGGCACGACGGAAATGCGCCCGAGCAGCGCCGCCGGGAACTTGCGCAGCAACGCGGGACGAATCGCCTGCTCAAGCGTTCCCGCGTCCGGCAAATGGTCTTCGTCGCGGCAAAGCTCCATGATTTCATCGTCGCCGACGTTCGTCGTCAGAATGATGACCGTGTTGCGGAAGTTGATCAGACGTCCCGAACCGTCCTCCATCTGCCCCTTGTCGAACACCTGGAAGAAAATTTCGTGAACGTCCGGGTGCGCCTTTTCGATTTCGTCGAGCAGAATGACGCTGTAGGGCTTGCGCCGCACGGCTTCGGTCAGCACGCCGCCTTCGCCGTAGCCGACGTAGCCGGGGGGCGCGCCTTTGAGCGTGGAAACGGTGTGCGCTTCCTGAAACTCGCTCATGTTGATGGTGACGAGATTCGTTTCGCTCCCGTAAACTTGCTCGGCGAGCGCAAGCGCCGTTTCGGTCTTCCCGACGCCGCTCGGCCCCGCGAGCATGACGACGGCAATCGGGCGGTTCGGGTCGGCGAGCGACGCGCGCGCCGTCGTAATGCGCCGCGCGATCACGTCAAGCCCGTGCCGCTGCCCGATGACGCGCTTGTTCAGCTCTTCGCCAAGCCGGAGAACGGAAGAGATTTCGTCGCGCACCATGCGCCCGAGGGGAATTCCCGTCCACTCGGAAATAATCGTCGCGACAGCCTGAGCGTCCACGAGCGGGAGCACCATCGGAGACTCGCCTTGCGCTTCGCGCAATTCCGCGGCTTTGGCGCTGATTTCGTCGCGGAGCGCGTCCGCCGCGAGAACGTTGTCCGCGGGAGCAGCAGCGTCGCCGGCGTTCCCGCGCGCGCGCTCCCGCAACGCGAGAAATTCTTCGGCGAGCTTTTTCTCCTTTTCGAAACGCGTTTCAAGCTCCGCCTTTTCTTCGCTCAGCCGCGCGATTTCCGCGCCGAGCTTTTCGAGCTTTTCCTCGTGCTCCGTCCCGGAAGCCTGTTCCCGCGCGAGAATGTCGCGCTCGAGTTCAAGCGCCTCGAGGCGACGGCGCGTGAATTCGAGCTGCGCGGGCTCGGCGCTGCGGCTGAGCGCGACGCGCGCGCAAGCGGTGTCGAGCACGCTCACGGCTTTGTCCGGAAGCAGACGCGCGGGAATGTAGCGGCGGGACTGCTTGACGGCGGCGGAAAGCGCTTCGTCGAGGATGCCGACGCCGTGGTGCGCCTCGAGTTTTGCGGCAAGTCCGCGCAGCATCTGCGTCGCCTTCTCGTCGTCGGGCTCGTCAACGTTGACGTTTTGGAAGCGGCGCGCTAAAGCGGGATCTTTTTCGAAATACTTCGCGTATTCCGCCCAAGTCGTCGCGGCTATGCAACGGAGCTGTCCACGCGCCAGCGCAGGTTTGAGCAGATTCGCGGCGTCGTTCTGCCCGGCGGCGCCGCCCGCGCCGATCAGCGTGTGCGCCTCGTCGATGAAAAGGATGATCGGCGTTTCGGAATTTTGAACTTCTTCGACGACCTGCTTGAGCCGGTTTTCGAATTCGCCTTTCATGCTCGCTCCCGCTTGGAGAAGCCCGATGTCGAGCGAACGCAACGACGTGCCTTTCAGACAATCGGGAACGTCTCCGGCGGCGAGGCGCTGCGCGAAGCCCTCGACGACGGCAGTTTTCCCGACGCCCGCTTCGCCCGTGACAATGGGATTATTCTGCCGGCGGCGCATCAGAATATCGATGATTTTGCGGATTTCGGCATCGCGCCCGACGATGGGATCGGTTTTCCCGTTTTTCGCGTTTTCCGTCATGTCCGTCGTCTAGAGGCGCAGAGCCTCGCCCGAGCCCGTCGCCGCGGGATTGAGCATTTCCCCCGCCTGTCCGGTCGCGGCGGGAGCGCCGGCCGCGGGAACGGACGCCGAGACTTCGGCGGAATCCGCGACGATGTCGAAGAATTTTTCCTGCAGAAGGTCCGCGTTGATTTTCGTGAACTCGCCGCTCACGTCCTGCAGGTAACGGGAAAGCTCAGGATGCCCGCGCATCGCGATGAGCAAATGCCCGCTTCGGATCGCGCTTTCGCCGAAAACGAGCGAGGCGATCATCCACGCTTCCTTGACGGCGATTTCCACGCTGTTCGCGAAATCGCTGATGCTGCTCGCGCCGCGCGGGAGCCGCGACATCGCCGCGACGAGATCCTTGGCGAGCTTCGCGGAATCCAGCTCGAAATAGCGGATCGCGGAATGCCAATCCGTATTCTCGGAGAGAAAAATCTGGTTAATCCAGTGCACGGGCTCCACGTAGGGATTGCCTCGCGTCTTGCAGAGCACCGTCGCGCTTTCCAGCGCCTGATAAGCCGTCCGATCAAGCTTGCCGAACATTTGAATCCGTTTCAGTTTTCCCATGTTTTTTTTCCTTTTCTTTCCTTTTTCTTAAATGTTTTTCGCGAAAATTTCCGCCGCGGCGTCTTTCCTCCGCGCGCGGGAACGCCGCAGCCGATCCAAAGAAACGCGCGAGGCGCGCACAAGCAGCTCCGCGTTCCCGCCGCGAACGCCGTTCCCGCAGGACAGCCGCGCGTCGAGCCCGAGCCGGGATTCGCCGCTCAGCCGCGCGCGCGGGAGCGTTTCCCTGCGGACGAGGATTTTGACGTCGAATTCCGACGGACGGTCGAGATACGAGAAGACGAGCGCGACGAGCTCCTCGAACGCGCGCATTCCCGGAAAGAACAGCCGCGCTTCGCTGAAGTCCAGCGGCTCCGTCTCGACGATGAACTTTCGCGTGCAGCTGAAAAACCGCGCGCCGATCTGTATCGACCTGCCTAGCTCCGCCGCACCGCGCCGCCCGAGCCGGCAACGGCACTCGTCCGGAATGTCCGCCGCGCTGACGACGCCGGGAACGACGCGCATCCGCCTGCGGAAATATCCGCACAGCAGAAGCTCCAGCCCGTCGCGGCTTTTGACGGCGCTCCCGAAAATTCCGCTGCGCGAAACGTCGACGAATTCCGGGAGCGCCGTTCCCGTGCAGGGGCCTCCGGAGAGCGCGCGGGCGACGGCGGCGATCAGCCCTCCGCCGGGCGCGTCCGCCTGCACCGCCTGTTCGTTCATTTTCCAAGCGCGGTAAAACAGCCCGATGAAGCGATGGTTGAAAATGTCCAAAAAGCGGCGCGGCGCCAAGTCGCAGGCGTTGTGCGCGCGCTGGAAGACGAAATTCGTCAGGTCGAGCGGAAGCGGTCCATTCGTCCCGCAAAGGCCCAGAAAATAGACGAAAACGAGCAAGCGTTCCCGTTCGGAAATTTCCGCGATGTCCGTCGTCGGACGATAGAGACAAGGCTCTTGCCCGAAACGCATCGGCTCGGACTGGAAATCGGCGCTTCTGCCGACTTCTCCCGCTCCCGCCGCGCGCTCGACGCGGCGCACGAACTCGAAGAAATCCGGGTCGCGTCGCCCGTTTTTCAAAAGCTTCGCGTAAGCGCGGCTGATTTTTCTCACAGCGTCCATGTCGCGACGTGCTCCTTTCTGTCCGTGCTCACGAAAATTTCCGCGCAGGAATTGAGCGGCGTGAAGCCCGCAATGAGTTCGCGCAACGCGACGGCGAAGACGAAACAGCCCATTCCCGCGCAGCGCTGCTCGTTGAGCGTGAGGCGGATGCTCCAGCCGTCCTCGAAAAACACGCAGCCGCGGCGGATGAAGCGGAACGTCTTCGGTTCCGCGCGAAGCTCGACGATGCCCTCGACAAGCCGCTCCGTTTCCTCGCGGGAACGCGAGCTGTAAGCGCGAACGAGGTTTTTCAGCACGCCCACGGGCACTTCGCCCGGACGCCACAGCGCGCTCGAAAGATTGAACGCGAGGTGGCCGGCGCGCATCCAGTCTTCCTCTCTGCCGCGGGAAATCAGCGCCGGGAGCGGGCGCGACGGCGCCGCGGCGAACACGGCGGCCTCGACGCCGGAGGCTGAGGATCCCGTCGGCCGCAAAATCGCGTTCGCGCGCACGAGGAGCGGAAGATCGCGATTCGTGCAAAGCGTTTCCGCGCGGAATTGCCGCGCGCGGTCGTCGAACTCGTTCCAAACTTTTCCGGAAAAAGAAAGAAAGACTTCCGTTCCCGGATACGAACTGCGCGCGGCGCGTGCGGCGCCGACGATGCGGTCGCGACGGTGCGCGGAAAAAAAGCCGCGCGCGCCGCTCCCGTCGTCGAAAGCCGCGTCGAAACACTCGCCGCAGCGGAAGAGCGTCTCGTTGCGGTCTCCGTAAACTTCGGCCGAGAGCACGCGATAGACTTCATAGTCCAGCGGCGCGGCGCGCTCGGGAATGATGTGGTATTCGTATTGCCCGCCGAGTTCGACGCGATTCGTGTTCTTGCGGAAAAGATTCACCGCGGGAACGCACCACAGCTTGAAGTTGTCGCGTTCGAGGCGATGGATGAATTCCGTTTCACGGCGCGTCAGCGCGATGACGATTTCCGCCGCCTTTCCCTCCGCGCGGCGCAGGCGTTCCCGTAATCCTTTCACGCGGAAAAAACGGAACGCCGCGGGATAGGCGAAAAAATGCTGCAGCGTGCGCAGACCGCGCGGCGTCTTCGCGTCGGAGAAAAATCCGTCGTCGGCGCTCCGCTCGAACATCGGCAAGTCGACGCCGGCGTCCGCGCAGCGTTCGTAGCGGTTCCCGTCTCCGACGTAAATTCCCGTCGAGCAACAGGAAAGCACTTCCAGCAGCAGCGAAGCTTCGGTCGCCGGAAGATTCAGAAAAAAAACGAGCTCGTCGGGCACGTTTTCGGGAGAAGCCTCGCCGACGCGTTCTATTTTCAGCCGCAGTGCGGAAGCGGCGTCGACCTCGGAAAAGCGGAAGCGCTCCAAATCGCGCGTGCAGTATTCCGCCTCCGAGAGCGCAAGCGGGAACAGCTTCGTTTCCCGCTGCGCGGAAAAAATGCAGGGAGAGGAAACGCCGGGAACGGAACAGGCGAACGTCGTTCCCGCAGGAACGACGGCTCCGCCGCGAAGCGCGTCAGGCGCGCTCGGCTTTAGCGCGAGCACGCAAAACGAAGGCGTCGGGTAAAGCGCGGCGGGCGCGACGCACGAAAGCACCGATTCGAGCATGCGCGGGAAACCGCTTTCGATTTTCTTTTCCACGCGCGCGGCGAGAAACGCGGCGCCTTCGAGCAGGCGCTCGACGTAGGGGTCGGCGCATTCGAATTCGGAAAGGCTCAGACGAGCCGCGATTTTCGGAAACTCGGCGGCGAACTCCGCGGAGACGCTCCGCAGGTGAGCGAGGTTTTCGCGATAGTACTCAAGAAAGGTCATGGGCACGCGTCGTCTCCTTTTCACGCCTCGGGCAGGCTTACGGCGACCGTTCCCGTTTCCAAGTCAAAGCGGGAACGAAAAACGAGCTCCTCACGCAGCGGAGAAACCTCGATAAGCCCGCGAATTTCCGCATCCAGCACAGACGTTCCCGCCGCGTCTTTCGCGTCGGAAACGACGACTTCAAGGCTCTCCGGGCGAATGCGCGGCTCGAAAAGGCGCACTTGCCGCAGAATTTCGGAACGGAGGCGCTCTCGGCTTTCCGCGCCGTGCGAGACGCCGCAGAAATCCGGCAGACCAAGCGCCAGCACGGACGTGCAGACGAGGGGGTCGTCCCCGAGTTCCCGCCGGCTCGGGTGCGAAGCCGAATTGAGAATCATTTCGATGTTGCGCAGAATTTCCCGCTTGAGCGTCTTCACGGAGACGCCGCGCGAGAATCCCGCATCCGTCTTTTTCTCCGGATTTTTGTCGACGAGCCGGCTGAGCAGACACGGCATGTAGCGGTCTGCGGCGCGGATTTTTTCGTTCGAAGAAACCATGCGGCGGAGAAAAGGCGCGAGGCGGCGTTCCCGCCGGCGGAGACGGGATCCGCCGCGGCGGGGACGCCTTGTCCGCGGGAACGCGGTCAGGAATTCGTCACTTGGTCGAAGGAGGCTTCGATGGCGCCGTCCTTCGTGTTGTCCGCCTTGATCGGCGTCACCTTCCACGTGATTTTCCCGGCGACCAGATCCACGGTTTCCAGCGGTTCGACGGGGCCGTCGGGCTGGGTTTCGGGACGAGAGACGATCGCTCGCGTGATTTTCACGTTTTCGAGTTTCACTTCGTAGACGGCGGTCGACGCACCGGCGACAGCGCGGCAAACGTGAAATTCCGCCTTGGCGATTTTCTGTCCGTTCATGCAGAACTGCTGCAGTTTCGGCGTCGCCTTGTCGACGAGGTGCGTGAACGAGAACGGCAGGAACTGCCCGCGCCCGCCGATGTCGGCGCCGCGCGCCACGGAAACGTTCTGAACGCTCCCGTGCGTGAAGGAGACGACTTCGATCCACTTGCCGTGAGCTTTGTCGTCCGACTGTCCGTCGATTCCGTCGATTTTGATGAAGTAATCGCTAGCCATGATGATTTTTATATTCCTTTGCGTTTGGGGATTTTAGATTTTGCGTTTCGTCTGTTTCTTCGTTCCCGCGCGTTTCCGTGGTTTTTGTCTGCGGAAACGCGCGGGAACGAAAGAAAGTTTTCTTATTTCGCGCCGCTCGGCACCTTGGCGACCAGGCGCAGGGACGTCGTCAGCCCTTCCAGCTGGTAGTGCGGGCGCAGATAGAAGCGCGCGTTGTAGTAGCCGGGCTGCCCTTCGACGGGCTCGACTTCGACTTTCGCTTCGGCGAGCGGGTATTTCGCCTTGACCTCTTCCGAAGCGTTCGGATCGCCCGTGACGTAATTCGCGATCCAGTCGCTGAGCCAGCGCTGCATGTCGGCGCAGTCTTTGAACGACCCGATTTTGTCGCGAACGATGCACTTGAGGTAATGCGCGAAACGGCAAGTCGCGAAAATATACGGCAAGCGCGCGGAAAGATTCGCGTTCGCGGTCGCTTCCGGGTTGTCGTATTCCTGCGGCTTGTTCACGGTCTGCCCGCCGAGGAAAACGGCGTAATCCGTGTTTTTCCAATAGCACAGCGGCAGAAAGCCGTTTTTGGAGAGTTCCGCTTCGCGGCGGTCTGTGATGGCGATTTCCGTGGGGCACTTCATGGCGAGACCGCCGTCGTCCGTCGGGAACGTGTGCGTCGGAAGCCCTTCGACGGCGCCGCCGGATTCCACGCCGCGGATACGGGCGCACCAGCCGTATTCCGTGAACGAGCGGTCAATGTTGACGCCCATGGCGTAGGCGGCGTTCATCCAGTTGTATTTGTCGCTGGCGCCGGCGCCGGTTTCTTCCTCGAAATCGAATTCCTCGACCGGATTCGTGTTCGCGCCGTAAGGCATGCGGCTGAGCACGCGCGGCATCGTCAGCGCGACATAGCGGCTGTCTTCGGATTCGCGGAAACTGCGCCACGCGGCATATTCCGGCGTACTGAAGATTTTCGACAAATCGCGCGGGTTCGACAGCTCCTGCCACGAGTCGAAGTTCATGATCGTGGGATCCGCCGCGGAGATGAACGGCATGTGCGCGGCAGCGGCGACCTGCGCGATGCCTTTCAGCAGCTCGAGATCCGGCGCAGAATGATTGAAGTAGTAATCGCCGATGAGGCAGCCGAAAGGCTCTCCTCCCGCCGTGCCGTATTCGTCTTCGTAAAGCTTTTTGAACAACGGGCTTTGATCCCACGCCGCGCCTTTGAACTTTTTCAGGCTTTTCGCCAATTCTTTTTTGGAGACGTTCAGCACGCGAATCTTCATGGATTCGCTCGTCTGCGTGTTCGAGACGAGGTAATTCAGCCCGCGCCAAGCGCTTTCCAGCTTCTGGAACGCATCGTTATGGATGATTTGATTGACCTGATCGCTGAGCTTTTTGTCGAGCTCGGCGATGATGCCCTCAATCGTCTTGATCGAATTGTCCGAGACGAGCGCGGCGTTTTCGAGCGCCTGTGAAACGAGCGTCTTCACGGCGCTTTGAACGGCGAGATTCGCCTCGTCCGATTTCGGCTTGAACTCCTGCGTCAGGAGCTTTTCGAAATCAGACATTTCGACGGTCTGCGCGTCAAGACTCTGCGCGTTCAGTTTTTGTTCTTCGGCCATGGGAATCATTCTCCTTTCTTTTCAGATTCGGAAGCGGCGGCGTCTTTTTCCTTCGCTTTCGCGGAAAGCGCCTTGAGCAGCGCGGGATCTTCCAAAATTTTGTTGAGCAGCTCTTCAGCGCCGGACTTCCCGTCCATGTAGGAAAGCAAATTCGCCAGTTCCTGCCGCGCTTTCAGCAGCTCTTTCAGCCCGTCGACCTTGGCGGCGACTGCGGCAGGAGAGAAATCGTCCATGCTCTCGAACGTCATGTCCACGGCGATGTTGCCTTCGCCGGAAATGACATTCGGCACCTGCATCGTCACGCGCGGCTTCATGCTTTTGAGCCGTTCGTCGAAATTGTCCGCGTCAAACTCGAGAAACTTCCGGTCTTCGAGCTTCGGGAGCGGTTCCGCCGGATTGCCGGAAAGATCCGAAATCACTCCGGTGACGAAAGGCAGGTTGACTTTCTTTTCCGCGCCGTAAAGCTCTACGTCGTATTCGACCTGAACCCGAGGCGCTCTGTTCTTCTTGATGAACTTTTGCGAGCTGTCGTTAGGCATAATGTTTTTTTGTTTTTAGTTCGATGAAAAATGAGAACGTCAGGAATCTTCGGAACGTCTGACGCCGAGAATGTCGCGGCCGCGCTCGACGGCGTTGGAATCAATTTCCGCGAGCAAATCCATGAAATTCATCTCCGCCATGCGTATCGCGCGGTCGATGAGAAAAGGCACGGGGCTCGTCGGCTCCGCGGAGCGGAAGTATTCGCAGCCCTTGCGCAAAAGCATCAGCGCGTCGGCGCGGGAACGCGCATGCACCGTCGCGATATTCACCGCGCCGTTCCCGGCGGGAACGCCCGGCGGCGCGGGAACGGCGCTCTCGCCGACATCCTCTGCGCCCTCTTCCGCAACGGCGCTCGGCCCGGAAAATTGTCCGAAGAATCTCCGCAGCCGCTTCAGCTCGTCAACGAGCGTGGAAAAAGAAAGGGAATACTGTTCCGCGTGCGACTCGAACGCCGCCGAAATTTCAGAAAGCAAATCGGAAACGCGCTGCACGAGTTCCCGCCGCGCCGCCGGGATTTCCGGCGGGAGCGCCGCCGTTTCCGCGGTTATCAGGTGGAGTTCCGGAACCCCGTCCGCCGGCGCGGAATCCTCTTCGGCGGCAATCAGATCGCGCAGCGTATAACTCGGCCCTTCCGGCACGAGGCGCTGTTCCCGAAACAGCATGACGATGCGCAGCGGATCGTCGTAAGCGCCCGGCGGCGGAGAAATCATCGAGAAAATATTCAGCCGCTCCAGCGGGTCGTTGTCGTCCTCGGGGTCGAGCCGCGGCCAAAACGTGTCCCATTGCTCCGCGACCAGCCAGCGCATCAGCTCCAGCCCGTCAGCGAAGCCGTCGAGCCCTTCCAGCGCGAGTTCCGCGACCGTCAGATACGCCGCGATGCGCAAGTCGCGGGAACGCTCCCAAAGCATCAGGCAGTTCTTGCGCAACGCGCGCCAGTCCGGATCTTTGCCTTCGACGACCGAATCCCCCATGCGGCTCGCGGGAACGCCCGCCGCCAAATTCTCCAAAGAAAGGAAAAGCGCATCGTATTCCAAATTTTCTCCCGAAGGATTCTCTTCGGAAACGGGGCGTTCCAGCTGCGTCAAATCCAAAGCGCTCATGGCGAAGTCCGACGTTCAGGGGACAAAACAAAAAGAGAAATCCCCGCTCCGAGGCCGCGAGAACGCGCCCCGGAGCGGGAACGGAATCAGAACGTGTATTTGTAGCCGACGGAGAACATGTGGTAGTTCTGCTCTTCGGCTTTGAATCCATAAGAACCATCTGAGACTTTCGGTTCCGCCGTTGAGCCGACGAAGTCGTAGCCGAGCGTAACCGCGTGATGTTCGTTGAACGCGTATTCCACGCCGACGCCGACGCCGTAGAGGAACCCGACGTCGCTGTCGTCATCATCAAAGTATTTGCTCCCGTTCAATTTCGCAGTGGCGTCCACACTCAGATAACCGAGACCGACGCGCGCGCCGACGAAGGCGGAGAAAGATTCCGTCGCCTGCCAGCGCAAATTCGCGCCGACGGCAAGCTGCGCCTGAGAAACATCCGCTTCTATCTTCTCTGAATAAGAATAATAATAAGATGTTTCGTCATACTCGCCGTAGCCGAAGCCGGCGATGGCGAAAAATTCGGGAACGAACGCGTCCGATTTCAGCAGAGACTCGGCCTTCACCGTGTAGCGGACGTTGAAGCCGCCGATTTCGACTTTTTCTCCGGCGCCGTCGGCGAGATCGTCCGTCGGCGTGCCGTAGAACAGCTCGATTCCGACGGAATGATTCCATCCGGAGTCGTTCGCCGGCGCGGGAACGGCAACTTCCTGCGCGAACGCGGGAACGGAGCAAAACGCCGCAAGAGCGGCGAACGCCAAACATTGCTTCAGGGCTTGTGGGGGGGGGTATTCTTCATGTGCATGCTTTTTGTGTTGTGTTGTTGACTTCTCTCAAAAAATTGCGGGAACGACGCCGGCGGGAACAGACGCAAGCAAGCGCGAACGCCCCTGCGCACAATCCGAACGCAGACGTCTCCGGAACCGGCATCGTCAGTGTTACCGAAAGTTCATCGTCCTGCAATGAAAAACTTTTCTCGCTGTAGCCGACGACGGAAACGCCGGAGAGCAATTCGATGAAATTATCCCCTTCTACCTTCGTTCCCGCGACGAGCATTCGGGAAACGCCCGAAACCAACGTCAGCGTAAGCGTCTCGTCCTTGTATCCCGAAGCGTCGATGACGAAATTCTTCGCGGAGTCCAAGCAAAGCTCTCCTCCGTCGAACAACGAAATTTCCCCGCCGGGGCGCACGACGATTTCCCCGCCGGGACGTACAACGACTTTCCCGCCGGCTTTCACGTCAACGCCCGCGGAAATGTCCCACGCGCCGGAAACGGAAACGGCGGCGTTCCCGCCCTCCGTTTCGCTCACCGAAACGTAGCCGGAGGACGTCCACTCGCCGCCGTCGAAAATTTCGACGGCGCCGTCCGAGCCGCAGCCGAGATAGACGTGTCCGGTTGAGTTCCACGTTCCCGCGACGGATATTTTCCCGTCCGCTTCGCGACCGACTCTGACCTCGCCCGCAGAACTCAAACTGCCCGTGCGCGACACCGTCATCTCGGCATTGAAGACGCAAGTATCCGCATCCGAAATGCTGACGTTCGTTTCAATCTGCAGCGGTTCGTCGTAGACGAATTCTTCCGCTCCCGCGGGAACGCCGGAGCAAAAGACCGCAACCGCAAACAAGCGCGAGACAAATATGCCTTTTTTCATAAGGAAGCGCATTTTTCAGAAGCGCGCGCGGAAAAGCAAGTTCACGGAATGAACCGGATCGGAGCCGCTGCGGAAAAGCTGCACGTCGTAGTCCGCGCTCAAAGACATATCCGCACCGATCAGCAGGGAAACGCCCGCGCCGAGCGTCGCGTAGTCGTCGCCCGCCGAAACGAGACTGTCGCGAAAACGGGGCGCGCCCGAAACCGCCGCTCCGACGCCGAAGCTTTCCTCCGTATCCAGGAACTCGTGATTCCACGCCGCGCGGATTTCGGGAATGACCGCGCGGTCGACGGTCGGCTCAAGGCGGCAAGCCAGCCGCCAGCCCAAACTCGACTGCAGCGAATCGTAGTCCGCATCGCCGACGCGCAATGGGAGAATCGCCTCGGGAGCGCTTTCCTCGTAACCGTCGATGTCGTTTACGACGTAGCGCAAAGAAGCCGTCGGTCCCGTCGTCCAAATGTCCGCGAAAGTGAGTTCGTAGCCGCCCTCGACGAAAAACACGCCCTGCACGCCGTCCGTCGAAGCGTCCGCTTCGCTGCCGAAGACATTGCGTTCAAAGTCGAAATCGCCGAACGCGACGGACGCGGACGCCGTGTAAAAAACGTTCCCGCCGAACGCGGCGCGCGTTCCCGCGAGATACGCGCCGATGCCCCAAGCCTGAACGTCCGTGCGTCCCGCGGCGCCGTTGAACTTCGTCGAGCCGTCCGTGCAACCCGCGAAAATCCCGACCGCGTCCGTCGAAGAAATCATGCAGTCGACCCCGACGAAGATATTCGCAAGGTTCGTTTCCGTTCCCGCAGTCGAAGATTCGGCGTCCGCCTCGGAATACGCGTAGCCTCCGTTCGCCCAAAGCGAAAGCGATCCGCTCTGCGCTCCCGCGAAGGAGAAATGAGAAGAGTCCGCGCCCTCGCCCGAGGAAAAGCTCGCCGGCGAGCCGTTCGCCGCGCCGAAGCGCAGGTCTCGCGCACGGCGGCTCACCGCCCCGACCGAAGCCGCGGCTTGCTTGCTCAGCAGTTCGTCGATGCGGATGAGATTCGTCGCCGTTCCCGCAGCCTCATAAACCGCGAGGATTTCGGTGCGCGTCCCCGCCGATTCGACGCGCGCGCGGAGTCCGTTCCCGCGAGCGTCGCCCGCAGACTCCGCGCGCAGCAGCGCTTCCTGCACGGCGAGCTGTTTCGCGGTTTGTCCGGAGAAAACCAGCCTCAGATTTTCCGGCACGATGAAGCCGCCGGAGAAAGCGTCCTGCACGGCGAGCGCGAGCGCGTCTCCCGCGTCGGAAAGTTCCAGCGAAAGAATCAGCTCCTGTTCGCGCGCTGTTCCCGTCGAATCGAGCGTCAGCAGAGTCGGAAACTCGACGCCCTCCGGCAGAACGACGCACACGCCCGAACCCGCGGAAACCTTGCCGCCTTTCGTCGCCGAAATCAGCGGAGACGCGCCGTTTGCCGCAATCAGGCTTTCGCCGGAAACGTTGAGATAAACGGTCGTTCCCGACTCGACGCTCACGTCGCCCTCGACCGTGATTCGGTCATCGATGTCCAACAGAAGCGCGCCGCTCTTGAAATTGACCGACGCGACGGAAGCGTCGTCGACGCCGGCGACGACAAGCATTCCCGCCGCGCCTGCACCGCCGACGTTCAGCACCGGCTCCTGCGCGCCCGCCGCCTTTTCCGCCGAGCCGAACACGAAACTCGGAGTGCGCAGCGTCGTTTCGCCCGCCGCAGTGACGAACGTCCCCGCGAGGATTTCCGCGCCGCCCGACAGCGTCAGACCGCCGTTCCCGAGCTCCGCCGTTCCGCCCTCGACGCGAAGCGTTCCCGCGACGACGCCGCCGTCCGCGGAAAATTTGCCCGCACCCACGAGCCGAAAATCGCCGTTGACCCGCCCGCCGAGCAGCGAGAAAGCGCCGCCGCGGACTTCCGCGCCGCGCAGCAGCGTCATTTCGCCGGTTTCGCGGAGGCGCGTTTCGCCGGCGGTCATCGCCAGCTTCGCGCCCTTCCATGCCTCGCCGGAGTCTTCTTCGATCACGGCGCCGACCGTTCCCGCCACGTCGAGCACGCCGCCCTGGATCAGCAGATCGGACTCCGCGTTGAACGTTCCGCCCTCGAGAATGCGCATTTCCGCCTCATCCAAGCAAAGTGCCGAGGCGTTCACGGTTTCTCCGGATGCGATTTCGAGATTTTCGCTCTCGAGAACGCGGTCGCCGAGATTGAACGTCAGCGAAACGCCGGAAAAATCAAAGTCCGCCGTCTCGGAAGTATTTTCGACGACGAGCGTCCACGTTCCCGCGCCGCCGTTCGCGCCGTTTTCGCCCCAAAACGCATTCGAGACGACTTGCATGCTCAAGTCTTCATCCTCTTCATCAGCATCGCCCTCGTCTTCTTCGCTCTGTCCCACGTACGTCCCTACGGAACCCTCTCCGTAAACGGGCAAGCCCCAAAGCTCGTTTTCGTTCCCGGCGGGATCGACGAGAACGATGCGAAGATTCTCGTAGATGGGCAAAATTTTCTCCGCGAGATCGTCGGTCGGCGCGGCGGAAAAACCTGCGGATGAAATATCGAGCACGATTGTTTCCACGCTTTGCCCGAGATCCGCGGCGGAGACCTCGAACGAAATTTCCTGCGATTGTCCCGCGGGAACGAAGACGGATTCCGCCGCGCCCGCCAACTCGACCTCCGTCGCCGTCCGCGTCGTCACGTAAGCGGCGGAGCGCGTTTCTTCGACGAAGCCCGCGGGATCGACCAGCCCGAAACCGTAATTGTTGTTGAACCACAAGTCGCCCGTGTTTCGAATCCAGCCGCCCGTCGCGACGGACGTCGCGTATTCGGAGCGCTCGACGTAGGCGTATTTCGAATCGTCCTCCGGCGTCGCTTCGCGGAAGTCGATGTTGGGCGATTCTCCGCCGCCGGAGGAATGCGCGATCGCGTGCTTCGCCCACCGCGTGTCCATCACGCCGCAGACTTGTTTCCCCAGCGCGAGAACGCCGCAGACGATCGGCGCGGCGAACGACGTCCCGCTTTCAAAAGCGTAATTTCCTTCGGTGTTGTATCCGTAACCGCCCATGCGGTCCGTGGAGTGGACCTTATAGCCCGGCGCCGAGACGAAAACCCCCGAGCCGTAATTGGAAAAATCCGCGTAATGCGCTTCCGCGGCGGAGGCGGCGGAAGTCGTCGCCGCGACGGCAATCACGCATTCCGCACCGACGCAGCCGTCTCCCGCGACGTTCGCGAGCCCATGGCCGATTTCATAGTCGTCCGAGCCGGATTGCCGGACATAAAGCCCGTGATACCGTTCGTTCCCGGCGGAGAACACGTTGATGACGCCGTTTTTCGTCGAATCTTCAAGTGCGGAAACAATCCCTTCATCCTCGTTCAAAAAAGAAGCGGAATCGTTGCCCCACGAATTGTTCTTGATATGAATTTTCGCCTCTTCGACATAGTTCCCGTTCTCGTCCGCGCCGATCAAATGCCGAAGCCCCTGGCGCAGCAGTTCGTCGTCCGTGCCGGTGTGCAGCCCGGCGAGCGACGCTTCCGGAGCTGCGCCGACGCCGCCTATGCCGTTCCCGCCGGCGCCGGCGATGAGGCCGGAAATGAACGTGCCGTGCGATTCGTCCTCGATGTCCGTCTCGCCGCCGGCAATCAAACCGTCGACATACGCCGCATCGTCAACCGTGTAGGCGCTGTCCCCGCGCGCAGCGAGAACGTCCTTGACGGACATGTCCGCGACGAAATCCCAGCTCAGATCAAAATTGTAGTTCGCGCGAACGTCCTCGTGATTCGGCTCGACCCATTCATCGACGATGCCGACGACGACTCCGCGTCCCGTGATGCCCTGCTCCCAAAGCGTCCGGACGTCGATTCCGCCGCGCGAAGGATCCCACTGCCACTGATCCGGAAGCAGCGGATCGTCATAGACCGTTCCCGTCGCGGCGAACACTCCCGCGGGAATGAGCCCCGCCGAGACAAGGGCGAAAAGGGTAAGACAAGTTTTTGCGGCAGCTATTGTTTTTGTCGACATAAGGCAAACGAAGGGTTGAGGGGTAAAGAATGCGTAGCGTGCGTTCCCGCACGGCGCGGGATTTTTCCCCAAAGCTGTGCGCCGTACAAGCCTTTTCCCGCGGGAACGTCCCGGAAGCGGAAACGCGAAAATCCCGTGAGGCGATGCCGTCTCACGGGATTTTGAAAGTGGCGCCCCTTCAGGGATTCGAACCCTGGTCGCCTCAGTGAAAGCGAGGTGTCCTAGGCCGGGCTAGACGAAAGGGGCGGAAAACTGACTGTTTCGCAAGTCTTTCAAAAAAGTCGGAACACGTCAAGCGTTTTCTGAAAATTTTCCGCATTTCGCGAAAAATCCGCGAAAACGCGGCGCTCCCGCGGGTCAGATTTCGCCTTTGCGGTACGCGACCAAGTCGCGGATGGAAACGAGCGGGAGCGCGTGTTCCCGAGCGTAGGCGGCGACCTGCGGCAGGCGCGCCATCGTGCCGTCGGGATTCGTCAGTTCGCAGAGCACGCCGCAGGGCCTGAACCCGGCGAGGCGCGCCAAATCGACGGTCGCCTCCGTGTGTCCCGGGCGTTCGAGCACGCCGTTCCCGCACGCGACGAGCGGGAACATGTGCCCCGGAGCGGCAAGGTCCGCGCGCGTCGAATCGTCCGCGGCGACGACGCGCACGGCTTCGAGCCTGTCCGCGGCGGAAACGCCCGTCGTGACGTTTTCGCGCGCGTCGACGGAAATCGTGAACGCGGTTCCGTAGCGACTGGTGTTGTCCGGCACCATCATCGGCAAATCGAGCTGCCGCGCCTTTTCCTCGGTGATGCAGACGCAGATGATGCCGCTGCAGTCGCGGATGAGCGCGGCGACCTGCTCTTCCGTCAGCGTTTCCGCCGCGAAAATGAGGTCGCCTTCGTTTTCACGGTTTTCGTCGTCGACGACGAGCGCGCCGCGACCGGAGCGGAGCGACGCGACCGCGCTTTCGACGCGGGAACGCGCATCGCCGAACTGTTCCAGCAAATTTTCTTCCATACGAATCAACAAAGAGTCTGCGAAAAAAAAAAGAGCTCTCCGGGCGCGGGAAGGCGCGCGACGCCGTGCGGCGCTGTTCTCTCTTTCATCCGGACTTTACCGTCGGCTTCGGAATCGCACCGAATCTGCGCCGCGCGCTTTTGCGCGCGGGAACGCTCGCGGGCTTTCCGACCTGCGCCGGATCACCGCCGGTAGGGAATTGCGCCCTGCCCCGAGAGTGCGGCTATTGTCGGCGCGGCGTTCCCGCAAGTCAAGCCGGGAAAACGCGCGCGGCGCGGGAACGTCATTTCACGGCGGCGGGAGAAAATCCGGCGGCGACGAAGGCGGCGCGGGCGCGGGCGACGCTTTCCGGCGGCGGCTCCGCCGTTTTTTCGAGCGGATCGCGCAAGCCGAGCTCTTTCCATTTGAAGGCGCCGAGCTTGTGAAACGGGAGCACGTCGACGCGTTCGACGTTCCCGAGCGACGCGGCGAACTCCGCGACGCGGCGCACGTTTTCCTCCGCGTCCGTCAGCCCGGGAACGAGCACGAAGCGCAGCCAGATTTTTTTCCCGCGCGCGGCAAGACGCCGCGCGAACGCGAGCGTCGGCTCGAGATCCCCGCCCGTCGCGGCGCGATACGTCGCGGGAACGCCGGACTTGACGTCGAGCAGCGTCAAGTCGACCAAGTCGAGAAACGCGTCGTCCGCGTTCCCGCCGAGCGCGCCGGAAGTGTCCAGCGCCGTGTGCAGGCCGAGTTTTTTGCATCCGGCGAGAATCGCGCGGGAAAATTCGATTTGGAAAAGCGGATCGCCGCCGGAGAGCGTGACGCCGCCGCCGCTCCCGCGCAGAAAATCCGCATAGCGCGCGATGTCGGCGACGACTTCCGCGGCGCTCGTCTCGTTCCCGCGCGCCGCGAACGACGTGTCGGGATTGTGGCAATAGCGGCAGCGCAGGCAGCAGCCCGAAAGAAAAACCACGTAGCGGATGCCCGGGCCGTCCACGGTCCCGCAGGTTTCGACGGAATGCACGATCCCGCGGACGTCGTTTTCGGCGGGGACGGCGGGGGGCGCGGATTCGTTTTTCTGAGCCATGCGGTCATTACATGCGCAAAAAACGCATTTGTGAACAAAAAAACGCTTGCGCTCTGTGCAGCAAAAATTTTTATTAGCTGTTCTTTTATTCAAATCGAGATGAAAACAACTTTAGCGAAGACATCCAACGCCGCCGAAAAGACTTGGTTCGTGGTGGACGCCGCCGACCAGCCGGTCGGGCGCCTCGCCGTCAAAATCGCAGCGATTCTGCGCGGACGTCATAAGCCGACTTACACGCCTCATGTCGACACGGGCGATTTCGTCGTCGTCATCAACGCCGACAAAGTGAAATTCACGGGAAGCAAAGAAACCGACAAGACCTATATGTTCTACACGGGATGGGTCGGCACCGCTTACCGCCGCTCGGCGGAATTCATGCGCGCGCACAAGCCCGAGTTCATCATCGAGCACGCGGTCAAGGGCATGCTTCCGAAAAACCGTCTCGCGAACGCGATGATGAAGAAGCTCAAAGTCTACGCCGGAGCGGAACACCCGCACGCGGCGCAGAACCCGGTCGAGTACAAGATCTGATTTCCGTTCCCGTTCATTCCGATTTTTCCCTTTATGAATAAAGACGTTCCTGTTTTTGTCGCCGTCGGACGCCGCAAGACCTCCACCGCGCGCGTCCGCGTCGCGAGCGGCTCCGGCAAAGTCACGGTCAACAGCAAGCCGGTCGAAGAATACTGCTTCACGGAAGCGCTCGCGAAAACGGCGACGCTGCCGGTTTCCGTCGCGGGGCTCGACGGATCGCTCGACATTGAAGTCCGCGTCAACGGCGGCGGCTGCTGCAGCCAGGCGGGCGCGATTTCGCACGGGATTGCCCGCGCGATCGAAAAATACAATCCCGAGCTGCGCGCGCCGCTGAAAAAGGCGGGCCTGCTCACGCGCGACGGCCGCGCCAAAGAACGCAAAAAGAGCGGCCGCCCGGGAGCGCGCAAACGCTTCCAGTTCTCGAAACGCTGATTCGCGTTTCCCTTTTTCGCGAAAAACCGCGCTTCGTTCCCGAGGCGCGGTTTTTCGTCGGCGGGAAAAGATTTGACTCCTTCCCGTTTTTGTCAGACGAACTTCCGCCATCGGAAAACCAGTTATGAAAACCGTCGTCATCGCCACGGGCAACGCGCACAAAGCCGAAGAATTCAACCGCCTCGCCGAGGCATTTTCCCTGTCCGAAGTCCGCTTCGTTTCCGCGAAAGACGCGCTTCCCGACGGGATGCCGCGCGTCGTCGAAGACGCGGGCACCTTCGTCGGCAACGCGCGCCTCAAGGCGCGCGCGCTGCGGGAACGCGTTCCCGCGGAATTTTTCGTGCTCGCCGACGACAGCGGGCTGTGCGTGGACGCGCTCGGCGGCGCTCCCGGCGTCGAAACCGCCTACTACGCGGGACCGTCCGCGACGGCGGCGGAAAACCGCGCGAAGCTGCTCGCGGCGCTCGAGGGCGTTCCCGCGGAAAAGCGCGGCGCGCATTTCGTCTGCCTGCTGCTGCTGATCGCGCCCGACGGGAGCGAGCGCGTTTTCGAGGGGAAATGCGAAGGCGTCATCACGCGCGCGGAAGCGGGAACGGGCGGCTTCGGCTACGATCCCGTCTTCGCGCCGCACGGTTTTTCCGCGACGTTCGCCGAGCTCGGCGCGGAAGAAAAAGACCGGCTGAGCCATCGCGGGAACGCCTTCGCGCGGCTCGCCGCGTTTTTCGGCGCGGGAACGAACGCCGCCTGAGCGTGCGTTTTTCTTTTGCGTTCCCGCGGGAACTTTCTTTTTTTATCCGCGATTTTTCCCGCGAAAAACCGCCCGGGTGGTGAAATCGGCAGACACGAAGGATTTAGGTTCCTTTGCCGCAAGGCGTGCAGGTTCAAGTCCTGTCCCGGGCACCAAAAAAACGAACGGCGCGCACAATTCGCCGAAAAAAATCCCCGCGGGAACGCAGGGATTTTTTTGTGCGGGAACGCGCTTTTCAGGCTTCGGCTTTCCGTTCCTTTTCGTATTTTCTGCGCTCTTCGAGCGTGAGATGAATTTTTCTCATACGCAGGAAATGCGGCGTCGCCTCGACGAGCTCGTCGTCGGCGATGTATTCGAGCGCCTGTTCGAGCGAAAGCTTCACGGCCGGCGCGATTTTCATTTTCCGGTCGCTTCCGGCGGCGCGCATGTTCGTCAGCTCTTTTCCTTTCTGCAGGTTCACGGGCAAATCGTTGTCCTTGCAGTGCTCGCCGACGATCATGCCTTCGTAGGTTTCTTCGCCGGGATCGATGAAAAACGTGCCGCGCAGCTGCAGCGCGTCGATGGCGTAGGCGACGGCTTTTCCCGTGCCGAGCGAAACCATCACGCCGTTTGAACGCGCGGGAATCTCGCCTTTGAACGGCTCGTAGCGGTCGAAGCGATGCGCGACGATCGCCTCGCCCGCACTGGCCGTCAGCACGCGGGAACGCAGGCCGATCAGCCCGCGCGTGGGAATCGAAAAGCGCAGCAGCTGCCTGCTCCCGCGGCTTTCCGCGGAAAGCATTTCGCCGCGACGCTGGCCGACAAGCCGAATCACGTTCCCGGCAGATTCTTCGGGAACGTCGATGGTGAGCTCCTCGACGGGATCGCATTTGACGCCGTCGATGATTTTCGTGATGACTTTCGGGCGAGAAACGGCGAGCTCGAAGCCTTCGCGCCGCATCGTTTCGATCAGAATCGCGAGGTGGAGCACGCCGCGGCCGGACACCTCGAACATCTCGCCGCCGTTCCCGGCCTCCCGCACGCGCAGCGCCGCGTCTTTTTCCGCCTCCTTGAAAAGGCGCGCGCGCAAATGACGCGAGGAGACGAATTTCCCGTCGCGGCCGAAAAAGGGCGAGTCGTTCACGCGGAAAACCATGGAAACCGTCGGCTCGTCGACGGCGATCGCGGGCAACGCTTCGGGATTTTCCGCGTCGCAGATCGTGTCCGAAATGTCGAGATTTTCGACGCCGACGACGCCGCAGATGTCTCCGCAGGCGACGCGGGAACAGTCTTCCCGCCGCAAGCCCTCGAACGTGAAAAGCTGCTTTATCTGCGCCGGCTTCACCGTGCCGTCGCGCTTGACGACGACGACCGGGCGCGACAGCTCCGCGTTCCCGCGGAAGACGCGGCCGATGCCGATGCGCCCGACGTAGTCGGAATAATCGAGCGTCGAAATCTGCAGCTGCAGCGGACCTTCGACGATTTTCGGCGCGGGAACGCTTTCGACGACCGCGTCCAGCAACGGCGCGACGGAAGTCCGTTCGTCCGCCTCCAGATTTCGGACGCACCAGCCTTCGCGCCCGCTCGCGTAAAGCAGCGGGAAATCGAGCTGGTCTTCGTTCGCGTTCAGCTCGCAGAAAAGGTCAAAGACGGCGTCGACGACTTCCGACGGCCGAGCATCGGGCTTGTCGATTTTGTTGACGACGACGATCGGCTTGAGCCCGAGGCGAATCGCCTTGTCGAGCACGAAGCGCGTCTGCGGCATCGGGCCCTCCGCCGCGTCGACGAGCAGCACGGCGCCGTCGGCAAGCTTGAGTACGCGCTCGACCTGCCCGCCGAAGTCGCTGTGTCCGGGCGTGTCGATCACGTTGATTTTCACGCCCTTCCAACGCACGGAAATGTTTTTCGAAAGAATCGTGATGCCGCGTTCCCGCTCCAAGTCTCCGCTGTCGAGAAAGCGTTCGTGCACTTCCTGATTTTCGCGGAACATTTTCGACTGCTGCATGATTTTGTCCACGAGCGTCGTTTTTCCGTGGTCGACGTGCGCGATGACGGCAATGTTTCTGATGGCGTTCATACTGCAAAAAAACGGGCGACAAGCATTTCACGCCGCGCGGCAAAACGCAAGCGTTCCCGCGGGAAAATCCTGCGGGAACGCGCGAGAGGCGGGAACGCCGGCAAGCGGCGCGGCTTACTTGGCGTCGGCCTTCTCGTCGTCTTCGCCGAGAACGACTTTGCAGATGCCGACGACTTCCTCGCCGGACTTCGCGTCGATGTTCATCAGGCGCACGCCCTGCGCGGCGCGGCCGGTGACGCGGATGTCCTTCACGGGAATGCGGATGGTCTGGCCGGTTTTCGTCAGCAGCATCGCCTGGTCGTCGTTCGTCACGGAAATCGCTCCCGCGACGCCGTAACGGTTCTTGATGGCGATGACGCCGCTCCCGCCGCGGTTCTGGATGCGGAAGACGGGGCCCTCGGCGTCGTCGTAAGGCGTGCGTTTCCCGATGCCGTTGCGCCCGGCGATGAGCAGCATGCACGCGGGATCGACGACTTCCATCGCGACGACGGAATCGCCGTCCTTGAGCCGCATGCCGATGACGCCGGCGGCGGAGCGCCCGACGCTGCGCACGTCCGCCTCATTGAAGCGGATGGACATGCCTTTTTCGGAAATCATGACGATTTCGTCGTTCCCGCCGGTGAGTTTTACGGAGATGAGCTCGTCTCCTTCCTTCAGGCAGACGGCGATGATGCCGTTTTTGCGGCAGTTCTTGTATTCGGAAAGCGGCGTTTTCTTGATGATGCCGTTTTTCGTGCAGAAGACGACGTTGCGCGACTCGGAAAATTCCTTGATGCAAAGGACGGCGGCGAGCTTTTCGCCCTCCTGCATCGCGACGACGTTGGTCAGCGCGCGGCCTTTGGACGTGCGGCTGCCTTCGGGAATTTCATAAACTTTTTCGACGTAGACGCGGCCGGTGTTCGTGAAATACATCACCATGTCGTGCGCGTTCGCCGTGAAAATGTGTTCGATGAAATCGTCGTCGTAGGTTTCCGCGCCGATGCGGCCTTTCCCGCCGCGGTTCTGCGACGGGATCTGCTTGGAGGCGGAGCGCTTGATGAACCCGTCGTGCGAGACCGTGATGAAGCAGCCGACGTTCGGCACGATGTCTTCCATCGAAAATTCGCCTTCCGCCGGGCGGATTTCCGTCTTGCGCGGGGACGCGTATTTTTCGCCCATTTCGCGCAGTTCCTTTTTGACGATGCCGAGCAGCTTGCGTTCGTCGGCGAGCACGGCGCGGCATTCTTCGATGTAGCCCATGAGCTCAACGTATTCGGCTTCGATCTTGTCGATTTCAAGTCCCGTGAGCTGATACAGGCGCATGTCGAGAATCGCCTTGACCTGAATTTCGCTCAGCCCGTATTTCGACATGAGCTTCTGCGCAGCCTCGTCGCGGTCTTTCGACGACCGAATGATGCGGACGAAATCGTCGAGGTTGCGGTAGGCGATTTTGAAGCCTTCGAGGATGTGCGCGCGGGCCTCCGCTTTGCGCAGGCGGAAGCGCGTGCGCCGCGTGATGACGTCGCGGCGGTGTTCGATGAAGCATTCGAGCATTTCGCGAATGTTCATCTGCTTCGGACGCGTGTGGTCGAGCGCGAGCAGAATCGCGCCGAACGAAGATTCCAGCGCGGTGTGCTTGTAGAGCTTGTTCATCACGACGCGCTCGGACTCGCCGCGCTTCAGCTCGATGACGATGCGCGTGTTCGCGTCGGACTCGTTGCGCAGGTCGCGGACTTCCGTGAGCACCTTCTGATTCACGAGTTCCGCGATGCGTTTGACGAGCGCCTCGCGGTTGACGTTGTAGGGAATTTCCGTGATGACGATCTGCTCGAAGCCGTTCTTGATTTCCTCGACGTGCGCGACGCCGCGGACTTTCACGATCCCGCGGCCCGTGCGCAGATACTGCCGAATGCCGTCTGTGCCGCAGATGCAGCCGCCCGTCGGGAAGTCCGGACCCTTGACGATTTCCTCGATTTCCTCGAACGGGAGCAGCGGGTTGTCGATGAGGCGGCAGCAGACTTCGACGAGCTCGCCCAAGTTGTGCGGCGGAATGTTCGTCGCCATGCCGACGGCGATTCCAGTCGAGCCGTTGAGCAGCAGGTTCGGGAGCGCGCTCGGGAGCACGGTCGGCTCCGTGGTCGATTCCTTGTAGTTGGGCTGAAAATCGACGGTGTCCTCGTCGATGTCGCGCAGCAAATCTTCGGAGAGTTCCTGCAGGCGGCACTCGGTGTAACGGTAAGCCGCCGCGGAATCGCCTTCGATGGAGCCGAAATTGCCCTGCCCGTCCACGAGCGGATAGCGCATGACCCAGTCCTGCGTCAAACGCACGAGCGTGTCGTAGACAGAGCTGTCGCCGTGCGGGTGATAATTTTTCAGCACTTCGCCGACGACGCCGGCGCATTTGTCGTAAGCGGTGTTGTGCCGCAGCCCTTCCCGCAGCATGGCGTAAAGCACGCGGCGCTGGACGGGCTTAAGCCCGTCGCGCGCGTCGGGAAGCGCGCGGGAAACGATGACCGACATCGAGTAATCGATGTAGGCGGTCTGCATAATGTCGGTGATGCTCGTCGGAGAAAGACGTTCGGATGTCGTGTCCATGATGTGTGGCTAAAAACTTGCGGTGATTCGTTTTCTGCGGGAACGCGCTCACACGTCGAGGTAAGACGTGTTCAGCGCGTTGTCCTCGATGAACTGGCGGCGCGGCGGGACGTCGTCGCCCATCAGCATCGTGAAAACGCGGTTGGCTTCGGCGGCGTCCTCGATCGTGACTTTCAGGAAGCGCCGCGTCGCGGGATCCATGGTCGTTTCGAAAAGCTGCTTCGGGTTCATTTCTCCGAGCCCTTTATAGCGGCTGATCGTGAGGCCGCGGCGGCCGAGCTCCCGAATTTTCGCGATGAGCTCGAGCATGGAGCAAAGCGGGTAGCGCTTCGCCTCGCCGTTCCCGTCGGCCTCGCCTTCGATGAGCTCGTAGCGCGGCTCTTCGCTCGCGGCGAACTGGTTGACGTCGAGGCCGAGCTCCGCGAGCTGGCGGAGGATTTTCGTCATTTGCCCCGCTTCGTAGATTTCGTAGACGCTGACGCGCTGCTGCACCGTCCGCCCGTCTTCGCCGGAAACTTCGCGAATGTTCGTGACGGCGGTGACGTCTTCGACTTCCATCCGCGCGAAAAAGCTCAGGCGCTCGTCGTCGGAAAAAAGATATTCGAAGGTCTCGCTGTTGCCCGTGCGGATGCGCGCGAGGAATTTCGGGAGCTCCTGCGTTTCGCGCTTGTGCGTGTCGAGATACGCGGCGAGCGGGCATCCGTAGCGGACGACGCCGCGGCCGAGCGTTTCGAGCCGCGCCATGCACTCGACGATTCTGTCGAGCGTTTCCGGCGCGAAGCGCTGGTTGTCGCGCTTGCGCAACAGGGAAATGTCTTCCGTGCCGAGCTTGAGCAGCATGGCGTTCATCTGCGCGTCGTTTTCGACGTATTGCTCTTTCTTTTTGCGCTTCACTTTGTAGAGCGGCGGTTGCGCGATGTAGACGTAGCCCGCGTCAATCAGCCCGCGCATGTGGCGGAAAAAGAACGTCAGCAGCAGCGTGCGGATGTGCGCGCCGTCGACATCGGCGTCCGTCATGATGACGATTTTGTGATAGCGAGCCTTTTCGATGTTGAATTTCGCCTCTTCGTCCTTCCCGCCTTCGCCGATGCCCGTGCCGAACGCCGTGATCATCGCCTTGATTTCCGCGTTTTCGAGCATTTTGTTGAGGCGGACGCGCTCCACGTTGAGAATCTTCCCGCGCAAAGGCAGAATCGCCTGCGTGCGCCGATCCCGTCCCTGTTTGGCGGAGCCGCCGGCGGAATCGCCCTCGACGAGATAGATTTCGCACTGCGAGGGATCTTTTTCCGAGCAGTCCGCCAGTTTCCCGGGAAGACCGCCGCCCTGAAGCGCGCCTTTGCGGACGGTTTCCCGCGCCTTGCGCGCGGCTTCGCGGGCGCGCGCGGCGTTCGCCGCCGCGGCGATGATCGCCTTTGCCGTCGCCGGTTCTTTTTCAAAAACGTATTTCAGGCCGTCTCCGACGACGGTCTGCACGATGCCTTCGACTTCCGGGTTCGTCAGCCGCGTTTTGTTCTGCGACTGAAACTTCGGGTCGGGATGTTTGACGGAAATGACGGCGACCAGCCCTTCCTTCATGTCGTCTCCGGTCAGTTTCGGATCCTTGTCCTTGATCAAGTTGTTCGCCTTTGCGTAATTGTTCACGACGCGCGTGAGCGCCGAGCGGAATCCGGAAAGGTGTGTCCCGCCTTCGGGGTTGTTGATCAGGTTCGTGTAGGCGTAGACGATTTCCGTGTATTTCCTGTTGTACTGAAGCGCGACGTCCACCGTCATTTTCGAAATTTTCTTCGCGGGATCGGGAACGAAATTTTTCGGCAGGACGACGGGCTTCGTCGGGTCGGTGATGTCGATTTCCGCCGTGATCAGAATCGGATTGCGGAAAAGCGTCTCTTCGCCGGAATTGAGGTAGGAAACGTATTCGGAAAGCCCTTCTTTGTAATGGAACGTTTCCTTGTGCCCGCTCCGCTCGTCCTCGATGGAAATCGTGATGCCGGGAACGAGGAACGCGAGTTCCCGCAGCCGCCGCGCGAGCGTGTCGTATTTGAACTCCAGCACAGTGAAAATCTCAGGATCCGGAAGAAACGTGATTTTCGTTCCCGTCTTCTTCGTTTTCCCGAGCACGCGAATCGGCGTCGTCACCTCGCCGCGGCAAAACTGCATGTTATGCACTTCTCCGTCGCGGCAGACTTCCGCCTCGAAGAATTCCGAAAGCGCGTTCACGCACTTCGCGCCGACGCCGTTGAGCCCGCCGGAAACCTGATACGCGCCTTTCTCGAATTTCCCGCCCGCGTGAAGATTCGTCAGCACGAGCTCCAGCGTCGGAATTTTTTCCTCCGGGTGAATCGCAACGGGAATGCCGCGGCCGTTGTCCTCGACGGTGACGGAGCCGTTCCCGTGAATCGAGACTTTGATTTCGCTGCAGAAGCCCGCGAGCGCCTCGTCGATGGAATTGTCGACGATTTCGTAAACGCAGTGGTGAAGCCCCGTTTCGTTCGTGTCGCCGATGTACATGCCCGGGCGTTCCCGCACGGCTTTCAGCCCTTTCAGGCGCTTGATGTCGGACGCGTCGTAGGACGCGTTGCCCTTGCTTTTCTGCCGCTGCTCGGCAGGTGTTTTTTCGCTGTCGCTCATAATGAAAGATAAGGATGAAAAAGAATACGCATATTTTGCCGCCGGCGCGGGAGCATTGCAAGCCTTATTATTATAATCTCGCGCGCGTGCGCGTGCGCGCGAAAAAACCTTCCCGCGAAGACGCAAAAAAAGCGCGTTCCCGCGGAAAAAAGCGCGGAAACGCGGAAACGAAAAGCTGCGCGCGGAAAAATCAGGTTTTCGCGGCGCGGTAAAGCAGCGCGAAGCCGACCGCCTGATAAAGCACGTTCGGCAGCCAAATCAGAATGTCCGGACGCCATGCGGGATCTTCTATCCAGGAAACGAACGTCATCAGCAGGTAAAACATCAGCGCGAGCGCGAGCGCGATGCCGATGTTCACGAACGTTTCCGAGCGTGAAACGCGGATGCCCAGCGGAATGCCCAAAATCGCGAGCGAAAACACCGACACCGCCGACGTCAGGTAATTCTGAATCTGCAGCTGGACGGCGATGCGGTCGGCGGCGACTTTTTCCGGCGGATCCGTCGCGGGATCGGCGCGCCAGCCTTCTTCCCGTAGCTGCATCAGCTCGTCAATCGTGAACCAGCGCAGTTTGCGGCGTTCCTTCGGCAGCGTGCCGTCGCCGAGAATTTGCCCGAGAGAAACGGAAATCGGTGCTTCCCCGATGCTCGAAAACCGAATCGCGAAATCTTTCACGGCGGCGGGATCGCTGCGGGAACGCTCTTCCGTCGTCGCGTTTTTCAGCGTGATTTTCAGAAAATCGTCTTCGAAAGCCGACTGCGCCTCCGCGAAACGGATTTTCGCTTCCTCCGCGTGCGTGAAGCGCACGGGAACGCCGTGCTCGTCAAGCTCCCAAAGCCAAAAATTCGTCAGCGCGTCGCCGGCGCGCCCGTCGGCGTAAATGGAAAATCCCGGGAACTCCCGAAACAGCGCCTTGGGCACGATGAGCCGCGTCGGCGATTCGCGGAACGTGCTTTTGAGCATCGTCTTGTACTGATTCGCCGCGCGCGGCGCCCAAAAGCAGTTGATGTAGCCGCTGAGCGCGACGCCGATCAGCGCCACGAGAAAAATCGGAGAAACGATGCGCCACAGATTCATGCCCGCGGACTTCATCGCGACGATTTCATTGTTCGCGGAAATCCGCCCGAGCACGATCAGCACGCCCGTCAGCATCCCCAGCGGCATCGCGTAGGGAATCACGCTCACGGAAATCAGCCCGACGAGCTCCACCACCGTCGGCATCGAAAGCCGCCCGTTCGCCAGCTCGCCGATCACCTGACGCAACACGTTGCCCGTGACGAGAACGAAAATGAAAAGCCCCAGCGACAGCACGACCGCCGCCGCCACCTGAAGAAACAAATATCGGTTGAGAATTTTCACGCGCGCGCTTCAGAATCGTGCAAAGCGCAAAAAGCGTCAAAACATTTTTCGCGGGAACGCCGTTTTTCCCGAAAAAAAAAAACGCGGGCGTTTTGCGGGAACGCGAAAACAAGGTTTGTCTGCCGCGGTCCGAAAGGCTTAAAATCGCGCCTCGATTTATGAGCGCTTCAGACTGCATCCTCATCAGAAACGGCCGCATCGTCGATCCCGCCTCCGGGCGAGACGAAATCGGAGACATCGCCGTCGCCGACGGAAAAATCGTTCCCGCGCTTTCCGCGGAGCAAGCGGCGCGCGCGCGCGTCGTCGACGCGGCGGGAACGGTCGTCGCCTCGGTCGCGACGAGAATCGGGATGATCG
>ERZ779737.555-NODE-555-length-34234-cov-3.726821_pt1 | contig 34234 bp, 38 predicted proteins | sample MGYA00511889_ERZ779737 | MGnify/ENA primary metagenome ERZ779737 (study PRJEB29588, sample SAMEA2163575) | human gut metagenome | biome: human gut; feature: human-associated habitat; material: faeces | place: Denmark | collected 2008/2010 ... | reverse complement strand
TGCGGGAATGATTTTTCAAACAGGCTCTAGTAATATTTATGTCTGCCAATACAATCCATAGAACCATTTTTTATAAATTTTCCCCATTTCACCCCTTATTGACACACTTGTCCCCCACTGCTACAATAACCCTAACAACAACTTTTACCGCTTTCCCAAAGAAAGGAGCACCCTATGGCAAAAGAACAGATTGCAGTTGCAGAACTGATTACAAACATTATTCTGGGAAAAACGGACGGAGCCAGCCGGGTAGATTTCTTCCCGCAAAAGCCTAAATTTCCATTTGACAAACCATACGAGCAGCCATTTCCCCGCGCCACGCCGGAGAGCCAGGGTATTTCCTCTGACATGCTGGCCGACCTGCTGCGGGATCTGGACACTTCACACTATACAGACATGCACCATTTCATGGTTCTCCGAAATGGAAAGGTCGTTTGCGAGGCCAATTTCGCCCCCTACCGCAGCCGGATCTGGCACGTGACCCATTCCATGTGCAAAAGCATCACCGGCATGGCAATTGGTCTTCTGGTTGAGGAAGGCAAGCTTTCCCTGGATGAGAACATTTACGACATTTTCCAGAAGAACCTGAACACCTTTAACAAGATTTTCCGCCCTAAAGTCACTGTAGAAAATCTTCTCACAATGACCAGCGGTGTCACTTTCAATGAATCGGGGATCGTCTCTGGAAACGACTGGCTCACCAGCTACCTGAATTCTTCCATCACTGGCACCCCCGGGAAAAATTTCCAGTACAACAGCCTGAATACCTACGTTCTGTCCGCCATCGTCACGGAACGCACCGGCCAGTCACTTACCGAATACCTGGAACCGCGGCTTTTCGCTCCCCTTGGAATCACCCGCTATTTCTGGGAAACCTGCCCTAAGGGCATTACCAAAGGCGGCTGGGGACTTTTCCTCTGCACTGAGGACATGGCTAAATTAGGTCAGCTTTATCTTCAGAAGGGTAAATGGAACGATCAGCAGATTATCCCGGAATTCTGGGTTGAAGTCTCCACCGCCAAGCATAAGGAGAGCATTGAAGGTACTTTCGGCTATGGCTACCAGCTGTGGATGGAAGCCCGCCCAGGCAGCTTTGAATTCAATGGAATGCTTGGTCAGAATGTAATCGTTTACCCTGACATGAACATGGTTGTAGTCACAAACGCTGGAAATAACGAACTTTTCCAGAACTGCGTCATGCTGAACATTATCCGCAAGCATTTTCCGCGCAACTTTCATCCTGCAGATATTCTGCCTGAAAACCCATGTGCCCAGACACTCCTGAACCGCCTGACTGCCGAGCTTGAAAACGGCACTCACGCGCCTCAGACACTTCCAGCCCTCCGAAAAGGCGGCTGGAGAAAAAATCCATCTGGGCTCCGCCACAGTACTAACGCAAGACCGAATATCTGGAATTACATGAAGGGACTTCCTGAACCGAATCCTTACCAGTTCACCCAACAGCTTAATGGCAAAATTTTTGAACTTTCTCCACAGAGCATTGGTCTTTTCCCGCTGTTTATCCAGATTTTCCACAATAATATGACAGAAGGTGTGCAAAAGATTTCATTCGCCTGTGAAAAAGGCAATTTCTCCGTAAACTTTATGGAATCCGGCGAATGGCACAGCATCCCGACAGGACTTGGAAAATTCAAAGAATCCTGGCTTACCCTCCACGAGGAAAGCTATCTGATTGCAGCCTCCGGAGATTTCACTACAGATGAAAACGGAACCGCCGTCCTGAAGCTGGACTTCACCTTCCTTGAAGAATGTGTTCGAAGAAAAATCAACATTTTCTTCTTGCCCGAAGATGAAATTCTCATCCGCTGGTACGAAACACCAGGCAAAGGCATGATCATGGAAGGTCTGGAATCCATCACCGAAGAAATCTCCAACAACTTTCTCTATGGAGCCTTCAAGGGCACAGGCGGCCTGGAGCTCCTTCACAGGGTAATGGAACAGACTATTGAACCGGTTTCGCATGGGTATCTGGTGACACCCGCTGAAGAGGCTCCGGAACAGGGATCAGTTTCATCCTTAAATGAATCAGATTGCGGAGAACTCTCATCAGAACCCAGTGAAATAACGACCACTTCCTATTCTACAGAAAGTTTGTAATGCACCATATATCGCACTTTAATAGCAAGAAAATTTTTACGACCAAATATGCGGTCAATCAGGAGGTACCCCATGATTTCCCAGGAAAAACGCTTAATCATCACCTTTCGCTGCACCACCGACGCCATCGCCATGGAGAAATCCTGCAAAGCCACTGGTGCTCCAGGAAGACTGATTCCGGTTCCAAGAAGTATCTCTGCCAGCTGCGGACTTTCCTGGTGTGCGCCCCCCACAAGCCGCACTGCCCTTGAGAAACTACTTCAGGAGCAAGACCTGGATCCTGAGGGCATATATGAGTGTATAATTTAATTATTAAACAGGCTCTAATGCAGTACGAATTAATTTTCAGCATTACTCACGCAACATATTAAAAATTTACTGTGTCAGAGTATCCATTACTTAATATTTGCTGTATTATAGAGTCTGTTGAAAAATGTCAATTAAAAAAATACAATATAGATAGTAGGAGGAATTACACATGGAAACCAAAACATTTGACGCAAGAGGAATGGCCTGCCCACTCCCAGTTGTAAACGCAAAGAAAGAATCCGAAGAAATGACAAATGGCGGTACCCTTATCATTCTCGTTGACAATGAAATTGCCGTCCAGAACCTTACCAAATTTGGCAACAGCAAAGGCTTTACAGTCTCTTCTGAGAAAAAAGCAGAGAAAGATTTCACCGTAACCTTCCAGATTCCGGAAAACAGCACAACCTCAACACCAGCAGCTGAATCCGCCGCTCCCGCCTGCACACCGGATTCCAAGAAACATGGTCTTGTAGCCGTCCTTTCCGCCAATACCATGGGAAATGGTGAAGAACAGCTTGGAAAGATTCTTATGAAATCCTTCATTTTCGCTCTCACCAAACAGGATCAGCTCCCAGAGATCATTCTGTGCTACAACTCCGGAGCATCCCTTACTTGCGAAGACTCCGATTCCCTGGAAGATCTGAAATCTCTGGAAGCCGAGGGCGTAAAGATTCTCACCTGCGGTACCTGCCTTGATTTCTATGGTTTAAAAGAAAAACTGGCAGTTGGTGGCGTTACTAATATGTACGAAATTGTAGAAATTATGGAAAGCGCAGGAACTATCGTGCGCCCATAATAATTACTGTTTACTCCGTTCACAAAAATACCTTACAGAACATTACCAGTGAACAATAAACCTATAATTCTCTAAATAACTTCTAAATAATGAAAATCCACGCTTTAAAATCACTAATTTTCTCAGTAAGCAAATTTCTGGCCTTAAGAAAATTTCAAAATTAAAGCGTGGATTTTTCCTATTATTTGAGACATATCTGATTTGAGACATATCTGAGACATCTTATTAAGATATAAATGGGACATATGCTTGTGATTAATTAGAGTTATTTGAGAAGTATAAGAAAATATAAAAAACCGGAAACTCTCATAAATAAAAATTTCCGGCATTCTATGAAGTGAAGCATCGGGGATTCGAACCCCGGACAACTTGATTAAAAGTCAAGTGATTCGGAAGCCTGTAACAGGCGTAAATACTGGTTTTTTTGAATGCCTCTGAGACATATTTGAGACATTTTGATTTTATGATATTAACACAAAGATGATACAATATCAAGTATTTTATAAAGAATGTCCTTACTTCTATGACAGTAAGGACATTTTTATGGTGGAATTTTCCCATTTCTATGTGCATCTATTTTTAATCAACAAGTCAAGTCTTGTTTTTTATAATATTCCTTTTAAACTTATTTTATAAAATTTATTTAACGGAGGTATCAGTATGATAAAAGTCTTCATAAAAAAGAATTCTTTACTTTTCTATTTTCTTTTACTGTCCCTTTTAGTTATATTTTTATATTTAGTCTCTTCTGAGAAATCGGAGCTATTTCATGGTGCAGAACAATGGTTCAATCTTTTATTTCAGTTTGCTATCGGTTATGTCGTTAACTTTATGTTCTTCGTAACACAAGTATATATTCCTTCCAGAAGACGAGAGCTTATTATGACACAAAAAATTTCGTATCGTTTATCTACTATTTTAAATATTTTACGATCGGTTTTAACAGAACTTTCTAACATTTATCTGGATAGCCATACAGGTAATTGTTTCACCGATGAGGAATTAACTACTATTGCAAATAAAATTTCTCTCAATAACAAAGTCAATGTTATTATTGCTAATGTAGAAAATGATCGTTTTACTGTAAGACAATGGTTATTAAAATGCATTAAAGATACAGAAACAGAAATTGATAAATTATATAAATACTTTTCGGCAGATATTACAGAAGAAACTATACAAATTCTGGAAGAGATACTTAACAGTGCATATTTTAAAGATATGCCAACTATTTTGGTCACCCCTCGTGATGTTTCCTTTAGTAAATGTCCGGACTATTTCATTAATTATTATCACTTAATTTGCAATCTAGATCAACACATAAAAACCCTTTAATATTTTAAAAGAAAAGCCTTTACGCTCCTGAGGGGCAACTCGCGGGATTGTAAAGACTTTTCTTGTCTAAGGGAAATTTCATGTTCAGTTTTACTGTACCAGATTCTTTCTCATCTGTCGAGTTTTATCGTGCGAGATAGTGCGACAGATTTCGACATCACAGGTTCTTCACAAGGACAGTGAAGCCGGCTGCCTTCAGCTTCTTCACCACTTTGTTGGCAGCTTTCTTTGTTCTGTAGGTGCCAACCTGGACACGGTATGGGACGGAACCAGCTACTTTGCGGATGCTTGCTGAAAATTCCTTTTTCTTAAGTACTTTCACCATCACATCTGCATTTTCTTTTGTCCCATAGGCTCCTGCCTGGATGTAATACTTTGCTTTTGGTTGCGCCGGCGCAATTGTGATCGTTTTTCCCAGAATGCCCTCTGCGATCAGCTTGCCATGAGCATCCATACCAAGCTTTTTCGCTTTGGCATAATCGTCCTTGTTATCACAGAAGAAGGATTCTACCAGGACAGCTTTTGCCTTGGTCTTTCTGGTCCAGTACAGACCTGGACGTTCTTCAGCTCCTCTGTTATGCCAGATAGTGCCGAGCTTCGCGCTGATCCGCTGTGCTTCCGGAAGTCCATTTGCATTATAGCAGTATGCTTCACAGCCATATGCCTCTCCATTAAAGGCATTCAGGTGAAGCTGGACGGACAGATCATAGTTCTGTTTATGCTCTTCTTCAATGAAATACTTGATTTCATCATTCAGGGAATGCAGCTGACCTTCCGGAGCAATACACAGGGTAGCTTCATGTCCTGCTGCCTGTAGCCATTTGCACACATAGGGCGCCAGTTCCTTGTTGTACTTATATTCGTTCACGCCACCCTTGCTGGTGCCATCTGCAGATGAGATGACGCCACCGCCATAGTTCGCATGACCTACACAGATAAAATATTTCATGTTGAAATTCTCCTTTCAAAAAGGAGGGCGATCACTCGCCCTCGTCTTTTTTACCATCTTTATTAAGCATGTTGCGTAACAATTCATATAAGCCTGTAGACGCAAGCCCGCTGATCATTCCTCCCAGAATCACCTCTGCATTAATTCCAGATTGAAGGTTAATCAGTATGGCAATAATAGTTCCCATACATAACGCTACTAACGGTATGTACTTGTTTGGGAATTTATCAAAAGCTGTTTTTAAGACGAAACCGACCATAAGGCAAATCCCTAAGATAATAGGGTTAATGTAATCAAATAAAAAGTTAATGTCCATAATTGTTCTCCTTTTTCTCCTCTGGCATAGCCAGGATCTTATTATATAGTTCTGTTGCAACATCATTTCCACCTAGATTATGATATGCACTGTAAACTTTTTTGATTGACTCTTTGGCGTATATCGGACAATATTCTCTGTCTGTATACTTGTTATAATTGTTTACAATGCTCTCTCTTAAAAGGGACTGAACCCCATCCGCAATAGCATTGTTCTTTCTCTGCTCTGCTTTTAATCTGGTAGAAATATTTTTATATCCAGCTCCAAGCAATGCTGTTATAATTCCGAAAAGCCACTCAATCCAGTGCGCCTGTATGAATTGCAAAACTTCCATATATATCCTTTCCCCAGCATTGCGCTGGCGCAATTTTATAAAAAAATAAGACCTGCTACGGTCTCGCTCTAATCTCCATATTTTCACCACCTTAAAAAGTAATCTTTATGCTTGCAGCTACTCCACATGCTGCATTGTTCATTGATACATTTGCTGTATTACCAAATTTTGCTTTTACAATTACAAAATTTTCGCAAACTTCTGCCGTATAACTTAATGGCTTTGCCCAGGCTGAAGCTGTTGAACCATAACAGTACTTTCCGTTTTGCCTTACAATCATTCCATTTACAGACGCAATACTGGCTGCATTTGAAAATATCGGTCTTGAGATTGGAATTGTGAATCTTACCTCTGTACTATTTGTCGTAATAAAACCAGCGCCTTCAAAACTTACTGTTGTACTGTCTCCTGGTGAATAATACGGTGCCCATTCTTTAGCGGGAGTTTTTGTTATAAATGCCAATTTATTTCCATAAATCCTTGTTGATCCAGCTGCAATATTATACAGTCCAAAGCCAAGAGTAGTATTGTTTCCAGCAGACAACGTGATCATATCACGATAATCTCCATTTATATCTTTTCCATATATGCCGTGTGCATTGTCTAACAGGAAATTATCACTGCTTTTTACATTACCGTTCGCAATAATCTCACCTAAAGATTTAATTGTTGTTCCACTAATATCCGCTGTTGCTTTTATGCTTTTTCCTTGAATAGTGCCAGGGGAAGTTATATTTCCGCTATACATATTCAAATTACCGTATGCGGCAATTGTAGTGGCGCCTACAAATTCAAATCCAGCTCCGCTTTGTGCGCCAGCAGCATTAAGCAATTTTCCAACCCTCACAGTGTTTCCATCGTAATACAGGACACGTTCAACATCCGCATCGCTGTTGTTGGATAAAGAAAACTCTTTTGTGGCAACGATTCGTTTTGCCCCAATCTCAGCACCCAGCAGTGTTACTCCTTTGATTGTTCCGGTAGCTGTAATATCTTGAGCAAAAATTTCTTCAATATCCATCCTGCCGCCAGAAACAATTGTCTTAGAGCCATCTTTATTTTTAATAACCAGGCTCTCTGTGACAAGTTCAGCAACGCGATCTGTAAGCGTAAAATCAGTTTTGGATTCACCAGATTCCACCAGCCAAGTAATTTTATCTGCGGTCTGACTTGCCACGCTTTTTATATTCTCGACTTTATCATCTGTATCATTCATGTAATTTGTTACAGTCGTTTGAAATTCTGACGAGTTTTGAATATATTCTGATGTGCTTTTTTTAAACTTCGTGTACTCTTCCTGGGCCTGGCTATACTCAGTCTGGAACTCATCAAATTTTGTTCGAATGCCTCCAGCAGTCTGCTCCACCTCGCCCAGCTTGTCATACATGGTGATGTTTCCATTCTGCAGTTCAGCGATCTCCGACTCGGATATTATGGCAGATATTTTTCCTTGGACTATAGAAAAATTAGTTTCATTTGCTTGAAAACGCTTTAGGATGGCATTCTTGGCAAAAATTGATATTTCTTTTTCAAATCTCACACCGCCTTCCTCCTTTTCTTTTCAGAAAAATTCATAATAAAAGACACCTTGGGAGGTGCCCTTTAGCATAAATTCTTTTACTTGTTCTACAAAATGGCAAGTTGAAACCCTTTCACAAAGGTATAATCAACAATACACTAGTTACTGTTCCTCTTGTTCCGGGACTTTATCTAGTTTCAACCCATCGTTATGGAGGATACAAGATAAGTTCATTATCTATAGTTAATATTCAGACACAGAACGGTTCTTTTATCGAAACGCTTGTTAAAGGTGTGGATTACGACAGCACCATTGAAATGAAATATACTGATAGTAACATTTCATTTAAATATAAGATTAGCTTATCTGGTGGATGCACAATCGTTATATTCAAGTTGGCTTAAAGATTATGAAATATAAAATAGTAACCGTGCGGTATCGGTTTTAAATTCTATAATTATTTTGTTTGAAAAAATCATGATATTATTTTGAAAAATGTATCACTACAATTGCCATTTGCAAAACGAATCATTTCGATTTGTGGATTGCTATATCCCCATCGTATAACAGTGCCATTTTTACCGGCTCGTTTAGAAAAAATATACGTATATTCGTTATTATAAGAATTATATACAATTTTTATAGAATCAATATCCGTAATATTCTCCCAGTATTTTCTTGCCCATTCAAAATCATTCGGACTTTCATTAGTAAAAATTTGCTTGATTGTTTTGCCATTTTATATAAATCCCCATACTGCTTCTATTTTTTATAGTTTCTTCTGAAAGTCCGCACTTCCCCAAGCCGCCCTTTCAGCCGGCTATACTCTCCACCTATTGCCACCTATCATCATGCCAATAATCGCATAAATGATGATTTGACACTTTCTTCTTTAACCGCCACATATAACATGGTAGTATCTGGCTTCACATGTCCTGCATACGCCTGTATTTCTTGCAGGGGCACCCCCCTTGCTCCTGCATCTGTAAGCAAAGTCCTCCTAAATTTGTGAGGATGCGCATGTACCCCAGCAGATCTTCCCAACTTCTTCAACATATCTTGAATAGCCTTTATTCCCAGTCGGTTATAAGGTTTCCGCTCACCAACAAATAATGCAGGATTGTCATCCTTCCGACTCGCAAGGTACTTTTTAAGATGGTACATACATCCTTCTGTCAGATATACCTTTCTCTCTTTTTTCCCTTTCTGTCCATATATCACAATCTCGCGATTGATAAAATCAATATCTTCCCTATTAATTGCTACCACCTCTCCAATACGCCCGGCGGTGCTATAAAGAAGCTCCATGATAGCTACATCTCTTTCCGTTTTAGCAATATCCTTTAAGTGTTCCCTTTCCTCTGCAGTATACGGTTTCATAAGTTTTCTGGGAACTTTAACTTTTTTCAATCGCCTTGACAGATCACGATTAATATATCCCTCATCAGTAGCCCAAGTGAAGAAGCTGCTGATATAATGCCTTAATGTATCTAAATAACTTAATGAAATATGTCGCTGTTCCTGGTATACAGCCAGATAATAGCGCAAATCATTTGTGGTTATTTCATGGATTTTTTTGTTAATTCCCTCAAATAACATAGTTATACACCGCTGATAGGCAATCAATGTGGATTCCGCGCAATTTTCCAATCGCTTACATGCAATATACATCCGTAAAATTTTCTCCCAGTGTCTTTCAGAAGTAACAAGCTGTGTACACTCTTCTTTAACCTCTAATCCATGTAAATTAATGGCTAACACATTTTCCAACATTAATAACTGTTCATCATTCAACCTATCTTGCATTGCCGATATCACGTTTTTAATAAGTTTTTCTACCATTTCAACGCCTCCTTTCTGGTTCCATTATAACTTTCATGAACCAGAAAGGTCTAGTTGGTTAATTTCCACACACCTCGCAAAATGGCAAGACATTAATAAATGCTTACATGGGAACTGGTTTACAGAGAGACTATGTTTTAAATGGAATGTCTACATATATTTTTTTTATGTCGTTTGTTGGCGATGGTTCAATTGTGAGTACTTTTTTTGCCGTAATAACAACCGGTGACAATGCCAGTAAAACTGGAAAAATATTGTGGGTTGGAAATTCTGCTGAAAATTATGTAAGCCTAACAGATGGTGTTACATTGCATTTACATATTACATCAAGTATTTGGATGCAATGCGCTCTTGCAAAAGTATAATTTTTAAGATTTATTTATTCTGCCACTTTCGGATAAGATGATCATCTTATCCGATTCTTTTACAAGAAACCCAAACACCACTTGATTTGTATGCTAAGGTAATCTGTGTTGAATTAGCACAAAGTAAACAAGCATCAGACCCTCCACTACTTGGTAAAAATATTCCAAAAGACCATGATGGAATTTTTTCACCTGTACTACCAACATCAATTCCGGAACCACCTATCGATATTAATTTAACTTTATTTCCATCAGGCAATTGCGCAATGTTTTCTGTCTTTTGCGATAATGAGTTGCCATTTAAAGAGTTCAGTGCCTGCAATATTGTCATCTGACCAGCGTCAAGGTTGAATGCCTGGGAAGTGATTCCGTTCAGGATCTGTTTTGTAAGGTTCTCAAGGGTGATGATTCCACCTGCATTTGTTGTTGGATCAAAGAATATTAATTCTTTTCCTGCTGGTACTTCTGTTACTTCATCAAGCTCGTTTGCGTTCTGTCCATCTGTTGGTAATGCCATATTTAATCTCCTTTCTATGCAGCGTCTACATTTAAAATCAGAGCTTTCCCCCCGACTACAAGAACTTTGCCAGCTACTGTAAGCGCAGCTTCCTTGTATGTGGTAAAGCGTCCGACTACTACGCCGCCAAACACATAATCTTCATTTTTTACTTTGATACTATATCCATAACCCAGGAAGGTTTCTCCACTTTCAGTTTTCTTTCGCCATTCGAACCAGGAGGCTGGATAATCTTTTGTAACTTCTGTTCCATTTTTATAAACCACCGCGGATACAGTAGTTGTTTCGTCTCCATTATCAAGATAATACACATTGTACAAAAGGGAGTTTCCAACCAATCCATGGAGTTCATCTGTAGTCTGAGTGAGATTTACCTTTACCCCATCCATACCGGTTTTGATATTTGTAACCTGCTGATTTGTTGTAATAATGGCTTGCTTTGCCTGGTCTGCAGTTTCCTGGGCGGCTTTGATATCGTCTGCCAGGCCTTCGGCGTCTGCCAGAAGTGTTACTGTCTGAGAATCCAAGCTCTGATTGCCGGAAGTGTCATATAATGTACAACGAATTATGTTGACATCAGCTCCGGATGGAGCATATATCTTCATGATCTCAGCTGACTGGGAAACATATTTTGAAATATACGTCTTTCCGTTATCCTTCGATTCCTCAACTTCGAACTTTCCAGAATAACTACTTATATTTCCATTATCATTTTTGAATGCCGAAAAAGTCACATTCTCCGGCACCAGTGTCTTTCCGTCCTTCTGTTTCCGGATTACCTGGCTACTGACACGAAGGTCATAACTGAGTCCAATCTTTCCGTCTTTGGCTTTGCTAATGGAAAACCTCTTGGTAATCCAGGAACCCATAGACTTCACAACCAGCGCCTTGCCACCTACTACAAGTCCTTTTCCTCCCACCAGAAGAACTTTCCCTTCCAGTCCATAAAGTCCAGAAATATCCACATAACCGTTATCAGAAGCCATTGCAGTAACCTGGTATGTTCTTGTCGTTGGATTCCAGGTACCGGTTACACCTTCAGAAGCTTTTATCGTAATCTGATCAATATGATCAGAAACATCCGTATCTCCCAGAAATATGGAAAAAGTCGTATGACAGTTACTATAGTCACCACCAGAACCATCTGTGTAGGTATGTACCACATGAGCATCATTATCAAGGGAAGCTCCAATTGCATCCAAAGTGGAAATCCCGGATAACGTGTCTAGTGCTTTCTTCGCCGCATCAGAAGCTGCATTTGCAGTATTTCTTGCAACATCAGCCGTGTTAAACGCATTCGAAGCTGTCTCTGAAATATCAACAATGTTTTTGTCCATTCGATTGTACAACTGGTTCAAGTTCAATTTTTGATCATCAAACCAAATCCGGCTACTCTCAATCGTGGAAGAGCTATCATTGATTGCCGATACTACCGAAGGAATATCCAGTTTACTTCCAGCAATGGCTGCATTATCTGACACCATCTTATTAACGATCAATCCATCAGCAATTGCCTTTTCCTTAATTCCTGTGGAATCCATAAGGATTCCTTCTCCAGTTTCATCAAATAATACAAATGTGAAATTCTTCTTTGCATCCTGGCCAATCTGAATGCGAATATTTCCATCCTTATCGCTCCACTGTGCTGTTGGACCTTTAATAAGGAATCCTCCATCTGGTGAAGCTATTGTAAATTTGTCAGTAAGAATCGTGCCAGCTTGAAGATCTCCGATAGCAACCCACTGGATCACCGCATTTTTTATCAAAGCCTCTTCAAGAACTGCATTCTTGGAAGTAAGATGGATGTTCTGCAAATCTCCAATTCCAGCAGCTCCAGAAAGAAGATTCTTGATATTTCCGTACAGGGCATCCAGATCCTTCACCTTTTCCTGCTCAACTTCCAATTCTTTTATTTTTGCATACTTTATATCTGCCTCTTCTGTCTTGAGGTAGTTCGTTTCAATCTGGCCTACCGATAGCTTCAGGTTGGACAAAGTCCCATCCAGGGTGTTGTATAAGCCTTGCAGATTTCCTATAGCATTACTGCCAGCCACGCCTTCTTCAAATTTAAGGATGTCCGACACATTGATTGTTCCAGTGTAGCGTCCATCATCACTGATTACAGTATTGATAATTTCCTGTGCCGCCTGGAGCTTTTCCCTGGCTTCTTCGAAGGACGGGAGTTTATTGGCCAGCTCGCACTCATCTTTTGTGTGATTTTGCGGATAGTGGGTGAGCTTAATGATCCGCTGTTTTTCTCTGATTCCTGTAGCAGCGTCAATCAGCGTGATCGTATCTCCAAGAGAGAATGAAAAATCACTGTAGCCAGTTCTCTGTTTCGCCAGATCAATAATATCCGCACTATATGAGACCTCCGGTTTAGACAGATCTTTCAGCTTCGCCTCCGCATCTTCCTTCAGCGCCGTGGCATCTGTATAAGATTCATCTTTCCAGATATAGGTTTTCACCTTTTTGGTGTACTGATAATTTTCCAGATAATTCTTGCCATCATTTATTTCTTCGATGGTAAGCCCGTCCTGGCCAATGGGAATGATCCGTGTGTAGTAATCATACGAACTTCCTTTTCTCTGCAGGCGTTTCAGATTGAGTCCAGTGAGAAAGAATGTTCCTTTATCCTGTCCGACCTTTTCATAAAAAGATACGGTCTTTTTCTTGGTATCGTAAACCACCTCACACATGAACGCAGTACACAGCTTTTGGATTACGCCAAGCGTATTCGTCTGTAATATACCGACATTTCTTGTCTTGGTTACGGTACATTCACCCACCGTCCAACCTGATCCAGCCAAAGCGAGCTTAACCGCATCTGCAATAGTTGAATCAGTTACACCAAAGGAGCTCCAGGGTTTCGCTTCCAGATCTTCCAGATTCAGAACTGCCACAAATTGCAGAAATCCATCTGTACTTACACTTTTTTCTTTTACTACATACTCATCATCCTCGGTCTCAATGTAATATTCCTCGCATATTTCATGATGCCGAGCCATGTATGTAAAAGAGAGTGTCCGATCGCCAGTTGTAACGTCACTCTCAATCTTCAAGTCCTTGTATTTAACAATATGCCCTATGTCATTGTGGTTTGTATCATATATCTTAAGCATAGGGCCCCCTTTCTTTTAGTCTTCAATCATAAAAGTAAATGCTTCCAACTCCGCGCTGAGCAGATCCAGCCCTTCAAACTGTGACAAAGGCACTTTTTTCGGTTCAAAATCTGTTTCCAGCTTTGCAAGTTCTGTGAGTCTTCTTTCATACTCATTTATGCTTTTTCCCGGGCGAATGCTGATAGTAATCTGGTTCATTGTCCGCTTTTCTTCCTCTGCTGCCTTTTTTTCTGCATTCAAAGCCGCCTGTTCCGCTGCAAGATCTCTGTATTCCTCAATAATAGAATTTCTGGTTTCTTCATAAGGCTGCAGGGCCTGGCGGATGCCCTCTTTATTTTTGTTGATAGCAAAAGCCAGCTGGATTTTCCCGGAAAGAATCTTTTCCTTTGTTTCTTCAAACTTCTCCTGCTCCATCTTCTGAAACTTTGCAATTCCATTGAACGCAGTAATCAATTCCTGATTAGTCACTTTTTATAGCCTCCTTCTTTTACATGGTCTCTGAAGCAACGATCTTCATCATCATTTTTTTTCTTGTCTTATTATTTACTGCACATGCACACCACAATAAAACAGCAGTCGCACCAAATGCTGTACCAAGCACAAAAGCAATTATCATGTTGTTATTCCTTTCCTACATAAATCTCGGACGGTATTTCACTTTAATATCCATCCATGTGCTGTCCAATGTGATCCGGTTGGTTCCCGGTCCAAGGACCGGCAGACTCCATATATCAACATCCGCTGATTTATTCACACCAGCTTCTGTTATCTTTCCGGTTTCTCCATCCAGGATTACGGTTTTATTCGTTGTGAGATTACGGATCACAACCTGCAGTTTCTCTCCTGTATCCGGATTATAATTTATGCCGGTTACGGTAAGTTTTTCCGTTCCCACCTTCGGAGTAATCTCCACAATGCATGGAGTCCAGATATTTCCGGTATTTGTAACAACGGTTTCCAGCATTCCAGAAGTGGATTCCGCAAAAGGAGATCCGTCTGGCTGTTCAGCAAATTCATAACAGGAAAATTCAACAGTAAGCTTACTTAACCGATTGGATGTTACCCTCAATTTTCCAAGTGGATTTTCTGTGAAATCATTCTTTACCAGATATCCGCAAAACTTGTGCTCAAACTTATCCAGTTCCAAGATGACCGACTCGGACATCATCTTAGAAAGTAAGGTGCTGCAGTTCTGCAAAATCTTATTTCGACCAGATCCATATACCAGGAAAGTAATCTGCAAGGTCTTAAATCCAATGGATCCTGTCGTGAAAAATGGCAGCGGACTCCCCCTCTGCCATTCGCTTTCATTTTCAATATTCGAAAAACCCGGAGTCACATTCCACTGCCTGGCCTGTGCTCCGGATATATCCCATCCATTTATTTTCATCTAAGCCGCCCCCTTGTCCGCCTTGTGGCTGCCATTTCGTTGTCTGTGTTTAAGCGCTCACGAATTCCTCCAACCACAGCTCCTGTATCCAGAGTCAGAGACATATTCTGAATAGCGGATACCATGCTTGCTATTGTAGATTCCATGTCTTTCATCATGCTGTCCATTTTATTCAGAATATCCGAATTATCCACCTGGGAGCGTCCCGACAGCTTCGCCTGTCTTTCAGACTGCTGCCGGATCAGCTTATTCAGTTTCTCGATTCCAGCGGCACTTACATCCAAAGAAGATCTATTTTCCAAGAACCGATCCGGATTCATAGCAAAATTATAAAGGTTCTCAGCTCCCTGCGGATTGATCACCTTGTCCCCGGTAAGCATGTTCTGCATGATCGCGCCATCCGATTTACGAAGAACATACTCCTGGGCATTATTTTCAAACAGCCAGGCTAACTGATCTTCCACAATGTTCTGGGTTCCTGTACGAAGTCCTTTCTTTTTCATGGCTGCCAGGATTGCTGATTTCTGCTTGGAGGTAGGTTTCTTGGAAGTATTCACCCCCAGATAGTACGCAATATCCTTGATGGTATCATTCGTTACGCTGCGACCGTATTTTTTTACAATATACTGCCACAGATCTGAATGCTTCTTTTTTTCGGAAGCTGATACAGATTTCTTATGTGATTTACTTGCATTGATAAGCTTTCTTATCTCTTTTGCCGCATCTGGTTCCTCTGCGGCGGCTCCTGTCCAATCTGCCAGTGCCGGATTTTGCGCCGGCGCAACTTCAGATGTTGATTTTCCTGAAGAAGTGGAACCTGAGGAAGTTGTACCTGATGCACTTGCTCCGCTAGATCCGGAAGAAGCGACACTGGATGTGGTACTGCCATTCGGTGTCACTTTTACATCAAGTAATGTTCCACCCGTTCCAGCTTTCTGAATTCCGGCAATCAGGCTTCCTACAATGTCCTCTCCGATCTGTCCAGCCTGCTCCACTAGGGATTTAAGCCCAGTTGATAAGCCTTCGTTTAATTCTGCCAATGACTTGTCATATTCGGCTTTCAGGTCAGACATTTCCTTTTCTTCTGTTTTCTTCAGTTCATCAATCTGCTGTCCTATGGAATCCCAGGTTGCCTGAGTATCCTTCTTTGCCTGCCGCTCTGCAATATTCTGCTTTTCTTCCCAAAGCTTGTTGAACTCATCCAGCTGCTCTGCAGTCATCTCATTAAGGCTGTAAATATTTGCGGCCGCCTCTGGACCTGCGTCTTTCAGTTCCTGGAGCAAGCCTTCTGAAAGTCCTTTTCCACTTAATTTCTGGAGCTGTGATTCCCACAGTTTCAAACCTTCTACCTGAGTCTTCATATTGTAGATCAGACGGTCTGAGGTGTAACCGGAAGCGTCCCAGGCATCATAGTTGTTCATGGAAGAAAGGATATCTTTCTTCCGATCTGCTACGGCATTCTCGCGCTTCTCTTCCAGATCCTGGATGTTTTCATTCAACTCTTTTTCAAGTTTTTCTCGTTTTTCTTTATAATCATCATCCAGATCCAGTTTCTGTTTTTCATAGTCCTTTTTCGCTTCCAGATATTTCTGATCAGCTTCTATTCTCTCATCTGTCCCAGCTGTAAACTGCTTACGGGCAATATCCCAATATTCCATCTCCGCTTTAGCAGACATGGAATAATAGGTCTGGTAGGTTTCAAGCAGAGACTTTTGTACAGAAGCCCTTGTCTTAACAGCCTCTTCCTCTTTTTTCTGCTTTTCCTCGTAGATCTGTGTGTCCAGTTCCTGGATCTTCTTGGTGGACTCATACCAGGCTTCGGTACCGCTCTTTAAATGTTTACGGACATTGATCCAGTAATTCTTTTCCTGTTCCAAAGAAGTTGCATGCAAGGTCTGATACTGAGACAGCTGCTTTTCAGCGGCTGTGAGAATTTCAGAGTTGTATGTATTCGCATCCTTCTTTGTAGTCTTTTTATTCTTTCCAGATCCGGTGGTCTTCGTCCTGGATACACCAAAATTGTTTTTCAGCTTACTGCTTAGCGCATTGGTTATTGTGGATTCACTGTCCAGTTTATTCAGCTGGGATACAGCAGTTTTATATGCAGAAGAGCCCTTTACTGCTGTGTCCCGGATCTGCTGCCAGTACCACTTCTCGTTGTCCAAAGAAACCTCATGGCTTTTATTATAATTTGCCAGCCAGCTTGTGGCATTCTTTAATACCGCAGCAGACATCTTTCCAGCAGCTGTTGTCGCAACCTTTGTATTATTTACAATACCTACAGCAGTACCAGCTGGAATCTGATAACCAACTTCCTTTTCAAATTTCTTTGATGGTGAATGAATAGCGGCGGCAGCCTTTGCTGAAGCAAGTGCTGCTCTTACCATATTTGCAGCAGCATTAACTGCCAGCGACTGTCCGCCAGCAATTCCTTGTGCAACTCCTGCTGCTATATTGTAACCGGCTGAATAAAAGCTGTTCTGATATGTCCTAACAGCAGATGCAGCCTGGCTTGCCATGGTTCCAGCAGCACTGATCGCGCCGCTTTTCCCGGAATTGATACCTGCCTGGTACTGCTGGGCGGCTACGCTTCCGGCTTTTTCATATTCACCTTTTTTCTCTTCTGCGGCTTTCGCTCCTGCGGAAGCCATCTCACCACCAGCCTGTTCAACGCCAGATTGCTGATCTTTAATTGAGCTCTGTGTTCCCTCTCCTACAGCAGTACCAACATCTTCGCCAGCTGACTGTGCATCTGCTGCCTGTTGCTGGATCAGTGCCAAGAGCTCCTGCATGGCTGATACCGCCTGTGTACCACCAGCGTTGATTCCAGCCTGGATTTCTTCCGGGATTTGGATTCCGGCTTTGTTGGCAATTTCCGCTACTCCCTGGATTGTTCCTTCAATGGTTCCATTCAGCTGATCAATCGCCTGTTGTGGGGTGATCTCACCGCTTGCAATTCCATCTGCAAGTCCTTCCGGAATCTGCACACCGCATTCCTGTGCCATCTGGACAGTCTGCATAAGGGATTCCTGGGTAGCTGTCGGAAGTTCAGCCCAGCCTTCCACAGCTGAAGTAACTGCATTGTCAATGGATTCCCGAAGATCTGAGAAATCAATATCTGAGGAACCGAGATCTCCCATTGCCAGTTCATATGCGGTCTTATTTGCCGCCATTACCGTTGCTGTGTCTTCCGAAATGTCCATGGCATCTGTCCACTTCTTGGAAATGCCTTTCAGCTGTTCAACGCCGTATTCTCCCTGGTTGTCCAAGGTCCATACCATGTGCTGAAGCATATTCGCAGCATCTGTCCCCTGGTCCTGGATTGCCTGGATAAACTCTGCGGAAAAGATTGCTTGTCCACTCTCATCTGTGGCTTCTTTAATGCGCTGAAGGTTCTGCTGATAGTTCTGGATCCCGTCAACCCAAGACTGCAGGTTTTCATTCATCTGCTCTGTGGTGATATCATCTCCACCGTCAAATTTATCAGCAAAACTGATTTTATCCTGTAAATCAGCCTTAATGGAATCCATAGTGGAATTATATTCATCCAGGATCTGGCGCATGGCGGTCTTAGCAGCGTCCGCGGCTTCCTGTGATCGTTCCATGGTTTTGTTGAAACCTTCCAGAGCTGTGCCTGCTCCTGCTGCCGCTATTCCAGTTGCATTGATTGCATCGGCGTTATCTTCCTGGGCCTTTGTATTGTCTTCTGTTGATTCGGTATTATCCTTTTTTACTTTTGTAATGTTTTCTGCACTTTTGGCATATCTTTCCTGTTCTTCCGAGCATTTATCAATTGTCTTTTGATTTTCCTCAATTGCTTGAGAATATCCTTCCGTTTTCTCTGCACAATCTGCTATGCTCGTAGCTGCTATACCAGTTGCATCACCATATGCTACAGTTCTTCCATCAATAACATCCAAACGTGAATCCAATTCGCTACTGCTATCACTTAGATGTTCCATAGCATAATCAAATTCATCCTGTGTTATTGCACCTTTTTCCAACGCCTCTGTATAAAGTTTTGTTTTCTCTGTTGGAAAATCAATATCAACTTGATAACTTGGATCTGCACTGGCCTTCTGTCTTTCCTCTTGGAGCTTTACAATTAATTCTCTCTCCTTTTCCAAGAGGTCCATTCTATCTTCAGTAATTTTTTTCTGTTCCTGTGCTTTATCCAGCTGAACCTGTGCCTCTAAGGACTCATTAATTAAGTCCTGTGTGGCTGCAATTACCGCTTGTTGAATTGCTGTCTGCTGATAGTTTTCTACCAGTTTTTCCAGCTCATCATTAGTAACACTCAGTTTATCATTTTCATCATCATAAGCTCCTGCCAGTTCTGGAATGGACTGTGACAGCTTGTCCACAATAGAAGCCATTTCCTGTTTCTGTACCGCTGTCCGGTCTTCAACATTATTCAATTCTTCCAGTCTATCAGCCAGAGCCCCTACATTCTCCACAGAGTCAAGTGTTCCCGTAAACTGATCATCAATAGCCTGTACATTGTCTGCTACCTCTTTGGATGACTGTATGACTTCATCATACATATCTTGCATTGCATCCTTCTGAGGTGTGATCGCGTCTGTTAATCCGGATACGGCATCCGTTAGCAGTCCCACGCCACCCTGCAGCGGACCAGAAATGTAATCATATACAGCTATTCCCAGTCCTTCTGTAGCGGAGCTAAGCTCTGTTAATTTACCCTGAAGGTTGTCCTGCATAGTAGCCGCCATATCAGAAGCAGTGCCAGAACAATTTCTCAGGCTCACTTCATAACCAGCCACCTGATCGGCACCGGTATTAAGAAGCATGTTCAAGCCTTTAATAGAATCAGAAGTAAAGGTTGACATGAGAGCCGCCTGTTTCTGGGCATCTCCCATTCCATCTGTAGCATTTTCTACATCTTTCAGGATATCTGTCATGTCACGGAAGTTTCCAGAAGAATCCATGACAGCTACAGAAGTATCACCTACCGCAATCTTTCCATCTTTCATCTTGCTGGTCATATCACGCATTACGGCAGCAAGGGCTGTACCAGCTTCACTTCCCCTAAGGCCATTGTTAGCCAAAGATTCCAGCATAGAGGTTGTCGTCTCTATATCCTGGCCTGCGGCATTCATATTGGCGCCGCAGTTCTTGTACGCTTCACCCAGCTCTGCTGCCGTGGTGGAGCTATTCGCCTGTGCATATGCCATCATATCGGCTATATGGGTTGACTGTGAGGCTTCCAGGTTAAATGAACTGATGTTGTCCGTTACAACCTGGGAGGCATTCGCCAGATCCATTCCAGAAGCAGCAGCTAACTGCAGAACACCGTCAATGCCAGAAAGTGTCTGATTTACAGACCATCCAGCCAGAGACATATTGGTCATTGCACCAGCAACTTCTGTGGCAGAAAATTTCGTACTGCTGCCAAGGCTTTTCGCCTTGTTCTCCAGTGCTTCCAGTTCTGATCCGGTTGCTCCAGAGATAGCTTCCACCTCACTCATACCGGCTTCAAAAGCGCTTCCTATCTCCACAACATATTCTGCTGCTTCTTTGGCTTTATCTGCGACCATCTGTACACCAGCTACAATTGCATCACCAGTAATATTAGCTTTCAGCACATCCGCAAAAGTAGAGCCTTGTTTTCCAGCTTCCTCCAGATCCTGTCCAGCATCTTTTGCCTTTTTCCCAAACTCATCTATACTGACTGCACATCCATCTGCAGAGTTCTTTGCCTCATCCAAATATCGGCCGTTTTCTTCAATGGCTTTGCTGTTCTTTCTCACATCTGCCTCTGAAGAAATAACTTTTTTGTTCCAGTCAGTAACACGACCTTCCGCAGTAAGCATGTTCTGTGTCTGCTTTTGTAAAGCAGTATTCAGTTCCTCAATAGCTCTCTGCTGATTCGAATAAGCCTCTGTTCCTTCCTGGCCGCTATCTTTCATTTCCTTTAAGGATTTTTCTGCCTGGTCCAATTTCTTTCGAAGAGTCTCAACCGCCTCTGCCTGTTTGGTATACTCTTTTCTGGCATTACTCAAACCAGTATTGGCTGCTTCCAGTTTCTGCTTAAAAGATTCCTGGAGCTTTACCAGGTTCTCCTGCTTCTTCTGCAATGCTTCCATAGAGTTGGCACTCCCCTGAAATTCCTGGGATAAACTCTTCGTTTCAGTCTGTAAAAGTTTAGTCTGCTTTACAGCGTTGCTGAAACTTTGCGTATATTCTTTTTCTCCTCCGACAGAAAGTTTTATTCCTACAGTTTTTTCACCCATAGTAATTGCCTCCTTCAGTAACGCTTGCGCAGAATGCTAAAAACACCCACTGGATGTTTTTAGCGCAAAACGCAAAAAGCGAGGGAAGCGACTATCAATCGCTTCCCTCGTGTGGTTAAAACAGATCTAAATTTAATTCTTCATCTTTTTTCTTTAATCCATTGAATTCAAGATACTGATCGTAAATCAGATAAAATTTCCGAAGCGTCATGGAAAACACATCATTTTCTGTATAGCCTAAGACTTTACAACCTATATACAGTAACCGGGCTACATTTATAGCCCGGTCTCCTGGTTTGGGTTTTCGTCATCCTCGTCTTCCTCTTCTTCATCTGGCTCTGGCATTGATATTCCATATGCTTCCAGAATTTTCCACGCAACCAGCGAAAATTCCACAGGTTTTAACACTCCATCAATATCTTTTGCACAATATTTTGTGCCCTCTTTTTGGCAGAGGGCGGCGATAACCGTACAAAAAACTTTCAGATCCTGTATATCTGTACCCCCGTCCGCCACTCTGCTTATGTTACCGATCAATTCCATAAGTGGCGCATTACAATTCTCCTGAATTGCTTCTATGATTTCAATGGTGAACAGAAATTCATGTTCAACGCCGCCAATATCCACTTTTATTCCACATGGCTTTAAATCACTCATTTTTGGTTGCTTCCTTTCTACTTGTACGTCCGGACATACAGCTGCTTTTCATCTACCACCAAGACTTTTTCCTGTACAATTAACGCTTTGGTCAGTCACGCAATCTTAGCCTGTTTGTTCAGCCATGCCTTTGCCTCTGCCTCTGTTTTGAACACCAGCTTCTTTCCAATTGACATCTTGCCATCTACTTCTACAGGATATGCCTTGCCTTCGATAGTATCAGTCTGGAAATTAGTGCTGTCCCCTTTTGTCGCAGCGTTTTCGGTTGGTTCTGAATGCTGCACCTTGTACAGCCAAATTGCTGTAAAGCTGGTTACACCGTTCTTTTTGCGGCGCTTATAAAATCCAACTCCATAGAACGGTGCTTCATCCTCTGTACCAATTTCAATACTTTCTGGTGTTCCCTCTGTTCCGGAGCTTCCATCAACCGCCTTTACATATGTATGTCCAAGCAGTTTTGCCTGATTTTCCAGGGAAAGATCATCTACATTAAGGGATGTTCCCCAGTCTTTGATGGATTTGTCTGTTTCAGCCACCCCATCATCAGCCCAAAGCTCCGCATCATTTTTATTCGGTGTACCAGTGAAGTTAATTGCTTTTGCAACCACAAACCCTTCTGTATATTTGTTTCCTTCGTCCCAAGCTGCTGCTACAGGATGTTTCATACCAATATGTGCCATTCTTTTTTCCTCCTATAAATTCACATAACGATCAAAGACCTGCTGCATTTTCTCCGCACATTCAGCCTCTGATTTCTTAGTTGCTTTATCCTCAAATGGGTGCGGTTTCTGATTTCCGCCGTTTCCATTTTCCAGATATCCCCATTTCTCACCGTTTCTTACGCCTTTACTGTCAGTGCCTACAGGTCTGACAAAAACAAAATGTCCATATCCATTTCTCTCTGGTGGAGTCGGTATAACAGAGCTTGCGAGTTCTCCAGTTGCATATCCACGGTTTGCCGCTTCTGTGATTTCTTCACGGATATTTTTCTGTAAGGTGCTTCCGCCTTCCACCAACATCTGTGGAACAATTTCATCAGCCTTACCAGCCTTTTCTAACGCAGCAACAAGCTCATCTATTCCTTCAATCTCAACTCTCGCCATACGGATCATCCTCCAGGATTCTGCAAATAACAGTAAGATAGGTGTAACCGGTGTCCTTTTCAAATCCTTCCAGGATATTTTCCACATCAAAACCAGCTTCTCTGAGTTTTCGTCTAATCTTTTTCCGAATTCCAAGGCAGTTAACCGGAGTCCTGGATGAGTTTCTTTCATACCAGTTAATTTCCATGCGGTATCTCCACTCCTGGTCCTCATCATCTGCAAAAGATACAGGTCTTTCATCTTCTGGGCGATACACAATATATTCGTCCGGAGCAGTTTCTTCCGGTTTTGACAGTGGCCAGATATTATCGTTTACCAAATTGCTTAACGCATTTTCAATCTTACGGTTTACATTCATGAACAACCGCCTCCTAACTGCAGCTAAGCTCGATCATTGATCTATCGTTGCGGTAAGATCTGACAATATCATATATGCAGCCATCATATTCAATTCTGGTTGCATATTCCTTTTTCCCATTCACAATGTGTTCCGTCTGGTTCCAGTCTTCCTGCCTGAGTTCCAGAATCATCTTCAAATTGATATGCTCAGATAAAGCCTTGTAAAATTCAGTTCTGCTGACAGATTTTTCACTTACATACACTGGATATTCGATCTTGTTTTCAACAGAATAACCATCTTCATCTTTTCCGTGAGATACAACCAGCAATTTCGCTTCTTCATCCATCCACGTTCACCTCTTTTTTACCGTAATCTCCCGAAAGAGCCATAGAATCTCTCAGGGCGGAATATGCCGCCCTGAATGTTTCCTGATCTTTGTCATATCCATAATGCCCCTTACAATAAAGTTTTAAAGCCTGCTTGCACAGGGGTTCTTCTGGATCTGTTACATATACTCCAGCCAGGCTAAGATCTACCACACACGCAGCGGCAAGATCCGTGACGTCCAGTTTTGTCACATTAGATTTTCCCCGGACTGTTCTCATAAGGTCTTGGATCAGGTTTTCAGAAAATGTCATTCATGAGCACCTCCAGCAATTCCTCTTTTTTCATTTTAGAATATCCTGGAATTTCTTTTTCCTTGGCTACTGCTTTTAACTGTGCTGCTGTGTAAGCACTGTAGTCAACAGTATTTGTCGCCGCTGCTGCCCGGCTTGTTATTCCCCCGCCTGGTTTTTCAGATCTGTAACACTGGCAGCTTCTGTCACGGTATATTTCAATAAGGCGTGCGCCTTTGTGGAAGTTACCCCTCCGTCTACAATTGCATATCCGCAATAGTCTGTAGCTCTGTCTTTAACATGATCCTCTGTCATTACAGACAGCTCTTTATTTACATTTGCCTGATAGCCAACATAAGGACTGGACATCAGAATTTCTCCATCCTCCATGGAATCATCCTGTTTAACCAACATACCCAGGATTCTAAATACTCCAGAACTTGATGGATCCGGGATGAAAATCGGTTTTCCATTTCCGTCAACAACATTAGCAAGTTCACTCCAAATAGTATTAGAGTTTGCATAAATGCAAAGTTCGTTTGCACCAACTTTTACTTTTGCCCTTTCATCAGTAAGATTCTTGTAAGCGAGCTTTCCTTTTTCATAAGTTGCCACCTGAGGCGTGGAATCTTCTTTTTCCAGAGCTGTAACAACCCCCATTGGTTCTGGTTTGTGCTCACTTGCACTCGGTTTTCCTTTTCCATGAGTTGCTCCATATCCCAGACCAGCTCCGATCTTCCTTGCCATTCTTCTTGTAATGTAATCAATGAAATCATCAATTGCCATTTCTTTCAGTTTCCAGGCAATGGTAATACTTCTGGATAATTCACAGCCAGTCAGCGCCAGTTCTTTCAGTCCCTCTTTGCCATCTTCTGTCTTATCTGCCTCTTCATACCATTTTGCTTCGGAAGACTCATCCCCAATAGGGACATTGTAATTTCCCTTGACATAGGTTTTCTGAATATCATTCCAATACGGATAAAGTTCCTCTGTCTGGTCCCAGATCTTGTCTGCTACTGTTTTCGGAATCACGACTCCTGTATTTGCAGATGTATGAGTGTTCTCATTTACTTTCTGCATGAGTTCTGTTTCTTTTGCAGTAAGAGGCTTCGCCATCATAGTTTTCGCCCATGCAATTTTGTAAGCATCAGTTGCATACAATTCCATTTCTGAACTGTCTGCATTTTCCTTTGCAAAGCTCATTGTTGCAGAGGCAACGCCTCCATTTGTAGCAGCCGCAGCTACGGAATCATTCAGATCCTGGACCTTGAATGTACGCTGGTTGCCTTCCAGGGCTTTTGCATTTGCTATGGCTTCTGCAGTCTTGTCCCACTCTTCATCCAGAGCTTTTACCTCTTCCATTTTGGCGTTTGCCTCGTCTAGTTTTCCTTCATTGATAAGGCCATTAGCCTCTGTGATAAGGTTTTTACGACTTTCTGTGTACTCGTTATAAGTCATCTCTCATTCCTCCTGTTAATCCATTAATTTTCTTTCAGCCAAAGCCAACAATTCAACTCTTGCCCTGGCTGTTTTTACGGCAACTGCCTTTTCCTCATCTTCCTCTGTATTAGCTTCCATCATGGCTTTTACTTTTGCCATCTGTTCAGATGATGGAAGATGAAAATTTACTGCTGCCACGAAAGGTTCCTTTTCTTCTGGTTCCTGGAACATCACCTTGTCAACCAAACCTCGCTCTTTTGCCAGTTCTGCAGTAAGCCAGGTTTCGTTTTCCATCATTTCCAAAGCGTCCGACTCGGACATCCCTGTTTTAGCAACGTACGCTGTACACAATGCCTGATCTGCAGTCCTAAGGACCTCGGCCATATGCTCCATATCATTGTGGTTTCCTCTGGCCCCCGAAGATACACAATGCACCATCATGAGTGCTGTTGGGGACATTTCACAATACGCGGCACATGCCACTATGGAAGCAGCACTACAGGCTTCTCCTGTGATGTATATACGTACATCATGCTTTTCCGCAGCACTTCTAAGTAATGTGTAAATCTCAGATCCGACATCAATTATTCCTCCCGGAGAATTGATATATACCTCAATCTCATCTCCAGGACCTACTGCAGACAAAACCTTCATTACATCTCTTGGACATGTGCTGTCTTCACCAAACCAGTCATAATACCATTTATAATCATTTGGTATCATTGCTCCCCGGATGTCAATTCTATGTTTCAACTTTCTGTTCACCTCCATGCATATCCATATAGGCAGATTTTAATAATTGTCCCATTAAGCCAGTTATTTCGCGGTAATTTTCACCGTTCATTTTGTTAAGCATATTTTCCAGCATATCCACCACCTGTGTATCCAGTCTCCTGATCGGCTTATCTCCACCCTCGATAGGTGCCAGGTTTAAGATTGCTCGCCACTCATTAGGTGTCATTGCACCTCTGTCCACCATGGCCTGAAACGCAAGTTTTGTACTCATGCTCGCGCACTGAAGATTGCTGGATTCATATGTGATATAATTTCCGCAGTCTCTCTCCCTTGGTGAAAAGAGCTTTGTAGTAAGTTCTTTTCCAAGCTGTATTGCAACCGGTTCAATTTCTGCCTCATAATAGGCAGTCCACTGATCTTCATTCCAATCTGATTGCACAATATGTTTGTTCGTGTTAAAGAAAGAATAGAGTCTGTCTGTGATCCGGTCTGTCTGTGACGCATTTGGAACGTAGTCCTTTGCTTCGATCTGTTTGGCATCCACCTTAGCATCCACACCAGCTGCTCCAAATGTATCCGTTTCAATAGCAAGATAATTCTTTACAAACTGTTCTACATTGGTTTTTACATCTTCTGGACGCATGGAACTGGTAAATTTCAGAAGCCAGCGGATAATTCCAGAATTTTTAATTGCCTTCACAATTCCCTGGTCAATGTATCCTACACACTCCATGAGCTGAGCCAGTGCCGGTGCTGGATTTTCTCCGAAAATATCATTCCCCTCATAATCCTGGCGTAAGTGGATAATATCCGAATACCGAAAGGTACCTGCTTTTCCATTCTTATAAGTGAATCTCAGAAAAAGCTCCCCTGAATCTCCATATATCGCTTCCACCATTGTTGCCGGAATCGGATACATCTGCTCGGCATATCCGTTCTCATCTCGAACGATCAGTGCAAAAGCATTGTTACTGAGACATAACTGGTTTGCGAGCTTTTCCTGGAACATCTGCCCGGTCATGTAAGGATTCGGATTGCTTAAAAGTAGTTTTATACTTGTTTTTGGGTTTACCTTTAACCCTTTTTTGTTTTCCTGTATGTGCTTTGCCACAAGTTTTCCGATAGCCTTTACCTTAGGTCGAATACATGCCCGGATGATATCGCTGTCATATAGCCTTCCGTTCCAGGAATAATAATGTTCTCCCCAGGTTGTCACCATCTTGTATTGTTCACTTGTATTTGGCTTATCTGCAGTAGGTTCTCTTCCCCTGTTTTTGTTTCTATTCCAAAATGCCATAAATAATAGATACCTCCTAAATCAAACTTATATACTCATCAAATTTATCCTGAAGAACCACATAGCCATCAACCAAAGCCATGGTTCCATCAATTCTTTTTCTTGAATCATCCGTTTTCACAGGCTGAATATTTCCGTTTACATCAACTTTTACCGCTGTATTCGCCAAGCACATTTTATCAATAGGATTATTATCATAGACAATCCGCTTTGCTCCCAGATCCGCTTTCAGCTCTTTCATGGGCTGAGAAAGAGTTGCTACGCCCTGCCTAATCGGTATCATTGCTGATTTTCCAAAAGTAGCTTCAAACTCTCTCAAAAGTGAATCATCAATGTGCCAGGGATCATACCCTATCGCCATCATGTAAATGTCTTCTCTCTCCTGTATTTCCAGATACCAATCCAAGATAACCTTTTTATTCACCTTATAGGCATCAACCGTTCTCAACAATCCCTGTTCCTTCCACAAAGTGTATGGTGCATTATCACGTCCTTGTCTTCTGCCGGAGTTTTCATATTCATCCAATACTCGCTGTGGAAGCCAGTACATCTGCTTCACATAAATCTTTTCATCATCCTTGCGCATACAGAGCACCTTCGCAGCATTCAAATCCACACAGTCAGCTGCATCAAACCCTCCAATTCCGTAACGGAATTTTTTATCTCCAATGCGCTCTTCATTGTTAAGTTCTTCCCATCGGAGCCATGCAGTTTCCGCAGTCTGCTTAAGATTAAAATCTTTTACAAGAACTGTTGGTTTGAAGGAAGGATCATCTTTCGCTTTTTGTACCATTTGCTTGAGATAGTCATAAGATTTGATTGTTCTAAGTCCAGGATTTGCCTTTATCCAGCACTCTTCTTTATCCCATTCGTCTCTGGAATCCAGTTCATAAATGAACGGAAGAAATCTATCATTCTGTATTTTCCCTTCCAAGATTCCAGCAGCATAATCATACTGTGCATCAAATATTCCATTTCTGATAAATCCGTTTGTTGTAATACAAAAAAGCAACGGTTGCCGTCTGGCTCCCATTGCCTGTTTTATCAAATCATAGATATCTCTGTTTTTTATAGCCGCAAGCTCGTCAATGACACCTCCATGCGCATCAAGTCCATCAAGACTGTTGGTGTTACTTGCCAACACTTTTATGAATCCAAAATTCCGTTTAAAATACAGATCACTTGCTCTTTTTTTGATATGCTTATCTAGCAATGGACTTTGTTTAATCATTTTATGACATGCATCAAACCCAAGTTTTGCCTGGTCGCGCATGGTTGCCACATTGTAGATCTGCGGTGCTCCTTCACGATCATTTACTAAAAGATCAATTTCCACAGATGCAGTTTCTGTTGTTTTACCGTTTTTTCGACCTTCAATGATCAAACATTCATTGTACTGCCGAAGGTTATTATCATCCACAAATCCATATATTGCCTGAAGCCTGGCTTTCTGAAATAGTTCCAACTTTAATGGAGCTCCGATTCTGCCAGATGGAATCTTACAAAATCTTTCGATAAAATCCGTGTGCCGTTTTGCAATATCATAGTCAAAATGAAATTCCCCTGGAGAGTAATACTGTTCCAAGAGCATGTCTGCAACTCTTTTCATTTTTTCACATGCTACAATCTTGCCATCCAAAAGGCCGGTGAAATACTGCTCAAATTCCGTCATTTACCCACCGCCCGTCAGAAAGTCTATGAGCTCATCACTCTTGGTCTGTCCTCCGGCTTTTTGAAGCATATCGTCCAGCTGCTTCACGTAAGAAAGATAATTTTTGGCCAGGTTATTATAGATTTCAACCTCGCTGCACTTTTTTATCCCCCTCTGGTTCGCCCCATTCTGGTACTCTTCCGTGTAGCCTTTTAGGTTAATAATGTGTTCCAATTCCATCATGGAAACAGCCATAAACGCTGCAGAATTCATAAGCGATTCTGCATTTTTCTTACGCTTCAAATCCAGATCTTTGTAGATTGACTTTATTTTTTTCAACTCTTTTTTTATCATTGCTTCTTTATTCAAGAGTTTCCCTTTTTCGGTAAAAATCGGGTTATTTTTCTGCAACGTCCTCACCTCCTACTACACCGGTCACGTGATTTTTACGTGCGTAAAAATTAATCTCCCCTCCCGGTTCGTGTTCCCCTACGCCCTAATCGTTTTTAGGGGGGACTGGCATCAGATTGCCCTGTGAATCAAAGGTATATTCAATCAAGCCAGGAACAGCTGCTGCCCCATGCTCTGCATTATGGCAAGCATGGCAGTCGTATTTCAGATTACCAAAGCCCAGACTAATGTCTGGATCATTGATATTCTCTGGAGTAAGATGTATCTTGTGGTGCACAATATATCCAGGTACCTCATGGCAAGACTCACACATTCCACCATCAATAGATTTTCGGTAAGCTATATAAGCAGCTCTGCACTTCTGCCATTGTCTTGATTGATAAAATGCTTTTGCAAATTCTCTTGCCATGCTTGTCCTGCCTTTCTGCTGCATAAAAAGAACATCCAGCATTCAACCGGATGTTCTTAGAAAAATATGTATGAGTCGATATCGTACCATTATATCGGCGGCACAACCGAATCGGAACCTGCGGAATCGAACCGCCGACACACTGGTTATAAGCCAGCTGCTCTACCACTGAGCTATGTTCCGGGTTTGCAATCCATACGTGCCGCTATACCAATCGCATGGAGGTTTCCAAGTTCTTCCCTGATTCTTTTTATTTACGTCTGCAACATTATTTAAGAAATCTCATTCCTACCCTCGAAGTACACAGACAGTGTTGCGGCACTTGCATCTTCATTACTCATTAAGGAGAGTTTTGATTTTTCAATACAACTGCCAGGCATTTTACCTGGCAATCATACTTACTTAATCTGTGGGGTTTACTTGAACCGAACAGTGTTCTTTATCCACTTGGTTCATTTTATATTATTACATATTAAATCGTGACATGTGTGACATTCGTGACATTTTTTATTTTTTTCTTAAAAATCTTTCGAATTCTTTTTTCACAGAATTCTCTGTGGCTTTAGGTCCCAGTTTTCGTGCCACCTGCTGCCAGGTCAATCCATCAAACAGCTTCCACTTGATGATTCTTTGCATTCTCATTGGGATCCTATTCATCCACTGCTCCACGTCTCGTTTTATCCTGTTCGCGTTTTCTTTTCTTTCTTCCAGGAGTTTTTCCTCTTCATCCATGAGATTTCTATCTTTCATGGTTTCTCGCGTTCCCTGGATTCGAAAGCTCTGCGGCTGGTAAGGAAATTCAGGATTACTGCCCCGGACAGAATCCTGAGTTACTTCTTTTCTTTTCCTCAACCTTTGAATCTCCACTTCCGTCTCCTCGATCAGTGCACAAGCATCTATGTACTGTTCCAGAATTCTCTTGTCCATTTGTCTCACCTCCCACGATTCTGTCAATTCGTTCAAATTCAATTACCCATACCCATGGATTTGCTTCCCAGCCGTAACGGTTAAGATCATTTTTCTTGACAGTGCCATTCCATAGGCTTTTCCATTCAGCCATTGCCATTTCCGTATCTCCAGCATGAACTGCCATGGAAGAAAGTCCCTCGTTACGAATTTCGGTTATTGTTATATCCTGCAGTGGTTCTAATTTTACGTTTTTGACCACAAGAAAAATGCGTGCTGCTTTTCTTGGCATATGAATTGATGGATGCCATTTTTCAAATGGCTCTTCATATTCTTGAAATGATGCTTTATATCCATAACATCCATATTCTCTTCGATCTGGATGATAGATCCGATCTGTTTCCTTATCACAGCATCCCTCTTCTGTATCCATACCACAATCCCAGCATGGACACCAACACCAGGTTTCTCTCACCCATAATATATCTCCAGGTTGATATAGTGGACTCAAATTCGTATAACCATCCACAAATCCCGGAACATCTGGCATACAGCCGCCCCAAATACATTGAAACATCAGATTTCCATTTTGTGTTTCTTCCTCAATTCTGTATGTTTCTTTTGGAACTTTCTTTGCGATTCTCCTGGTGCAGGTCTTCCTACCGTCCAATATAGCCTGGATCATTTCTGTGTTAAAAAGGATTGGTAGTATTCTGCTCATTTTGTCAATTCTCCTTATATGGTTCCGGAAATGGTTTCCAGGCAATCACAATTCCTCCAAGCACTTTTGCTATCATTTTCCACTTTCCATCAATTGTGTATGTTGCTTCTGTAATTCTTGTTCCATCTGGATATTCAACTGTTACAAGCACCTCATTGGATCTCTTTTCAAACATTGCATCGCTCCAATGTTCTGTGCCTTTCCATTTTGCAAATATAGAATTATGTTCTTCTGGCATTTTCTCAGTAACCGGGATCCACCGTTCCACTTCATATGTATTTCCGGGATAGTCCTGCGGAAGATCATTAATAGCTTTTTCAATGCAATCATAGCAAAAATTTACGATGTCTCTCGTTGGTTTATCCTCGTAACATCTTAGGCTAGTTTCTCTGTCTTCCTGGATTTCTCTCATAACATGATCCTTCAATAAAAGCTCCATTACTTCTCTGCCTCCTGTAATAATTCTGGATTATCAAAGCTATTTCCGGCAACTGCAAAATTCTCCAAATCAAATAATAGGTTGTTTCTGCCATTTTATAATAAAATCCTTCTACCCATTCGCCGTTATCAATCCGCTTGCCACGGAAAAGAATGTCTCTCACTCGGATACCCCCTCTTCAATTTTTACTGATACTTTAATATCAGATTTGACGTAATCCCTTACTCCTTCTTTTACTGCTTCTCTCAAATCCCATTTGCTTATATTTCTTGTAACTATCCTCTCAATATTATTTTGTGCAAAAGCAGTTTTTACTTGCTTTTTAACCTCTTCTTCTAAAAGTTTCTGAGCCATTTTGCGAATAGTATTCTTATTCAATCCAGCTTCATTCATCATTTGTCTAATTTCCTGTCTTAATGCAATTTCTTCCACTCTCATTCATTCCCACCACCCTTCACAATTTCGATCACCTTACCAGCAAGGCAGACTGTGCAATCAGCTTCTATACATTCCTCCCGAAAACAATCTGGGCTGATATTTGATTCCATCATTCTCTTGATCTCTTCCAGCTGCTCCACAACCTTATCCCTGTTATAGGCTGTTGGTTGTTCGACAATTCTGTTTCGTGCAAAGTTATATAGTGCTTTATCCATTTTATCTGATGTATTCCATTCTTGTAATCTTTCAAGAACCTTATCAGCGTCAATCAGTCTCATACTATTTCCCCTCCTCATATGGTCTTGGAAGTGGCATCCATGCAATGACTTTTAATTTCTTCCAGCCACTCGTCCCATTAATTATTCTACTAATTTTACCTCCAACAACATATCCTAGCCCATATGTTTGATACATACAGTTAAAATTTCCATATCTGTAATATTCAAACCAGACAAGTACTGTTTCTAATTCTTCTGGCAGTCCCTTGGCAACAGGAATCCACCTATTTTCTTCCAACTGTTTCACAACCTTATCCGCATCATAGGCGGTCGGCTGATTATCAATTACTTTCGAGAGTGTAGATAATGACACGCATTGAAAGTTATCTTCAAATTTTCCACTGCATTTGCAATTTTTCTTCAGTAAGTCTGCATCAATCAATCTCACGTTTCTCATTCTCCTTATACGGTTCTGGAAGCGGTCGCCAAGCAACAATGCTATCTTCTACATAGTAATATCCCGTTGAACTGTACCATCCGCATCCAATAGGCTGTCCCAATACCGTCACTGGCATCTGGCAGATCCCATATTCTGCAATATAAACCTTTGTATTCTTCTTGAAAGTAACCAAATACTGTCCATACTCTGTAGGTTTTTCCTTTGCTGGAATCCAACCTTTTTTCTTCTCATCCTCTTCCAGATCTGCTAAAAGCGTATTTACAATATCAAGTGCACTTCCTGGAAGTCCCTGCTTATATTGAGTTTGCTTTTCCAGTTCCCACTTGTACTGTTTGAGTCTCTCTTTTACTCTGCTCATAGCCTTTCCCTTTCTTTTATCACTTTCTTATATTTGCAATAACGCCAAACACAAATGACTGTATATGCGTTTTTCTTATACTCTTCATTCCTGCACTGACCGTCTTTTGTGTCGTATATACACTCTTTACAATATCCAGGATGGTCTGGGTGCAAGATTATCTTGGCACTCATTTCTTTTTCCTCAATAACTGCTGCCGGATCAGATCATACTCCAGAAGCAGGTTCCGGTCTTTGTTTCTGCTGAGGGTTCGGTCTGCGGCTCTTAGATAATATCTGTCGTTTATCCTTCTTCCTTCAGCTGCGGCGCCGTACAAACTCCCGACTGTTCGGTTCAGCCTTTTTGATGCTTCTTTTATGGTTACTGCCTCTTCTGATTCTTTTGTTATGTCTTCTGTGATCTCATATAATGTCATAGCCAATTCCTCCCGAAGATCTTCCGGAACTGTTCCCTGCTGCCAATCTGGTTCTCAAAGGCTTCCTGTCCCTGTCTGTGAAGCTCATCCATTACTGCTTTGTCTCTATGTACAGCATGTTTACCACTCGAATGACACTCCAGACACAAATAAACCTTTAATCCATATTTTTCTGATAGTGTCCGATTCGGGCCACCAAATATATGATGTTCTTCAGTATGTCCATATCTGCCGCACAAGTAGCACCTGTCTTTTCTACTTCCAAGAATACTTGCTGGATGGGACATTCTTTTTTTCTTTTTTTCACCTTTCGGAAATTTTAGTCCGCTCATAGTTCTTCCTTCTTACCTTTTCTTTGTTTTCTAACTGAACGGAAGTTCTTCTTCAATTCCGTCTGGAATGTTCATGAAGCCGTCTTGTCCTACATCTGGAGATGGCTGTGGAGCATTCTGCTGG
>ERZ779737.554-NODE-554-length-34334-cov-2.969573_pt1 | contig 34334 bp, 38 predicted proteins | sample MGYA00511889_ERZ779737 | MGnify/ENA primary metagenome ERZ779737 (study PRJEB29588, sample SAMEA2163575) | human gut metagenome | biome: human gut; feature: human-associated habitat; material: faeces | place: Denmark | collected 2008/2010 ... | reverse complement strand
GAAAGAACTATAAAAATATATTAATTTTGTTAAAAAATTTTATTCGTGATTTTTGCGAAGTGGTTCACCTGTTCCCATCTCGAACACAGAAGTTAAGCACTTCAGCGCCGACGATAGTGTAAGCTAAAATAGGACGTTGCGGATAATTTTTTTTTTGCTTTAAATTAACTAACCAACAAATTATTAAATATATAATAATAAACATCTTCTCATCACCTAAAAACATAAACTAATTAACTTTTTTAATTTATTTTTAAAATATTCTTTTAATTAATTTACTTATTAAATAATATTTGATATAATACCAAAAGAAACAAAAAAGCATTATTATAAAGAAATGAGGTAATATTATGAACGGAGTAATGAACATACCAAATTACAAAGAAGCAAAGTTAAGAACAAAAAAAGAAGTCAAAGTATTATATTATAAGTACCATGTTAATGAAGACATAAAAAAGTATTTTAAAGGTAAATTGTATTATATAGAAACCTATGGATGTCAAATGAATGTCCATGACAGTGAAAATATTAAAGCCATCTTAGAAGAAATAGGTTTTGTCGAAACAAACGACATGAATTTAAGCGATTTAATCCTACTAAACACTTGTGCCATAAGAGAAAATGCTCACAACAAAGTATTTGGCATGTTGGGGCGCATTAAACATTTAAAAGAAACAAGAAAAGACATTATAACATGCCTATGTGGTTGCATGGCCCAAGAAGAGAGCGTCGTTAATGAACTAAAAAATAAATATAAATGGGTAGATATTATCTTTGGTACTCACAACATCTATGAATTACCAAACCTATTATCAAACATTGCCCAAACCCGTACCCAAAATATTAATGTCTATAGCATAGAAGGAGATATTGTCGAAAATCTTCCCGTTAAAAGAGATTCTAAATATAAAGCTTGGGTTAACATCATGTATGGCTGTGATAAATTTTGCACATATTGCATAGTACCTTTTACTCGTGGTAGCCAAAGAAGTAGATTACCCAAAGATATCTTAAATGAAGTAGAAAATCTAAAAAAAGAAGGTTACTTAGAGATAACCTTACTAGGCCAAAATGTTAATGCATATGGAAAAGACCTAAACATTAACTATAATATGGCATCGTTACTTGAGGATGTAGCCAAGACTAACATCCCAAGAATACGTTTTGTTACCAGTCATCCATGGGATTTCACTGACGAAATGATTGATATAATTGCCAAATATAATAACATTATGCCATATATCCATCTACCAATTCAATCAGGAAGCAATAAAATACTTAAACTAATGGGAAGAAGATATACCAAAGAAGAATACATCACCATATTTAATAAAATCAAAGCAAAAGTACCAAATGCATCCATTACCACAGATATTATTGTAGGATTTCCTAAAGAAACCGAAGAAGATTTTAAAGAAACCTTAGACATTGTCAACAAATTAAAATATGACTTAGCATATACCTTCATTTTCTCCAAAAGAGAAGGAACAGCCGCGGCTAAATTAGAAGACACCACATCACTAGAAGAGAAAGAAGAAAGATTACAAAGATTAAACGAATTAATAAACAAATACGCTAAAGAAAACAACCTAAAATATTTAAATAAAGAAACTGAAGTACTCCTAGAAGAACCAAGCAAAAAAGAAGGCTTTCTAAGTGGTTACACTGATACCATGAAATTAGTCAACGTCAAAGCATCCGAAGAATATCTAGGCAAAATTGTTAAAGTCAAAATAACTGATGCAAAAACATGGAGTCTTGATGGAGAAATAATTAATGAATAATAAAATTGAAGAACTCTTTAACACTATTGAAAACACCAAAGAATACATCGAGTACAACGAAATAAAAGAACTACTCATTAATGACGAAGAAATCATGAACCTTATAAAAGAAATAAAAAAATTACAAAAAAAAGCAACCCATGAAGAAGCATCTCATCAAACCATCTATCATGAAACAGATAAACTCATTCAAGAAAAAATAAATAACCTAAATAGTTATTCACTTTATCATGAATTTATCACAAAAAAAGAAAATCTAAATGATATTTTAGCATTTGTAACCAATACCATTAACAAATACCTAGAAGACATTATCAACAAAACAAATTAAAAAGGAACCTTATAAAATCACTTATAAAGTTCCTTTTTTATTAAATCAATATTATCATTCATAATAGAAATATAATTCTCATTTGAATTAGTAACGCCACCATCAACAGTACGCATTGCATTCAAATGCACAAGTTCAGCCTTAGTTGTATTCAGTATCCCCTTAACCGTTTCATTCGTATTCTCATCTTTGGTATAAATATATTTAATTTTTCCACTTTTAATAAGTCTTTTAGTATCTTCAATATCCTTATTAGTCAAATTATCCGTTTCTTCCAAAGAAATAACGTTTAAATTATATTTTTCTAAAAACTTAAATAAATCATTATCCACAATAATAGTATTATAATTACTCTCATTAACCGCGGTTTTAATTAAAGCATCAAGTGTTGACAACTTCATTTTTAAATCCTCATATTTCTCATCAATTTCCTTAAGTAGATAAGGATTAGTAATATACTCATACAAACCAGTCTTAACATTTTGAGCCATCATCAAGTAATTATAAGGATTTAACCACAACTCCTCAATTTCATGCTCATATTCCATTCCAAGTGCCACATCAATAATCTTTAATTTCTTATTCTTATTAATCATTTCAACAGCATAATCTCTATCGACATCCAAACTATTAAATACTAGCAAAGCCGACTTACTATAATCAGTAATCTGCTTATCCGTAAGCTTATACTCATCAACATTCACATTATTAGGATAAATACTATAAATCTTAGCATTATCTCCATATAAATAATCAACAATATATTTCAAAGGATAAACTCCCGTGTAAATATCAATATCCTCCATCGAATCCCTTTTTAAACAACCAGTCATCATAAAAATTGATAAACCCAGTAACAATAATTTTTTCTTCATAACACCTTTTATCCTTTCCTTATAACAGGATCATATCCATAAGTTCCATGTGGCCTACATCTTAACAACCTCTTTATACCAAGCCAAATTCCCTTAATCACCCCATACTCATCAATTGCTAAAATCATATAGTTTGAACAACTTGGAACATGCCTACAATAATCATGGCACCTAAGAGGCAACCCTTGATAAATCCTAATTATCTTAATTAAAATCTTTTTCATATAATCACATAAATATTTTAACTTATTTTTTCTCTTTTGTAAATACCAACTCACGAAAAAAAATTTCCACCCAAACCATCATTTTAATGATATAATTAATTAAGAAAGAGTAGGTGCCCAAGATGAATCAAAACATTATCACAAAAAAAACAATATTCGAATCCCTAAAAGATAACTCCCTAATAATTACCAAAGAAGAAAATAAAGAATATCTATTGAATGAAATAAACCACCACATCAAAAACAAATTATCTCTAAAATTCATGACCAAAGAAGAATTTCTAAAACACTTATTCTTTGACTATAATGATGAAACAATCATTTATCTAATGAATAAATACAACTTCAAATATGACATTGCCAAAATGTATTTAAACAACCTTTATTATTTATCTTACATAGAAAAAAATATAGATAACCAAAAACTAAAAGAACTAAAAAACATCAAACAAGATCTTATCAATAACAACAAACTACATATCGATTCATTATTTCAAACATATATCCAATCCAAAAATATTATCATATATGATTATCCTCTTGATAAAGAACTAAATTTCATAGCTTCATCATACCACGCTACCATAGTAAACCAACAATACCTTCCCAAAACCCATTACATTCACAAATTCCCTACAGTTAATGAAGAAATATCCTATATCTGCGAACAAATAAGAACACTAATAGATAGTAACATTGACATAAATAACATTTATCTAATCCTGCCAAACGATTATCAAACAATAACTCAAACAACATTTAAATTATATAACATCCCCATAAATCTATCTTCTCCAAATAAAATGATATCCTATTCCTTAGTCAAAGACTTCCTAAAAGACCTAAAACAAACTAAAGATATAACCTCATCCCTACAATCAATTCAAGATAACTACAACCTAAAAGAAGAAGAAACCCTAAACATATATAACACTATGATAAATATCATTAACAAAATAAACCTAAATAAAATTGAAGACATAATCACCATCCTAGAAGAACAACTAAAAACCAAAACCATAACCCCAAAAAAACTAAAAAATGCCATCAACATTGCCACTCTAAACAACACATTTAAAGAAACAGATTACATCTTCATTTTAGGTTTTAATAGTAACAATTACCCCAATATTACCAAGGACATCGACTACCTTCCAGATACCTTAAAAAAAGAAGTAGGACTAACCACAAGTTATGAATATAATAAAATAAATAAAACCCATCTCATTAACAAACTAAATGAGATAAACAACCTCAACCTTTCATACTCCACTAAAAACAACCAAATAAACTACTTCAAATCTCCTTTAGAAGAAGAATTACAAATGATACCAATCACTACTCATGAACTAAAATACACTTATTCCAACCTATACAACAAAATCTCCTTAGCTTCAAAATTAGATGACTACAATAGCTACAAAATAAAAAATAACTCCCTAGACACTCTGTACAACACATACCCGAGTATCCCTTACCTTACTTATGATAACACCTATCATACCATCGACAAAACCTCTCTTTATTCATACCTCCATAACAAACTATATCTATCATACTCATCCCTAAATAATTATTACAAATGCTCATTCCGTTACTACATAGAAAACATTCTAAAATTATCAAGTAAAGAAAAAACATTTGACCTCTACATCGGTAATCTATTTCATTACATTCTCTCAATCTGCTTTCAAGATGACTTTGATTATGATACATCCTTTGAAAACTATATAAACACCCATGACCCCCTTACAAAAAAAGAACAAATCTTTATCACCAAACTAAAACAAGAATTGCTTTACATAATCACTTACATCAAAGAAAGCCTTGACTATACGACCTTTGACAAAATCAACTGCGAAGAAAAAATATCCCTAAACATCGAAGGTAAAATGAACGTAACCATCACGGGCATTATCGACAAAGTCATGTACAAAGAAGAAAACAACCACACATACCTAGTAGTCATAGACTACAAAACGGGCAACCCCGACATTAACCTAAATAACACCATCTATGGCATCAACATGCAACTACCAATGTACCTTTACCTATTAAAAGAAAAAGGGGACTTAAAAGAAATTGAAGTATCAGGTTTCTATTATCAAAAAATATTAAACAGTGAATTAAACTTCAAAGAAGGCAAAACCAAAGAAGAACAAAAAAACGAAAACCTTAAATTAATAGGATATTCCAATTCAAACCCTGAAATATTAGAAAAATTTGATAAAACATATCAAAATAGCAGAATAATAAAATCCTTAAAACTAACATCAAATGGTTTTTCTAAACATGCTAAACTCCTTAACACTAACCAAATAGATAAATTAATAGACCTATGCAAAAACAACATAGAAGCATCCATCACTTCCATAGAAAACGCTGAATTCAAAATTAATCCCAAAGTAATAAAAGATGACTACATTGGTTGTAAATTTTGTCCTTATAATGATATCTGTTACAAAACATATGCCGATTATGTCATGTTAGAAGAACAAAAAGACTTAGAATTTCTAAACTAAGCCTTTTTTATTTCCACCATATAGGGGCTATCCACCTTATCCGTATTATGATATTCAATCACTTTATATCCATCTATCTTTAAATTTCTTAAAGCCATCCCTTCCTTAATACCCTCCGCATGAGGATAAACTACGACTAAAATAAAACCCTTATTATTAAGCAACTTAATCCCATTACAAATACTCTTAATTGTCGAATCACATCTTGTCGTAATAGACTTATCACCATTAGGTAAATATCCCAAATTATAAACAATAGAAGAAATCTTCCCCTTATAATCACATAAAACCTTATCAATATTCTCATGACTAGTATTATATAATCTATAATTAGAAACATCATTTTCCTTAAGTAACTTCAAAGTTCTATCTATCGCACAACCTTGAACATCAAAACCAAAAACAAAACCATTCTTAACTAAATTAGCCAAATACAAAGTATCATTACCATTACCTACCGTAGCATCAACTACAATATCATTCTGCTTAACACCCAAATCTAATATCTGCCTAAACTTATTCAAAATATTACTATTAAACCCTTGATAAGTATGTCTTTTCTTTAAACACTTATCAATATCATTCAAAACTCCAAATTTCTTAACTAACCACATTGGTTCAATTAACTCATCCTTATCCGGATCAGAAGTTAATCTATGAACCACAACATTACTATTTAAAATCTCCAACTGATCACAAGTAATATTAACGTATTCCTCCTTACTTAAAGTCTTAAACTTTTCCTCCTCATACATCTTAGCAATCTTAGTACCCCTTACAATATTCAACATATGAATCTTAATTCCATCAATATTTAAACCATTCAAATGCCTTACCGTTTCTAACATATCATCTCTTGTTTCATAAGGAAGTCCATTGATAATATGAACAACAACATTAATTCCTCTTTTTTTAAGTTTAATAACCATATCATCAAAACATTTCAAATCATGACACCTATTAATTAACATCCCCGTCTTCTCATTACTAGATTGAAGCCCGAGTTCAACAATCAAAAAAGTTCTCTTATTCAATTCCTCCAAATAAGGAAGCACATCCTCACTGATAGAATCACTTCTAGTTGCGATAGAAATACCAACTACATCAGGTAAACTAAGAACAGCCTCATACTTTTCCCTTAAAACATCAACGCTAGCATAAGTATTAGTATTAGCTTGAAAATAAGCAATATATTTACTATTAGGCCACTTCTTACTAACCTTATCCTTGACCTCATTAAACTGAGCCACCAAATCATTTATATCACTACCATAACTCTTACTACCATTCTTACAATAAATACAGCCACCATAACCAACCTTACCATCAATATTAGGACAAGTAAAACCTGCATTTAAACTAACTTTAAACACCTTACAACCAAACTTAGCCTGCAAATAATTATTCAAAGTATAGTATCTTTTATTATCATTATATAGCATAAATAATCACCACATGTATTATTTTATCATAAATTCCTCATAATAATAAAGGTGAGTTTATGCAAAACACAAAAAAGTATAATATCTTTATCTTCATATCAACAATAGCAAGAAATATAATTGAAGTTTTTTCTGCAGTATTACTTTATAAAATGGGTTATAGCATTAGAAACATCTTACTATTTTATTTCCTCATATATTTTGTAGGCATCTTTGTTAATTATATATCATTAACTTTAACAAAGGCCATAAATCCTAAATACATCTTAGTATTTTCAGGAATCATGTTTGGAATAACATTTTACTACCTATCAGTAATGCCCAACACCATAGATAACCTAATCATATATAGCATCCTTTTTGCCATAAGTAGTTACACATATCATAGCCTAAGACATTACTTTGCTCTAAAAGTATTAAATAGAAAAGAAAATAATAAAAAAGTAGGAAACATTCTAATCTGCACATACCTAGCTATCATGTTATCATCATATTTTGGAGCCTATCTAACCAACACATGTGGCTTAATAACAGTAGTACTAATTACCATATTTATATCTCTTCTAAGCATCATACCATTATTACAAATAAAAAATAATACATATGACTACCAAATAAATTACAAAGAAACCATCAAAAAAATGAAAAATAGAAACACAACATTCTTTTTTCTAGAACAATTCAAAGTAATATTCCTATCATTACAACCATTATATCTATATATCTATGTCAAAAACAACTTAGAATATATTGGTATCTTTAATATCCTAACCTCATTAGCCTCAATAATATTTGTATACTTTTTTGTAAGAAAAATAAATCAAAACAAATACTTCTTACTATTAACTAGCATATTTTCAATCATCTTAATCTTCAAAATAAACATAACCAATAAAATAATCTTATTAATTATAGCCTTCTTTGAAGGATTATTTACCAAAATGTATGAAACCGTATCCTTAGAAAACATCTATTATGAGGGAATAAATAAAGAAGTAGCATCATACCTCATCATTGCCGAATTTATCTTTTGCTTCATAAGAGGCCTCATCTGCCTGATCCTATTTATCTTCAATTTCGATTTAAAAACCATGCTATATATATGTATAGTAGGTATCTTTATATCAGGATTTACTAAATTTAAAAGAATTTCATAAGCCTTTGCAATCGCATTTTAGTTCTTAAAAAAAATATATTAAAAAAGTATTGCAATAGTAACTAAGTAAATACTTTCATGTTCCAGTTAAAAACAACTCTCATCATAATAAATCCCAAAAATTATAAAAGTATAGCATAAAACACATAAATATTTAATAAAATAGCATATAAAGACGCAAAAAAGTTAGAAATACTAAATAAAAATAGCAATTCTATCTTTTTTTAACTAAAAAAACTTTGAATTTTACAAATAATTTGTTATAATATACTAGATGTTATTTGAAGGAGGGAATTTAATATGGCTAAGAAGAATGAAAATAGAGTATTAGTTTCTTTAAAATGCACTGAATGTAAAGAAGCTAACTATACTGTTAGTAAAAATAAAAAAAATACTACTGAACGTTTAGAACTAAATAAATATTGTCCTAGATGTCAAAAAACAACTGCTCATAAAGAAAGTAAATAAGTAAAGGAGAAAAAACATGATTAATGTAAATGATTTCAAAACAGGAATGACTATTACTTATGAAAATGCTTTATATCAAGTAATGGAGTTTCAACATGTAAAACCAGGTAAAGGAGCGGCCTTTGTTAAAGCAAAACTTAAAAACTTAAGAACTGGTTCTATTATTGAAATAACCTTTAATTCTTCAGTTAAAGTAGAACAAGCACATATTAGCAAGCAAAAAATGCAATTCTTATATGCTAACGGTGATACTTATAACTTTATGAATATGGAAACATATGAACAAATAGAAATAGATAAAAGTAAGATTAGTTATGAGTCTAAGTTCCTAAAAGAAGGTCAAGAAGTAGATATAACATTCTATGAAGGTGAAATGTTAGGTATCGAAATACCAGAAAAAGTAGATTTATTAATTACACAAACTGAACCAGGCATTAAAGGTAACACTGCTACAAATGCACTTAAAGATGCCATTGTAGAAACCGGTTTATTAGTACGTGTACCTTTATTCATAAATGAAGGTGAAACTATTATTGTATCTACTAAAGATGGTAAATATGTATCAAGAAAGTAAGGTGATATTATGTCAGGACATTCTAAATGGTCAACTATCAAAAGAAAAAAAGGTGCTATTGACGCTGAAAGAAGCAAAGTTTTCCAAAAACTAGCCAAAGAACTTTATGTAGCCGCGAAAAGTGGAGATAAAGATCCAGCTAACAATTCAGCTCTAAGAATGGTAATTGAAAAAGCCAAAGCTGAAAATATGCCAAAAAGCAATATTCAAAGTGCAATTGACAAAGCCCATTCTAAAAACAACAGTGAAAATTATGACCATGTAAGATATGAAGGTTATGGACCAGGTGGCATGGCCATCATGATTGACTGTTTAACTGATAACAAAAATAGAACTGCATCTTTTGTAAGAAGCACCTTAACTAAAAAAGGTGGAAATCTTGGTACAGATGGTTCTGTAAGTTATTTATTCAAAAGAAAAGGATTAATTGTTTTAGATAATAGTTATGATGAAGACAAATTAACTGAAGACATCTTAGAATTAGATATCATAGATATGGATAAGACCGAAGAAGGTTATGAAATAACTACTGAACCAAATAGTTTTATTAAAGTAAAAGATAGCCTAGATAATTTAGGGTACAACAATTACTTATTAAGTGAAGTAACATTTATACCCGATAACTATCTAAAATTAGAAGGAGAAACTCTAGACAAAGCAATAACTTTAATAGAACAATTAGAAGACATCGACGATGTCCAAAGTGTTTATCACAATTTAGATATATAAAATGAACAAAAATAGTTGTAATTTATCTCTTTTTGTGGTAATATTAACAAATGGAAGAGGTAATCCGCTTAGTATATTAATGATTACTGTTTGAAAAGGAGAGTGCAAAATGAACATTATTGAAAGTATCACTGCACGCCAACTAAAAAACGATATTCCAGAATTTAGAGTAGGAAACACCGTTAAAGTTGGTTACAAAGTAACAGAAGGTAAAGTTGCTAGAACTCAATACTTTGAAGGTATTGTTATTGCCAGAAAAGGAACTGGCATTGCAGAAACATTTACTGTAAGAAAAGTTTCTTCAGGCGTTGGTGTAGAAAGAATATTCCCTCTACATAGTCCTAAAATTGAATCTATTACTGTTACAAGAAAAGGTAAAGCAAGAAGAGCAAAACTATACTTCTTAAGAGACCGTAAAAGTGGATACAAAATGAAAGAAAGTAATAAATAAGCCTTTTGGTTTATTTTTTTCTTAGGTGAAATATGAAAAAAATTATAAAAGAACTAATACCATATATTATTATTGTCATAGTTGTTATTCTAATTAGAAGTTATATTATTGATCCAGTTATTGTCTCAGGTGATTCCATGTATGATACCCTAAAAGATGGTGAAGTCTTACTCTTAAATAGACTAGATTATAAATTCAATAAAATAAATAGATATGATATTGTTGTTATCAATAACAAAGAAGATGACATTATAAAAAGAGTAATAGGCTTACCAGGAGAACATATTAAGTATAAATATGGTAATTTATATGTTAACAATGAAATATATCACGATGATTTTTCCAAAGAAACTGCCGATTTTGACCTAATCGAATTAGGTTATGATACTATACCTGAAGATAAATATTTAGTTCTAGGAGATAATCGAGAAGTATCTAATGATAGTAGAAGAATAGGCTTAATTGATAAGAAAAATATCAAAGGCTCAACAAGTATTAGAATATGGCCAATAACTAGATTTGGTAAAGTAAAAATAGAAAAATAAGATAATTAACAAAAATGAGATTATTACTAGTCTATAGTAATAATCACTTTTTTTATCTTTCATAAAATATAAAAGAAAGGAGAGTTAAATATGGATAACGACTACTCTTCAAAAATAAAGTGTATTTTAGAAGAAGGAAAAAAACATCAAGAAAGATGTTGCATTGTTGGTCCAACGGGACCAAGAGGCCCAATAGGACCTCAAGGACCAGCGACTATCACAGTAGGAAACACAATTACAACTGACCCAGGGACGGAAGCTAAAGTAACTAACGTTGGAACCAATGAAAATGCTATTTTAACATTTAGTATTCCAGCAGGAGCCACAGGACCTCAAGGCCCAACCGGATCACGTGGACCAGTTGGTTCTCAAGGAATACAAGGAATCGCTGGTCCCACTGGTCCAAGGGGGGCAACAGGCCAAGCAGGAGCGCAAGGCCCAACTGGACCAACTGGACCAACCGGACCAAAAGGTGATACAGGAGCAACTGGACCTCAAGGAGAAGAAGGACCAGCCGGGCCTCCAGGAACATCGGTTGAATCTACATACGGAAGCAAATATTCAAGTGCCAGTGAAACAATTAATATAACTGCCAATACCAGCCAAATCGTTCCACTTGCATCCAGTGCTCCAATGAGAGGCATTACTGGGGCAACTGCAAACGCACTAACCATCCCAGCAACTGGTGTTTACAAAATAGACTACTATTTCCAGGGTTCATCAAACATTCAAGAAACAGTAATACTTGAAGTATTAGAAAATGGTACTCCAATAAGTAATACAAGTATACATAAAGAAATCGAAGCCAATGTTGACCAAAGTTTCAATGGCAGTGCAATTGTCTCATTAAATGCCAATGACCTAATTAGTCTAGGACTAGATTCCACTGAAACCATTGAAGTTTCTCCAGCTGATGGCATCAATGCATACCTAAACATTGTTAGATTATCATAAAATAAAGCACTTCAACACGAAGTGCTTTATTCTATAACCCCAATTCTCTCTTATTAATATGCAACATAGAAGAAAATGATATCATTAAAAGAAGGTATAAATAATTTTGACAAACAACAACATAAATACTATAATATAAGTAGATGGAAGAATCGAGGTAAATATGAAAGAAATAATAGAAAAATTGACTAAACTAAAAAAAACAATTAGCACAATGGAATCCTGTACAGGTGGTAGTGTAGCCAATGCCATAACTAACATAGAAGGATCAAGTGAAGTATTTTCTTTTGGAGCCGTAACTTATTCTAACGAATACAAAATAAAAATGGGTATTGCCAAAGACACAATTAATAAATACACAGTCTACAGCAAAGAAGTAGCAAATGAAATGAGCTATAACATAGCAAAGTATACTAATTCAAACTACGGAATAGGAGTAACTGGTAAATTAAATAAAGCAGATAAATTTAACCCATACAAAGAAGATAACATAGTTTATATTAGCATATATGATAGAGACAATAACAAATGCTACAACGATAAAATAATAGTTACAAACAGGAATAGAAGCGATAACAAAAAACAAGTACTTGACAAAATAATTAACATGTTGAATAGAATCATATAATTATGTTTGAATTGACAAATTAAAGTATTTAATATAAAATTAAATTGGATGGTGATAGAATGAAAAATAAATTAGTGAGTCCTATTAATGGTAGCGAATTAAGCTTAACAGAAAAAGAAAATATTTTTTATAGTGAATCAGACGGACTATATTATAGGCAAGATTCCAATAACAAAATAATACCACTAACAAGTCCAATAAACGGAATAGGTCTAATACCTATAACAAATAAAATATTTCTTGATCAAGCAACTAATTCATATTTTATAATGAAAGAAAATAAATTAACCTTAGTTCCAATAGAAGAAATAGAAAATTTAAGCATACAAACAAAACAACATAAAACCAAATAGTACTTTTCATAAAGTGCTTTTTTCTTTTTAATAAACATATTATTTATTGGTGATTTATATGTTCTTTAAAAAAATACATAAAAGAGAAAAAATAATATTTCTAATAATAATACTATGCTTTATCATGATAATATGCAAAGTATTCTACATCCAAGTAATTGACTACAATAAATTAAATAAATTAGCCAATGCACTTTGGAGTAGAAATCTCCCAATCGAAGCCAACCGTGGGAAAATATTAACCAGTGATAACAAAGTCATTGCCGATAACCTAACAACAACATCTCTAATCTTAATACCAAACCAAATCAAAAATAAAGAAACCGTAGCCAAAACATTAAGTGAAATTTTAAATGTCAGCTACGAAGAAATGTACAAACATGTAAGCAAAAAAACATCAATAGAAAGAGTACATCCAGAAGGCAGAAGATTAAGTTATGCAACAGCGGATAAAATAAATAGTTATAAATACGAAGGAGTATATCTAGTCAAAGAATCAAAAAGATATTACCCATATGGTACTATGTTATCACACGTACTAGGCTATGTAGGTATCGATAACCAAGGTTTATCAGGACTAGAATTACAATACGATAATTACCTAACTGGTGAATATGGAGCCATCAAATATTATGCTGACGCCAAAGGAAACAAGCTAAATATGCAGGAAGTCTATGTTAAACCTCAAGATGGCATTGATATAGAACTTACGATAAATTATGATATACAAGCATCAATTGAAAGAGAATTAGATAACGTCGTAACTAAATATAATCCCGATCATGCTCTAGCCTTAGCTATGAATCCAAATACAGGAGAAATCTTAGGAATGAGCAGTCGCCCTAATTTTGACCCTAATAATTATCAAAAATATACCATAGAAGAAATAAATAGAAACCTACCAATATGGATGACCTATGAACCAGGTTCCACATTCAAGATAATCACCTTAGCAACCTCTATAGAAGAAAAAAAAGTAGATATATTCAAAGATACCTTTTATGATGGAGGATCAGTAAATGTCGAAGGAGCAAGAATAAGATGTTGGAAACATGGTGGTCATGGACACCAAACATTTTTAGAAGTAGTAGAAAACTCATGCAACCCAGGATTCGTTGAATTAGGACAAAGACTAGGCAAAGAAACCTTATTCAGTTATATAGATAGATTTGGATTTGGCAAAAAAACAGGCGTAGACTTAAATGGTGAAGCCAATGGAATCCTATTCTCATTAAATAGAGTAGGTCCAGTCGAATTAGCCACGACCGCATTTGGTCAAGGAGTAAGCGTTACCCCAATACACCTTACTGTCTAATAAATGATACCTTTAGTATAACTAGAGGAATTACTAGTAAATATACGAAAAAGTATGATGTTGAATTTATGTATAATTGTTTTGTAGAAATATAGATGAAATGCACAGAAATGTGTATTTTTTCGTGGTATAATAGATAATTAAAGGAAGTTGATTACTATGGCATCAAAAAAACGAGTTATAGAACTTATTAATGAATCTATTTATCCATATATCATATCAAAAAGCTATGAAAATACTGTTTCAGAATGGAGTAAGAAATATGATTTAAGTTTAATAAAAGAAGCGATTGAAATCGGTAAAAATAAATATTTAATATATAATGGAAATGAAGTTACTGACGAATCGTCTGATAAATATTTAAATAAATTAGGTGGTATCATTCACAATTTATCTAAGGATCCGATTGAGCAAAAAATAAATTATATTTTAAATACGTTACCATATGCTTTTGAAGATTATGATAAACGTATATCAAAAGAAACTTTGATAAATTTTGTTAATGAATTACATGATGTATATAATATTTCAGATGAAGAAATAATATCAATATTAGTTGATGAAAAAAATAAAATGTATGACTATGAAGATTGGAATGATTGGATTGAACATTTTGAACCAACTATTTCTAATTCATCGGCAAGTATAAAAACATTTTCTGATTTGCGAGATCATTTTGTTGCAAATGGCATAGACACAATTTTTGGTAAAGTTACTAATATTCAAAAGCAAATTGGGCAAGGTGGAAATTCTATGGTTTGCTTTGGAAAATTAAATGATGAAGATGTTGCAGTAAAGATATTAATTAATTATAACGAGGATAAAAAGAATAGATTTTATTTAGAATATTATAATATTATTAAATCAGTTAAGAATTATGATGGAATTGTTCATCAATATTTTTTAGGAATAATGAAGGTTGAAAATTATGAGTTTCCTTATATAGTAATGAAGAAATATCAATCACAATTGATTTATGCTGATAATATAAGTGAAGAACAATTATTCAAATATATAAATGAATTAATAGTTCCACTAAAATATATTCACAAATTAGGAATAACACATAGAGATTTAAAACCACAAAATATTTTAATAGATGAAGATGGAAAAATTAATATAAGTGATTTTGGAATTGCATATTATGATCCAGACAATTTCGTTTTAACTGGGCATACTGTTAAGCATGATAGATTAGCAAATTATGATTTTTCAGCTCCAGAGCAAAGAAATGCCAAATATATTCCTAATGCTACTACAGATATATATGCGTTTGGTCAAATTATTCAATGGTTAGTCTTTGGAGAAACACATAAAGGAACCAATCGCAAGAAATTGATGAAAAAGTATAATACAAAAAAGATGAAGCAACTAGATAAAATTGTAGATAAGTGTTTGTCAAATGATCCTAAAGATAGATATCAATCATTTGAAGAAATTGAAGAAAACTTAATTAATGTATGATGAACAATTTTGTTTCTTTTGAAATTAAAAGTTTAAATAATAATTAGGAAGGTAACTTTCAATAATATATTGATAATTTCTAGGAATAATGACATTATCTTTCTAAAAAAAGAAAATAATATATTTATCTTATAATTTATCATTTTGGAACACTAATTAAGATTTTAATATTAAATCAAGAAGAATTACCTCAATTCTTCTTTTTTATGATATACTATATTTAGTTATTTACTTTTGAGAGGGGTGTTCCTATGAATAATTTTAACTTAAATTTATTTAAATATTTTTATTATGTTGTTTATTATAATGGTTTTACTAATGCATCAAAAAATTTGAATATTGCTCAATCATCATTAAGTTATAATATAAAGCAATTAGAACTACAATTGGATAAAACATTGATTATTAGGGATAATAAGAATTTTGAATTAACTGAAGATGGTTATAATTTATATGAAAATCTAAAATCTGCTTTTAGTATTTTGAATCAAAATTTGGAACAATTTGATAATCAAAATACTGTAGAATTAACTATTGGAGTTAGACATTATTTATCAGATTTTATTTTTAAAGATTCGATAATTGAATTTATTAATACATATCCTAATATCCATATTAATATAAAACTATATTCTAAATTGGATGTTAAAAAATTTGAAGAAGAATATGATGTGCTAATTGATTATGAAGATTATACTAATTTAATTAATACTAATAACAAAGATCTATTATGTATTTTAAATAATACTTTTGTTTCAGGAAAAGATCTATCCAAGAATTATGAATCAATTCAATCTATTAAAGAACTAGGAAATACAAAATTAATATCAATGTGTCCAAATAAAAGAAATGGTAAATTTCAAAAAATGTGTTTTGAAAATGGTATTTTATTTGAAAATATTATATCAGTTAATGATAGTATAATATCTAAAGAATTAGTAAAGAATAATTTGGGATTATGTTTTGTTAACAGAGATTTTTTTAAAGAAGAAATCGCAAATGGAGATGTAAAAGAAATTAAAGTAAAAGAACAATTATTTAATGACAATGTATATATTGTTTATAAAAATGGTAAGAATATTAATAACATAAATAAATTCATAAAGATATTAAAAAAACAATATAAGGAGGAATTATAATGAGTAAGTGGGACTTATATGATGATAAATTTAATAATACTGGAATTGTTATAAATGATACAGATGAAATACCTGATGGTAAGTATCATTATTCTATAAATGTATGGATATTAAATTCAAAAAAACAATTATTATTAATACGAAATACTTTAAATTATAATATTCATTATCCTGGTTTTTGGAGTAGTATAAATGGAAATGTTTTAAGTCGTGAAAGTTCAACTGAAACGTGTATTAAAACTATTAATTCAAAAATAGGAATAAAAATCACAGATTCTGAAATCAAAACTATCGATAAAAAATTACGTGATCCTTATCATTATATTTATGAAACCTATATTGTTAATAAAGATATTGATTTAAATGAAATATGTTTTATAGATAATACTGCTGTACAAGCTAAATGGATAGATTTAAAAGAATTATATAACATGATTGAAAATGGTGAAATTGCATGGGTGTTAATTCCAAGAATAGAAGAATATGTAATACCATTAATGAAAGAGACTAATTAATTATATTAGTCTTTTATTATTAGTTTTTTCTATATATTTTATCGAAAATTTGAATGATTAAATTATACTTTATTATTATATAATATTCATAGTTAGGTGGGATAGTATGCAAAATATGCCAGATTCATTGAAAAGAATAATAGAAAAGAGTCCAAATTTGGAACACCGTGTCAGAGGATTACCCAATTTAGGTGAAAATTTAATTGATGGACAGTTTTCTAAAGAAGTAAGTAAAATTTATGATGCCTTTGAATTATATGGAAATGAATTATATTCACTTGAAAACGAAAGAATTAGAAATATTTCATCGAGATCACTTGGTGGTGGAAGTCCGATGAGAACATCTGCATTTCCTTTATGTAAAGAAGCTTTAATTAATATAATCAGCAGTGATGAACTTTCTGATTATCCTATGGCTGCAGGCGATGAAGAATCAAGAAAAATAATTTTAGAATATCTAAAGCAAGAAGGATTCAAAAGTAATAATGGTTTATCAGAAGATAATATTATTTTTACAGTATCTTCAACACATGCTTTTAATATTATTTCAAGTATTATTGCTAGGACACATGATGTAATATTAATGACAGGCCCTAATTATGGTTTATTTACTTTTGTTCCTGAGCGAATTTCTGGAGCAACTGTTGAGATTTTGCCATTGTCCGAAGAAGATAATTGGTATGTTAATCCGCAAAAATTATCAAAAAGGATTGATGAAATTAATACAAATTTAAAAGCTAAATATGGTGAATCTTTGGGATACATACCAAAAGTTGTTGCGTTTTTAAACGAAAATCCACATAATCCTTTAGGAAAAGTAATGAATGAGAATAATAAAGAAATAATTGAAGGTATTGGGGATGTGTGTTTATCAAAAGGTGTATTTGTTATAGATGATTTGATATATAGGGATTTAACTTATGACATAGATAATTTAGCAAAACCAATGGCTTCTTATGAAAAATTCTTTGATAATACAATAACAATAACTGGTTTATCAAAATCTTATGGTTTAGCATCAATTAGATCTGGTATGGTAGTTGCAAACGAAATAATAATTAGGGCAATACGAAATAAGATTTTTCAAACAATGGATTCCTCACCAGTATTACAAGGTAGGGCTTTGGCTGGTGCATTTAATGTATCTGAAAGACGAAAAAAAGAATATGATAACTACTTTAATCCTATAATTAAAGAATATAAATATCGTTTAGAATTATTGAAAGTATTAATTAATGGTATAGATTTTATTGAAGATAGTAACTTAAAGGCACAAATAGAAAAGGATATAAGAAATTATGCTTATGGTTATAACATAAGTCAAATTTTAGATGGAATACCAAATGTCGATTTTGTAAATGGAACAATACCTGATTCAGGATTTTTTGAAATGTTAGATTTTACAGGATTAAAAAACAAATTTGCTGAAAACGGTAGAGTAATTAGTGATGAAAAAGAATTGCTTAAATATTTGTATGAACAAGAAAAAATTAAACTTATATTAGGTCAATCAATATCATGGCCAAATGAGGAACAACTTATAGGAAGAGTTACTACAGCACTACCAAGGGAAGATTTAGTTGAACATTTTAGCGCAATGAATAAATGTTTAAGAAAGTTGAGATAATTATGAAAAAGGTAGGAATTATATCTTGTGATAAGTGGATAGGTAAATTGGAAGAAGATAACAATTTAAAAAATGCACTGATAAATCTTGGAATAGATGCTAAGATTATATCTTGGCAACAACCATTAGAAGAAAATTATGATTTATTAGTTTTAAAATCGGTATGGGGATATCAAAATTTTTATAAAGAGTTTAAAAACTGGCTATTATATGTTAAGAATAATAATATTCCATTAGTTAATGGTGTTGATATGGTTTTAAATAATGTTATGAAGGATATTCAATTTAATATTTTAGAAAAAAATAATGTTGATTTCATAGATACAATATTTTTAGACCAACCCAAATTATTAAATAGGAACATATTTGAAATGTTGGATGATAAATCATATGTTTTTAAACCAACAATCTCAGGAAGTGGTGAAAATACTTATCTAGTAATGAATTCTAATGATAAATCTGTACCAAACACAATCCAAAAAGAAGATATAGTAAAAATATATAATAAAATGTTGGATGATAATAGTGATTGTAAAATAATGATTCAACCATTTATTTCAGAAATAAATAATGGGGAATATTCGTGTATCTTTATAGACGGGGAACTAACTCATACAATGTTAAGATTCCCAAATATATTTCATGAAAAAAGAAGACCTTATTTAGTCGATGATGTTCCAGATAGCATTATACAACTTGCAAGAGTTGTGGAGAGAATCAAAGAATTTAATAATTATTTATATATGCGAGTTGATATGGTTTTAGTTAATGGTAAGGCAAAAATAATGGAAGTTGAGTTAGCTGATCCAGATCTTTTAACAAAATATATTGATGATTCAAATGTTAAGTCAAATGTTATTAAGACTTTTGCAAAAAAGATTGAAAGGAGAGTTAGATAAGATGAAAACATACAAAATAGTTTTAACTGGTGGACCTTGTGGTGGTAAGACAGATTCTATAGACTTTTTATCAAAAAAACTAATTGAGCAAGACTATTCGATAAAGATAGTTAATGAAACTGCTAATTCTCTTTTGAAATTGGGATACATGCCAAGCGTAAATATATCTACATTTGATTTTCAAAATTTATTGTTTAAAATTCAGTTTCTAAATGAATATATGTCTGAAGGGAAGTCAAATATTTTATTATGTGATAGAGGTCTTTTTGATGGAAAGGTATATATAGATAAAAGTGATTTTCAAAAAATATTAGATTTAAATAAAGTTAAAGAAAAAGAAATCTCTTCAACCTATGATAGTGCTCTATATTTTAGAAGTATCTCATACGAATATCCTAATGAATTTTCCAAAAAAAGAATTTATGAAAGCCCAGAAGTTGGTAGAATTAGGGATGAACGTTGTAAAGAAATTTGGATAGATAAAATTGTTCCTTGTAATTATGATAATTTGGATGGCTTTGAAAATAAACAAAAGATGATATATTTAGCTTTAAAAAAGCAATTAGAATATTTAGAGCAAATCAAATCTTATAAATTATCCGATTATTATGATATTGAATACTTTAAATATATATATAGCGGAATTAATGAGATTTTAACAAAAAATGATATATCTGATGATATAAAGATAAAAACAAGGGGGTTAATAAGGTGACAACATTATTATATTTTGAAGAGTACGAATCAAATTTATCTCATGAGTTATTAAATAGAAAAGATATTAAGCCTATAATTATAAGAACTAATAAGAATATGAAATTTTTTAATGAAAGTTATCTTGAATCGACTAAAAGTATATTAAATTATGTTATTGATTATTATAATGATATTGATAATGAAGTTTTAAAATTTAAAAAATGGTTAAAAGATAATGATATTATAATTGATTATTTTTTAAATGATTCAGAGTATTACTTAGAATTCTCTAATAAGTTTGCAAGAAAATTAGGATTATATGCTTTAACAGATGAGCAAATATGTTGGGTAAGAGATAAAGTTGATATGAAAAAAAGATTTCGAGAAATAGGTTTAGATACAGTTGATTTTAAAGAAATCAATAGCAAAGACGAACTTAAAAAATTTTTTGTAGATAATGGAAGCAAGAGAATTATTTTTAAACCTAGAAGAGGTATGAATAGTATTGAAACTTATATGATAAATTCATTAGAAGATATAGATGTCTTAGAAATAGATATTATACCCGGAAAATATATGGCTGAAGATTTCTGCTATGATCATGAATGGTCTATAGAAAGTTTAGTACAAGATGGTGAAGTATTAGATTCATATGTTACATATATTTCAAATCCAACTATATGGGCATCCATTTCAAACGATTTAAATTGTCATATGACTGTTCCTAAAATACCATCATATTTTAAATTTGTTCCTAAAGAGTTTATTCAACAAATAGTATCTGGTATGAATTTAAAAGATGGTGCAATGACTATAGAGGTTTTTATAAGCAATGATGGAAATATTAAGGCAAGCGAACTTGGATGGAGATTACCGGGTTGTCAAGCCACTTTAAATCACAGTTATTCATATGGAATTGATATTTATAACTTACTATTGGATATTGCAATTCATAAAAAAGTTAATTTAAAGTATCAAGATAAAATTGTTAGTGTAGGCGATTTGTATCTACCAAATAAAGAAGGAATAATTGAACAAATAACACCATTAGAAGAATTACTGAAAATGGATGATGTCATCGGTGGTAAATTATTTGCAAAAATTGGTGAGTATCAAAAGAAAAGAAGAGTAGGAAATGATGCATCTGGCTGGGTTCAAGTTTTAGGTGAAAATGAGTTTGATACATTACAAAAAATGCAAAAAATATATGATATCTTTGAAATAGAGGTTTCAAATGATATGGGAGGTAAAAAATATGTTAAAAAAATATAAACAATACTTTTTGATTTTATTATTAACTATATTGATGACGGCTGGTTGTTCAAACAAGTTAAATATTATTAATACTAAAGATGATTTAAATAATAAAACTATTGGTGTATATACAGGTTCAGAGTATGATACTATTGCTAATGATAATATAATAAACGTTAATATTTCATATTATAATAGTTATAGTGATCAAATATCTGCATTAAAAGCTGGTAAAATAGATGGTTTTTTAACAGATGAACCATTAGCTAAAGAAATAATAAAAGAAAATAGTAATTTAAAAATATTAGATGAAAAACTTACTGAGGATAGTTATGCATTTGCAATTAATCCTTCAAAACAAGATTTGCAAAATGAGATTAATAGAGTTTTAAATAAAATGAAACAAAATGGTAAATTACAAGAATTAGAAGAAAAATGGATGGGAAATGATGAAAGTAAAAAAGAACTAGATAATTATAATTATGATGATTCAAAGGGAACTATTAAATTTGCTACCGTATCAGGTTCTGCTCCATTTGCATATATGAAAAACAATAAAATTGTTGGATATGATATCGATGTAATAAATTATATATGTAAAGAATTAGGTTATAAGCTGGAAGTTATAGAAATGTCATTTGATGGAATAATTCCTGCATTAAAATCTGGTAAAGTTGATGTTTCAGGATGTTCTATTATTGTAACTGAAGAAAGAAAAAAATCCGTTTTATTTTCTGAACCTGATTATACTGGTGGAATCGTTGTTATAACTAGGAGATAGAAATGAAGAATAAAAATAAATGGATAAAAGTTATAATTATTTTATTTTTATTGATATTAGTTTTAATTTGTAATAAAGAAAATATAATAAAACTTTTTAGTAGCATATATAGTAGTTTTATAAGAACGGTTATTGATGAAAAAAGATATATTTTGTTTTTAAACGGATTAAAATCAACATTATTAATTTCATTTTTATCAATTATTATTGGTACTTTATTTGGATTTATTCTATTCTTGTTGTATAGATCTAAAATTAAGATTTTAAAAATAATATCATTAGTGTTCGTAAGATTTTTGCAAGGTGTCCCTGTGACTGTTTTACTATTAACGTTCTATTTTGGAATTTTTGGGTCAATAAATATTGAACCTATTATAGTAGCAGTTATAGCATTTTCAATATATTTTTCTGCATATGTTTGTGAAATTATAAAAGGTGCTTTTTCCTCAATAAATAGAACTCAAATTGATTCTGCGTATGCACTAGGTTTTACAAAAATTCAAACATTTAAATACATAGTTTTTCCTCAAGTACTTTCATATGTTATACCTGTTTATAAAAATGAAAGTGTTTCATTAATAAAATCTACTTCTATAGCGGGTTATATATCTGTAATGGAATTAACTAAAGCAAGTGATATTATTAGAAATAGAACATATGAAGCATTTTTTCCGTTGATATTTACTTCGCTAATATATTTCATAATTTGTTATATTTTTTGTAAACTGTTGGATTTAATATATAAAAAAGTAAATCCTAGGATGGTGAAAAAATCATGAAAAAAGAATTTGTATTAGAATTTGAAAATGTTACAAAATATTATGGTGATGATTTAGTATTTAGTAATGTTAATTTAAAAATTAAAAAAGGCGATGTAATTGCTTTAACTGGTAAAAGTGGATGTGGTAAAAGTACTTTATTGAAATGCATAAATCGTTTAGAAAATATCAATGATGGAAAAATAACATTTAAGGGTATTGATATTTCTGAAATATCAATGGTTCAATTAAGGCAAAAAATTGGAATGGTTTTTCAAGATTATAATTTATTTGAACACATAACTGTGTTAGATAATTTAATAATCGGATTAATTAAAATTAAAAAGTATTCTCGAGATGAGAGTATTCATAAAGCATTAAATATGTTAAAGAAATTAGATTTGATTGATAAAAAAGATAATTATCCCAACGAATTATCAGGTGGTCAGAAACAAAGAGTAGCCATTGCTAGAACATTATTAATGAAACCAGATATTATATTGTTAGATGAGCCAACAAGTGCATTAGATAAAGAAATGAAAGATAGCGTATTGAATCTAATAAAAAAAATTGTGGAAGAAGATATGACATTAATTATAGTTTCACATGAGGAAGAATTTATAAAGAAAGTATCAGATACGATTTACAATCTAAATAATAATAAATTGAAAATTCAAGTGAAAAAATAGCATAAGGGGGATTTGTTTATGTTAAGTATAGAAGATTATAATAGTAAAGAAATTGATGGAAGAATTAAATTATCTAATAGATTCATTAGAGCGTTTAGACCTAAATTATTTGAAAATGGTGGTTTTCCAACTACTGTACAAAAAGAAGAAGAGTTAGTTAGATATATTGATAGTATGCATGCATATAGTTTTGAAAGTCATTATAACGATTTGTGTGGTGGTATAACTGAGAAAGAATTTTCTTTGTTGAAAAAAACTACAAATGATATATATGATATGACAACTAGAAAATATAATGCTGATTTTCTTGTGAAAGCGCCTATGATTGCTTCTATATGTGAGAAACGCATAATTGAAGCAGCATTAGGCATTACTGATGATAAAAGAATATTTGAGATTGGTGGAGGTTCAGGTACTTTAGGCTGTCTTTTATTAGAAGATAATATAAAGTATTCTGCAACGGATGTAACTCAAGCATTCTATTTAATTCAAAATAGGTTATTTGATTATATTACTAATGGTGATATTAATGAATTAGTTAATCAGGATTTAAATATTAATTCAAAATGTATTCATTTACCATATTGGAAATTATGGGAGATGAGAGAAAGTTCAATAGATATTGATTTAGTAGTTTCTAATCATGCGCTTTTAGAAATGAGTCCAAATTCTTTGAGATTTTATTTAAATTATTGTAAAGCTGCAATGGGAAATAGTAAAGATGGATTATTTGTTTTTCAAGGTGGAGGCTGGCGAATTAATCAAACTTTAATAGATTTAATAGAGTTATTTGATGAATATGGCTTTTATTTAAAATATTTTGATCATAGTAAAGAAATCGCTGGATTTTCTTTGGAAGAAGGTTCTGTAAAAAAAGAAGTACTTTTAGCATTAAAAGAGTTATTGGTTAATGGTGTTGATAAAGAAAAAATATATGCTCTAGGTTCTCATATTAATTCAAGATTAGATTCAAGTCAAATTTTCTATTGTGGTGATGTAGGAGATAGAATGAATTCTGCTTTTCACAAGATTTCAGCTGAAGATAAAGTTGATATAGAATGTTTAAAGAAATATTATGATAGTTTTCATGCAAAAAATGATTCTCCGGATGATGAATTTGCAGAATATATATCGTGTAAGAAAAAAATAATGAGGTGATTAATGTGAAGACACTCATATTTATTGGCGGTGCAACGGCATGTGGTAAAAGTACATTGGCAAATAGTTTGAATGAAAAAATTCCAAATAGTATTAAATATAGAAGACATCAAGGTTTCTTTGATATTGCTTCGAAAAAGAGTATTCCTAAAAATGAAATTTATAGATGCATAACTTCTGAGCAAGTAGATGATTGGTTTGTAAATATATGTGATAATTCAGAGGTCGTTATTTCAGATGTACATTATGCTATTCAAATGAGTAGAAATGGTATAGATACTAATCACGATGTTGATATACACCAAAGTTATGTTCCAACTATTTCGATTGATTTATTAAATAAAATTTCATCGAAAAACATTCAAATAGTTGCAGTATTCCTTACATGTCCTCCTCAACAATGTTTGAATAGAGCAATTTCTAGATATAATGAATCTAAAAAAGATTTTCGAAATATTTCTATTGAAGATGCTACTATTGAAAATTTTTCAGAAGAGAAGGAATGGAATAATATTTTATCGACAGGTTTTGTAGATGGATTAAAATTGAATTCTGAGAAATTTTCAGTTGAGCAATTAACTGATCAAGTTATAGAATTTTTAAAAAAATATGAAGAAAAGGCATTTAAAAAAATAAAAAAATTATAAATTATGGTATAATTAATACGAGGTGGTTGAAAAATGAAAGAAACAATATACAATTATGACTATTTAAAGGATGAAGATATAACTGAAGTTGTTATAAGAACTAAAGCACTAATAACTAATAATAAAAACATAATTTTAGGAAATGAGAATAATATTTATCAATTTCCAGGAGGCCATTTAGAGAAAAATGAAACTTTTGAAGAATGCTTAAAACGTGAAGTTTTAGAAGAAACTGGCATAGAGATTGATGATAATGAAATAAAAAGACCTTTTATGAAAGTTACTTATTTAAATAAAGATTGGCCAGCAATTGGTAAAAATAGAAAATCTGAAATATATTATTATTTAATTGAAACTAGTAAAAAACCAGATATGAGTAAGGTAAAATATACTGAACATGAAAAACAAGGTAATTTTAAAATTGAATCTATTCCTTTGAGAGAATCAATAAGTGTTATTGAAGATAACATTTCAAAAAATGAAAAAAATAAAGTTATAGCACCAGATATGATAATGGCCATAACAGAATATTTACATCAGAGTGAGGATTAAAATGAAATTTGAAGAGAAAATATATAACACTGATAATTTAAGTATTAAAGATATAGATGAAAAAACAACACGTGCAAGAGCCATCATTGTTAATTCAAATAAAGAAGTATTGATGTGTTATTCAAATGGTCGTAATCATTATGAGTTTCCAGGAGGTCATTTAGAATTTGGTGAAAATTTAATTGAAGGCTTAAAACGAGAATTATTGGAAGAAATGGGAATAGAAATAGAAAAAGAAAATGCTATACCTTTTTATTCTATAAAGTACTATTGTAAAAATTATCATGGCACTGGTAAAAATAGATTAGTTGAAATATATTATTTTTTGGTTTATACAGATTTATCCTATGATGTATCAAAAATAAAACTAGATGAAAATGAAACATATGAAAATTATGAATGTAGGTATATTGGTATTGAAAAATTAAAGAACATATTATTTGAAAATAAACAAACTACTAGAGAAACTAATAGTTCATTGGATGATACAATTTTAGTATACGAAGAGTTTTTATCTAGAAACAATTATAGGAGATAATATGGAAGATTATGACGTTTTTAATGAAATGCAAAATATAAATGATAAAAATACAATAATTATTATAGAAGATGATGAAAAATTTATAATTCAAAATTTACTTGATTCATCTTTTGAAATAATTCCGATAAGGTTTAATTATGATTTGTCTTGTTTTTCTAATAATTATATAGATAAAACGAAAAAATTATTTACATATTATTATAACGAAAATAATAGTTATGAAAATGAATTATTAAGATTGAAAAAACATTTTATTCATTATCAAAGAAAACCTAATATTGCATATATACCTAATGATAGTAAATATATTAAACTGAGAAATATACTCAATGAGATAGGAATAAAGTGTATTTCTGATAAAGAACAACTTATTAATATACTAAATATAAAATTAATTTTTATAGATAGTGATGAGACATTAAAAAAAACTGATGGAACAATTTCAAACAGGGTGAAGAAAGCAATTGAAGAAAATAGAAAAGCTGGTAATAAAATTATTATTTGTACAGCAAGGCCTCGTTATCAAACTCTTGAGGTAATGAAAGAATCATGTTCTGATAGTATTATCGTATCATCTAATGGCTCAGAAATCTATGATAGCAAAGATAATAAAATCATATTTAATTCTTTCATTGATAATGATTCTGTGATTAAAATGGTAAAATATGCATATTCAAAAGATATTAGATTAATATTAACTATGGAAGACTATGATTATGTTACTAAAGAAATAAGAAATCCAAATCAAAAATTATTAAGTAACTTTAATTATATAAAAGAACTTGTTGAATGTAATGTAAAGCAATGCATGTTTATTGATAAAAAAAGTGATGAAATTTATAAAATCAAGAACATATTATCTAATGATGATAAATTACATATAGTCGATGAAATTAATGAAAATAGCTCATATGAAGAAAAATGGTTCAGTGTTTCTAATTCAAATTGTTCTAAAGGAAATGCGTTAAAGATTGTATCAAAATATTTAAATATTCCTATAGAGAATACAATTGCAATTGGAAATGATAAAAATGATATTTCTATGTTTGAGGTAGCAGGATTAAGTGTTGCAGTTGCTAATGCTTCTGATGATATAAAAAGTAAAGTGGGTCATATTACTTTGTCAAACGATGAAGATGGTGTTGCAGTTTTCCTTGAAACACTAATAAAATAGTGAAATTTTGAAAACGTATTAAAAAAGTATATATTCGTATCAAAAACGAACTAGAAATGACTTGATTTCATATTGTCAAGTGATATAATATAGTAAAATATGTGAGAACTATGAAAAAAACTCACATGTTTTTTTATGTCACAAATTGAGCAAAGAATGGCATGAATTGGGCAGAAAATGAGCTTGACTTGTATTTGTCAATAGTTATAATAGTGTATGATATGAAAAAATTATGTGGAGAGGAACTATGTTCTTCTCTTTTATTTTGAAAGAAGGTGTTGTATGAATTAAAAATTAGTGGAAGCACATATTTTTAATGAAATGGTTTAGAGTGGTCACTTTTAATAGAAAGAGTAGCCACTTTTTTTGTTGGTATTAAAGGAATATTTATATATGAGTAGCCACTTACTACTTAAAAAGTAGTCATTTTTGCAAGTGCAAAAATAGTAGTGACATCATTATATTTACTTTATTTTATAAGGTAAATATAAGATTATGGTGGCATTCTCCTTATGCCCATTAAAAATATGCAGTATTTTTTACCTGAAAAATGGCTTAAAAATAATAAAAGTGGCTACTCATAATTTTAAAGAATGGAGGAAAGTTTTTATGAGGTGTATTGAACGAACAACCCTAAGAATAGATGATAATTTAAAAACTAGAATACAACTTTTAGCAATTAAAAATAATTTTAGTATGAATAAAATGTTTATCTATTTATTAGAACTCGGATATAGATCTTATGTAGATAGATATGAAAAAGATTATGAATTTAAAATGGAAGGAGGAAAAATATTATGGTAATAAGAATAGAAAAACTTACTAATTATACAAAGATTGATAACACTTATTTAGAAGATAAAAATATATCTTTAAAGGTAAAAGGATTATTAATTTTAATATTATCTTTACCTGATGCATGGAATTTTAATATTAATGGTTTAAGACTTTTATGTAAAGAAAGTAAGTTAGCAGTTACTAATGCTTTAAAAGAATTGAAAGAAAATAACTATCTTGAAATTGAAAAAGGTCATTTTAAAGATGGTAAGTTTTTATATAATTATATTGTTTATGAAAAACAATATACCCGAAAAGTACAAACTGAACAACCATATATGGATAATTAGATAGTATTAATAACTTAAAGATTAATAAAGTAAAACAAAGATAAAATAGATAAAACCAAAAATTAAATTTTTTTATAAAAAACCTCTTGCAAAATTTATTTTTTTAAGTAATAAATATTAAAACTAAATTTTAATTTATTGATGCTTAATTTAAGAAATAAGAGACTTTAATATTAATCTTAATCAGTTATTAGTATAAAAAATAAAGTCTCTTAAAATGACTTAAATTGAAAATGAAGGAGTGTATTTGATATATATTTAAAAAATACAAGTAATGAAGTAAAAGAATTAGTTATAAAAATAAATGAACTTGATAGAGATGATAAACTAAAATTTATTAGCTATGTTTTTAACTTATGGGATAGAGATCAAATTAATAGTTTAAGTGAGGTTAATCCTAGTTTACTTGATGATAGTATTGATATTGAAATATTTAATCCAAGTAGTATTGATTATCGTTATTTATTAATTGAGATTAAAGAGTATTGGGATTATAAATATAGTCTTTATCGTCTTTATCCAAAAAAATATAAAGAATTGATACCAGTATTTGAAAAATTACCATTTAAAGAAAAGAAAGATTTACTTGCAGAATTATTCTTAGTTATAGAACACGATGAATTCTTACCTGATAGTATTGATGGCTATGAAATAGCTAGAAGAATTTTAAAATATTAATATTAAAAACTAAATTGTTATTTGAAAACTTAATTAATTTCAAATGATGATTTAGTCTAATTTTGTCCTTTGAGATGTTTAAGTTTTCAAATTTTTTGTAGAACTTAATACCTTAAGTTCTTTTTTAGTTTTTATAAAAATAAACTTAAAAGAAAGGACAAAGTATATGAAAAACATGAATAAAGTTCCATCTAAAATAATTGAAATAGAAACAAGTATTAAATTACTTGAATTTTTAAAAAGAGAAAATACTATTGATGATGGAATGTATAACTTTTGTATTAATAAATTTTTGAATAAAATTGAACTAGAAAAAAATAAAATTAATGATAATTACATAAAGAATATAGATAATTATAGAATATTAACTTAGGAGGTATGTTATGGACTTATATACAGTTAGGAATAATATTATGAAAGGTGTTTCATTACAAGAATTAAATTTAAGAGTATGTTTTTATGCAAGAGTATCAACTGATAAAGATGAACAATTACATTCTTTATCTAATCAAATATCTTTCTTTAATGATTATATAAGTAAAGTTCCTAACTGGAAATTTATAGGTTCATATATTGATGAAGGTATTAGTGGTACACAGGTTAAAAAACGTGAAGAATTTTTAAGAATGATTGAAGATGCTAAAAGGCATAAATTTGATTTGATATTAACTAAAGAAATATCAAGATTTTCAAGAAGTACTTTAGATAGTATTATGTATACTCAAGAATTACTCGCAAATGGTGTTGGTGTATATTTCTTAAATGATAATATTAATACAATACTTACTGATTCTGAACTTAGGCTTACAATGATGTCTTCAATTGCTCAAGATGAAGTTAGAAGACTTTCTGAAAGAGTTTCGTTTGGTATGAAAAGGAGTATTGATAATGGTGTAGTATTAGGTTGCTCTAATATTTATGGTTATGTAAAAGACAAAGGAAAACTAGTAATTGATGATGAACAAGCAAAAATGATTAAAATAATATTTGATAGATATGCTAATACTACTGATGGTTTATCTAAGATATCAAGATACTTGTTTAGCTTAGGATATAAAAGTAGAAATGGTAAAAGAATTGATACAACAATACTTACTAGAATTATAGAAAATCCCAAATATAAAGGATATTATTGTGGACACAAATCAAAAGTACTAGATTATCGTACTAAACAAAAGAAAAGATTAAATGAATCTGATTGGATTATCTATAAAGATTATAATAATGTTCCACCTATCGTATCTGAAGAACTATGGGAAAGAGCTAATACTAAATTAAGAGAAAGACAAGATAGTTTTACTAATCGAGCAGTTAATAAAAAAGTATTTCAAAATAGATATACTTATTCAGGTAAAATTTATTGTGGCTGTCATAATCTTACTTATCATAGATCAAGTGCTGGTAAGAGAAAAAATAATCCTGTATGGGAGTGTCAAGTATATCGAAAAGAAAGTTTAAAAGGTTGTTCCAATCCAAGAGTATTTGAATTAGAATTAGATGAAGTATTCAAAGATATGTTTAATAAATTATTTAAGAAAAGAAATAATATCTTTGATGAAATATTAAACGAATGTAAGAATTATTTAGAAACTAATAATAATGAAATTGAAATAAAAAGTATTGAATCTAAAATATTAATACTTAATAATAAAAAAGATAAATTGTTAGAACTTGTTATGGAAGAATATTTATCTAAATATGATTATAAAAAACAAGTAAATTTAATTAATGAGGATTTAAATATATACCAAAATAAAATAAATGAATTACAAAGTAATAAAAAAGATAAAAACTATATAGAAAATAAAATTAATGAAATTAAAAGCATTTTAGAAAAATGTTTAGAAGATAATGAATGCTATAGTGATGTATTTAATGAAATAATAGATAGAATAATAGTTCATAAACAAAGTGATAAAGGGATTAAATTAGATATTTTTATTAAGACAGGAGAAAGTATAAATACACTTTCTGATAATTTAGGTAAAAAGTTTCATTTATTAGACTCCTATACAACAAACAACAGCAGTTAGCGCAGTTGTAAATGGAGGAAAACTATACACTCCATACATAGTAAAGAGTTTCTCAGAACCAGAAACTAATACAATTATAAAGGAAAATTCACCTAGACTGGTTAGAACTACAATTAGTGAAGATACATCTAAAACTATGAGATATGCACTTGAAAGTGTAGTTGCTCGTGGTGGAGGAAAGTATGCCTATATTGATGGATACAGAGTAGGTGGAAAAACTGGTACCGCGCAAAAAGTACAAAACGGAAAATACTTAGTAAATAACTATATAATGAGTTTCATGGCCGTTGTACCAGCAAATGCTCCTAAAGCAATATTATATGTAGCAATTGATAATCCCAAAAAAACAGCCCTTCTTTCTAGTTACACAACAGCACCTGTAGCAAGAAGAATATTACTAGATATAATAGATGCTCTTGATATAGAAAAACAAGATGGAGGAATAGAAAAAGTTCATGAATGGATGGATCCAACATATATAATAGTACCAGATGTAGTAGGTAAAACAGTAAAAGAAGCAACAAAAGAATTATATCCTTTGGAAGTTGAATATTCAGGTACTGGAGAAAAAGTAATTGAACAGTCCCCTAGCGCAGGAACTAAAGTTGAGACTACCTCAAAAGTTAGATTAATGCTTACATCATAGTGTAAAGTTTTGCAAAATTTAAGAAAAATAATTTCAATTTATTAATTTATATAGTATAATTTTCTTACAGATTTGGAGTGATTATTTTGGGTATACTGTTATTAACAAAATCCATATTTGCTATTATGATAGGTTTTTTAACTTCAGTAGTTTTAGGACTTATTATGATACCCCTATTAAAAAAAATGAATGTGGGACAAAGAATAAGCATATTTGTAGGGAATAGTCATAAGAAAAAAGAAGGAACACCAACAATGGGTGGACTTATCTTTATTATTGCGACATTTATAACTACATTTATATTACTTGTTACTAATAAAATAGAATTTACTAATAATTTAAGGATAATTTTACTAGTGTTTTTTGGATATGCATTTATAGGATTTTTAGATGATTATTTAAGTTTAAAACATCATGCTAATGAAGGACTTACTGCATTTCAAAAATTATTTTTACAACTTATAATCGCAGTTGGATTTTTCTATATGTATATAAGTAATGGTGGTCAAACCGCCTTGATAGTTTCTACACTTGGAATACATATAGAAATGGGTTGGCTTTATGGAATATTCTTATTATTTGTTTTAGTTGGATCTTCCAATGCAGTTAACTTAACTGATGGACTAGATGGATTAGCAGGTGGATTATCCGCAATAGCGTTTATTGCATTTAGTCTAATCTCACTTGTAGTTGGTTATGAAGAAATAGGAATATTTACATTTGTCCTAACAGGTGCAGTTATGGGATTCTTAATATATAATACATATCCTGCGAAAGTATTCATGGGTGATACAGGAAGTTTAGCACTAGGTGCAGTTATGGGCGCAGTTGCAATTATTACACATAGAGAAGTAACCCTACTAGTAGTAGCTAGTGTATTTGTTATAGAAACACTAAGTGTAATATTGCAAGTTATATGGGTTAGGCTTTTCCATAAAAAGTTATTCTTAATGACACCTCTTCATCATCACTTTGAAAAATTAGGTTGGAAAGAGAGTGACATAGTAAAACTTTTCTGGGTAGTTGGATTAATACTTACTATGGCAGGAATATTCTTCGGAGTTTGGTTATAAGATATATAAAGGTGGTTTAATGAATAAACGAATCCATATATATCTTTTTTTTGCGGTTTTATTACTAGTAACCTTTGGAATTATAATGATATATTCTTCTTCATATATTTGGGCAGAATATAAATTTAATGATGCTTATAAATATGTAAAACAACAAAGCCTATTCGCAATTATAGGAGCTATATTAATGATTATAGTAAGTAAAATAGATTATAAGATATATTATAAAAAAGCTTGGCCAATATTTATATGTTCAATAATATTATTAATACTTGTTTTAATTCCAGGAATAGGTAGTGTAAGAAATGGTAGTAGAAGTTGGTTTGGTATTGGTTCATTTGGAATACAACCGAGTGAGGCAGCTAAACTTAGCTTAATAATATTAACAAGTAAATACTTAACAAATTCAAATAAATTTATAAAAGATATAAAAAAAGGAGTAATACCAATATTACTTGTATTATTTTTAGTTTTTGGACTTATTATGCTTCAACCTGATTTTGGAACTGGTATGATTATAGTTGTTAGTATA
>ERZ779737.552-NODE-552-length-34446-cov-6.502021_pt1 | contig 34446 bp, 26 predicted proteins | sample MGYA00511889_ERZ779737 | MGnify/ENA primary metagenome ERZ779737 (study PRJEB29588, sample SAMEA2163575) | human gut metagenome | biome: human gut; feature: human-associated habitat; material: faeces | place: Denmark | collected 2008/2010 ... | reverse complement strand
AATACATATGAAATAATTAAAGATTATAAAAATGGTTATAATAAAGAAGAATTTGAAAAGAAATATACCGACTATTTTGAAAATTATGATTATATAGTTGGAGATTGGGCTTATGGAAAGTTAAGACTAAAAGGATTTTACGAAAAATCAAATAAAAAATGTAATGAGATTAACAATATTGATAATTTAGATGAATATTTAGACAAAAATTGTGCTTTTGGGTGTGCATATTTTGTTGCAAAACGAAAATAAGTATGTTAAAATAAAATATATAGAATAAAAGAGGTGTTTGTATGGTAACTACAAGTAGCATTGGAAGTGGAAAGAAAGTTAATGTTGGTCAAAGTTTTGCAAGTGGAATGTCAGCTCTTCAAACTGTTCAAAAAGAAAAGTTTGTTATAGTTGATGAATCCGGCGAAAAAAAAGATGCAGAGCGCCTATCATTGTTTAAGTTAAAGGATACTGATAAAACTTATATTGTATATACTTTTAACGAAACAGATGAAAATGATATGATCAAATTATATGTTGCTATATTAAATGAAAAAGATGGTGTGTACTCACTAGAAAACATAACTGATAGTGATGAGTGGACAAGTGTTAAAGACGCAATGAGAAAGATTGCAAAAGATGGTCAACAAGTATTAAATGATAAGGAAGATTAGGTAAGCAGGAGGTTTTTGTTATGGCAAAAAAAGAAGATATTAAAAATGGAAACGATATAACATTAGACGATGGTAATATAACTGTACTTCAGGGAACTGAATTTTCTAAAGAAAAGGAAGTAGAAAAAGCGAAAGTTGCTGTAGAAACACCAATTTCTGAAGAAATTACTCCAGATGTTAAAGTTGATGCTACAGAAGTGGAAGCTCCACAAGTTGAAAAACCAACCGTAGAAGAACCAGTTGTAACAGCACCATCTATTGATCCTGAGCCTGCTATGGCAGCACCACAAATTCCTACCCCAGATTCTCCATCCATCGATATTTCGGGTATTAGTTCAGACCTATCATTTCCAAGCACGCCAGAATCTTCTATAAATCAAGCTTCAGATAATATATTATCTAGTGTTCCATCATTTGGACAAGAAAATAATGACTTATATAATAATACACAAAATAGCGGATTTGAATTTAATGCAAATAATATGCAAAATGAAAATAATTTTGATTATAAAACTGATAAGTCGCATGATGAATCAGGAACTTCCGAAATATTTAACAGTGTATATGATGATGTAAATGACACAAAAACCGTTGCGTCTGTAGTTACAAAGGAAGATGAAATAAATGCAAAAAAATCCAACCTATTAGCATATGAAAGATTATATGATGCAGGTCCTGGAAAACAAATAAGCATTTTAAGAAACTTCTCTTATGAAGCATCTAAATGGATTAGAGCAGCTGATAAAAGTGGATTTGTAAGCGGTGAGATGCATGATATAGCTAAAAAGATCCTAAGAGAATATGAGGGACTTAAAGAAGAACAACAAGATGAATTTACTGATGATAGAATTAATTCATTTAATAATAACAGTAATCAATTTAATGGTTATTCAGGAATGAGTAGTGATGGGAATATTGTTCAATTTCCTATGAATAATTCTAATAACGATATTAATAAACCATTCGCTGCATAATAAAAAGAATTTATATGTAAATAATAAAGATATTGAAATGATGATTAATTACGGACGATTATATTATGATCAAAAAGGTGAAACAACAGTTTTAAAACAACAACAATATGATTTTGAGTCGTTGACAGGAACATATTATAAACCAAATTACGAAGAAGTTTATGGAATTACTTCAGCAGTTTTTTTTGAAATTAGAGGAATTCTTTACTATGAAGATTATAAGAAAAATAATACAACTAATCCTTCTGAAGCTATTTACTATTGCAAAGAGGGAGGAAAATATGATTCTTTTGAACTTATGATAGGATCAACAAGCTCTTTCTCTATGGACATTGGTAGTGGTTTTTTAGTTCGTGTAAATGACACTACACTTCCACCACCAGATACTTATTGTTCCTTTTCATCGATTCATGTTCGGGAGCACTTTATGCTTCTTACTGATAAAGGATTAATCTATCGAGATGAATTGAATGAAGATTTTTATATTGAAGATGATGAAATCTATATTTCATTAGGTTTATATAATGCAATTTATCAAGAACACTCACCAGCAAGTTATTATCTAAAAGAAACAGATAAACTTAGAGAATACGAAATTATAAATTATCCTACACACATTGGAGAAAAAATTAAATTTGATTTTCAATATGCTTTATATCCAGACTATCAAATGGAATTTCCTGAACTTACTTTAAAGGGGATTTATTTTGAAAGTGCGTCGTCTCTTTCATCAAATTCTGATACCGATTATCAAATGGTTTTATCATCTAATTTGAACAGCCAATTAGGTAGATACTCACAAAACATTTTTATAACGATTTTAAAGGATTCTATTCCAAATATTAGAACTTTTTTGAAAGATTTATTAGATTTAAAATTGAGACCTTTGTATGATCCTTATTCTGAACAAATTAAAGAGTGGGAAGATAATTATTATTTAACCATCGATATTTTCAAATTATTACTCCCTCTATTTATCATTATTAGTTTTTTAATAGCATTTACATATATTAAAAGAGTGATAAAAAGGGAAAGTAAAGAAATTGGTATATTGCGTTCGATTGGAATAAAGAAAAAAGACATATTAAAAATTTATTTAAATTTAATTTTGATGATTAGCATTTTCATTGTTTTAGTTACTTGTTTAACGACCTATTTTGTAATTGGAGCGTTTAATGCCTTCTTTATTGCTGATTATGCGAAAGATTTAAATTTATTCTTTTATAAGTGGTGGTTTTTATTTGTTACTATTAGTTTTGTATTTATCATTAACTATGGATCTTCTTATTTTAGTTTAAGAAAATTAGTCAAAAGAAAAACAATTGATATTATTAGAAATGAATGAAAAACAGGAGGACAAAGCAATTTGTTCTCTTTTTTATTAAATTATTTGATTAAAAAAAATAAGGATGATATAATTTTAATAGAAGTTTAGCTGTTTAAATTATAAAAGACCACATAATATTTTAGACATCAATAAGAAAGTATATTATCCACGATTTTTAAACTAAAGTAAGAATAAAAGGGGGGGATAAAATATATGAAAGTAATTTTAAGAACAGGAAGATTTCTGTGGATTTAAGTTTGTAAACAAAAAAGAATAATAGAGGAGGAAGATATGAAAAAAGTATTAGTAATAATTGGAATGATTTTATGTACTCTTTGTTTTGTTTCTTGTGCTTCAAAAGTAAAAAAAATAGAAATGAAAATGTCTTTTGATAGCGGAACAGGAACAGAGATTGTCGATAGCAAAGATATTAAAGAAATCAAAAAAATGATAATGAATCAAGAATTTGAATTATTAGATGTTGATGATGTATCCGATGATTATCAGATATGGAACGGAGAAAGAATAGGAATTACCTTTTTAAATCAATACAATTGTAGTATAGGTAAAACAACATGTTATTATGTTTCTCCTGCTGGATATGTATCATATGGGCATATAAATGGAGATAAAGTAGAAGAAGGATACATTTATATTTCAAAAAATAACGTTGATTATAAATGGTTATATGAAAAAATGATAAACAATAGGGAGGATTAAATTGAAAAAAATTATAGCAATATTATTTTATTCTTTAACACTAATGTTGGGAATAATAAATGTTAATGCTAAAGATGGCGCAATTTTTATAGAAGAAAACAATATAGAGAACTTTGTTAGATTAGAAGACAAAAAAAATATTATCAATATACCGAGTTTGTCTTTTTTATCATGCACTGGTGACAAAAAAATTTTACATAATATATTTACACCTAGAGGAAGTAAAGTATATGCCTATCAATCAACTAAACCTTTAAGTAATAGTGACATAAATTATATAAATAATTTTATGTCTTCATATTCAGATGTTATTGAATTATCTGCACCAACTAGAAATTATAATTGTCATTCATATGCATGGTATAGTCAAGATATTGAAAATAATTTTGCTTGGATTCCTGATCCTAAAATTTTTTATGAAGATTATAGTTATGATGAAATTATTGTTGAAGAAGAAGATATAAAAGTAAATGACATAGTGTGTTACATTAAAAATGATGGTTTGTTCGGAAATAATATTTTCCATTCAGGAATTGTAAAAGAAATATATGAACCTATTTCTAGTAACTTACCAATAGAATTATCAAAATTAAGAGTAGAGTCTAAATGGGGAGAATATGGTCTCTATAGTCATAAGGGAGATGATACACCTTATACAAAAGATACAATTATGGTAAAATTTTTTCGACCACATCGTCATCAATTTGTTTATGAAATAATATTAGAAGAATCACATTTTGGTAGATGCTATTGTGGCGAAGTTACTTTAGATGGAGAACATCATTTTGAGTTTAACTATGAATTAGGAAAATGGGTATGTGAAGATTGTAAAAAAGAAAAGAATCCAGACGGATTATATTCACTACATTGTAGAACTCATCCTCATCAATTACAAAATGGAATTGGGTATAAAGGGGAAAGAGTTTATCAAGTTAATATTGAATGTAAAGGAAGTTATGACTTCACATTTGATTCACCTTATTCATTAGATATGTTTCTACATAATTCAGATGGTGTAATATTAGAAAAAGGGATTACCATTCATTATACGGGCGAAGATTATCGAAATTATATATTTACCCAATTAGATGTAGGAACATATTATATAGAATTGATTCACACAGATGAAAGTAATGCAGGAGAAATTAAAGGTATACTAAGACCATATCCAACCACAAAAAAAGAAAATATTGCTGATAAAGATAAAGTGGATGTAATTAACCATTTGCATAATAATCAAAATATTTTTGAATTTTATACCAAAGAGGAAGGTTTTTATCGACTAAGACTTGAAGTGTCAAAATCTGGGGATATAGCATATCCAAAAAATGCAATTATTATTACGGATTCTCAAGGAAATGTAGTTGATAAATATGATAATTTGGTAGGTGAAGCAATTACACAAGAAAATATGAATAACTTGGTGTTTTATGCAAAGGCAAAAGAAACTTATCAAGTAGACATATATTATCCACAAAAAGAATTAAATGGATTAGAACTTTATGTGGAAAAAATAGACGAATTGCTAGTCAAAACAATGAATGATGAAGATAAATATTATGATTTTAGTAGCATTCAATTAGGAGATTATGCACAAATGTTCCATATTGATCGTATAGGAAACTATCAATTTGACATAAATTATGAGGGTGAACAACAAGAAGAAATAAAATTTATTGTTGTAGAAAAAGATAATAATGGAAATTATAATTTACTTCAAACTAAATCTCTTGACCAAATGAATGGTGTGATGCAATTTAAACTTGATGTTACAGAGCCTAAAGATATTATTATTTGTTATTTTGATAGTAAAGGTTTAGGAAAATTATACATTGGAATCGAAAAAGAAATCAAAATAGAATATGGATTTGAGATTGTAACCGATATAAGTAATCAAGATTGTGGAAGTGAAGTAAAATTAAATAATGGAGCACTAGAAGGAACAACAATGACACAAGGTTACACAAGATATGTATATTTAGGAGAAAATGCACCTGATAAAACTTCAAGGCTAAATTATAATTGGTATTCTACAAACAAAAACGTGGCAAGAGTAAGTGCTTATGGAACGATAACAGCTATAGGAGTAGGCACAACAAAAATACAAGCTGTGTATAAAAATGATCCATCAAAAGTAGCAGAACTTGAAATAACAGTTTTACCTTATCCGACAGATACAACAACTCAATATTTACAATATGGAATGGATGTTCGAGAAGGAGGAGTGATTTCTGGAACAGAAGTTACTAGTGGAAAAGGAAATGTAATACCAATTAGTGAAAATCCAAGTGTAACGATACATAGAGGATATACTAGACTTATTTGTTTAGGTGATGATAGCCCCAATTCGAGTGTTCAAGACTTTACATGGACTACATATCAAGAAGAAGGAAATACAGGAATGGTTACTGTAAGTAGTTATGGAACAATAACAGGAACACAAAGTGGTTATGTAACTGTTATAGGTTCTTACAAATTCAATCCTCAATATAGGGTAGAAATTTTAATTTACGTTATTTAAAAAAGTAAAGCAAAATAATAGAAGAATAAAATAAAACTATTATATAATAAAGTATAAAAATTTTATATTGGGGGGAGTATGAATAAAAAAAGTAATCAAACCGAAGAAATAATTATTAAATTAATTGATTCCCATCAATCATATTTTGGGAATATAAAAAACATTATCAAAAAGATTACGAATGGTGCGAATTAAGACATAAGATATGAATAAAGCATAGACAAATTAGTTTGTTTATGCTTTTTTTTTGCAAAAAAAACGAAAATAAGAAAAGATTTACGTATTTATAAATATGAAAATCTTTTTTTTATATTGGCTTTCTAAAAACGACATTTTTTTAGTGTATTGATTTTATAAAATGAAAATTAGATATAACTCTACAAAAACAAACAAAAAGATATGCATTCCTATTTTAAAAAAAAATAAAAAATTTTTTTCGATAAAGCAACCATTGCAAAAACGGGTTTTATAAAATTGACGCATAAAGAGATTGGAGGGGAAAAAGAATGCGAAGAAGAGATGTGCAAGCCGATATTTTAGCCTTATTGCAAAATGGAAGAATATGGACAATTCAAAGAATTGCAGATGAAATAGAAATTCACTATAGCACAGCTTTTCGACACATTCACGCCTTATCTTACCGTTTTAATATAAATATTTTTCGAGGAGGAGAAAAAAAGGGAGGGGTTCAATTAATCATAGAAAGAAAAGTTAGTGTTGAAAATCTAAATAATCGAGAACTTGATTTAATTATTGTTCAATTATTACAAATAAAAGAAAAAACAGAATCAATAGAAAAGTTTATTTACGATTTAAACAAAATGAAAATAGAGAAGGAAGCATAACAATGAATAAACAAAAAACGAAAGGATACTCTTTAAAAAAAAGAAAATTAAAAAAATGGCTATACACTCATCATTTAAATCAATATTTCATTGCAAAAAAATTAAATCTTAAAATTGAAGAACTAAAAGAAAAGTTAAATAAACGATTTCTTTTTAACCAAGAAGAAATCACAAAATTAATTTATATTGTTGGTGCAAAAGAAGCGATGAAGATAATTTATTTCCCCACAATCAAAGAAAAACAAGAAGTATATTATAAAACTTTTGGTTGCGAACTAAAGGAGGTGATAAAGAAAAGTGATACCCAACTCAAAAGAAATTAATCTAGCTATCCAATCTTTAATAAGTAGTAGTGAAGGATTAAAGTATTTTTATCAATTTATAGCAAATAATCCTCATTTAAGTTTACACAATTGTTGTCAAATTTTGATTCAAAAACCAAACCTGACATATTGCTATTCTTTTGAAGAGTGGAATGCAATGGGGAGGCGTATTATTCGTGGTGGAAAAGGAATTTCTTATTATGATGAAGAAAATAATAGAAGATTTGTATTTGATATCACAAAAACCTATGGTAAGACGTATGAAACAGAAGATTATTTTGATAAAGACCTCATTCAACTTTTAAAACGATTCAATAAAAATGAAAATCAGTTAATAGATAATACTTACCAAAATATCAAAAAAGAAATCAAATATTATTTAGATAATAATGAAATTAGCGATAAAAGAAATCAAGATTTTTTGATAGAGGGAATCAGTTTTTTACTTTACTGCAAAGGAAATTTTGAAACTGATGAAGAGATTACAATTAAAGGATTACCTTATAGTTTAAAAGAAAATGCTCAAATTGTAAAAGAAATCTATGAAAAAACTAGTGAAATTATTATCCAATTACTAAAAATCAATTTAACACACGCTGAAGAAAAAAAGAAAACTATTCAACAAAGAAAAAGGAAACCACAAACCCTACTTGATTTGTTGGATGAAAAGAAAGTAAAAGAAGATGAATTGATAAAAAAAGTATTACTTCAAGGAAGTTCTTTTGAAAATGGAAAAAAACGAATCTTTGAAGAATATAAAAAAGAGCCAACCCTAAAAGAATTTGCTAGTTTTTTAAAAAACGAGTATGGGACAGGAGGCTCTCTATCTAATAATGTAAATTTATCTTATAACTTAAAAGGGATTAAAATTAGTCATTTCATAGAAAGTGTAGAAGAAAATATTATTTTTCTGAATTGGAATGAAGTTGCTATACGAATTGCCGATCTCATTGATGAAGGAAAATACTACAATCCTGAAGAAGAAAAAAAAGAAAAAGTAAATTCAATAGTTGATTTTGTAATAAAACAAGGATTAGCCGAAAGTATTAGTGGAAGTTGGATTATTTATTATGATGAATTAAAAGAAAATCAAACGTTTGTTCAAGATAATTTACAAATATTTGTAGATACCCTATCAAGCAGAGAAGAAGTGGCTTCAGTTGATATAGAGGAAGATAGAATTGACATTGTTTTTTATTTATCTTATTTACAACATCAAGAAGAAAATGAAAAAAGTGAGGAAGAGTCATTTACAAACTTTGATGACTCTCAAGACACCACTTCATTAGAAAATGGAGCAAAATCTAGAGCAAAAGCAAATATAAAAGCAATCCAATTAGTAAAAGCTTTACAAGAAACAAAAAGAAAACCAAATCAAGAAGAAAAAGAAACGTTAAAAAAATATGTAGGATGGGGAGGAATACCCCAAATCTTTGATAGCGAAAATCCATCTTGGACAAAAGAACATCAAGAATTAAAAAATATTTTAACTTCTGATGAATATCAAAAAGCAAAAAGCAGTGTTTTAAATGCACATTATACTCCTAAAGAAATTATTACATTCATCTATCAAGTTTTACAACGACTAGGAGTAAAAGAAAATAATAAATTTTTAGACCCAGCAATGGGAATAGGTAATTTTTATCAGCATATGCCCAACCCATTGAAACAAAATGCTAAACTCTATGGTGTTGAACTTGATACAATGACAGGATATATTGCACAAAGTTTATTTTCAAATGTTGCAATTCAAATCAAAGGATTTGAAGAAACCCAATTTCCGAATGATTATTTTGATATCATCTTAACCAATGTTCCTTTTGGTGCATATAGCATTTATGATACTAACGATAGTAAATATAATCAATATCACTTTTATATTCACGATTATTTTATAGCCAAAAGTATTGATAAAGTTCGAGCAGGAGGTTTAGTTGCAATCATCACTTCAAAAGGAAGTTTAGATAAAACCAATTCTTCAGCACGAAAATATATTGCCGACCGAGCTATTCTTTTAGGAGCTGTTCGATTACCCAATAATGCATTTGAGCAAACAGCAAAAACAAAGGTCATAACGGATATATTAATTTTTCAAAAAAGAAAAGAATTAATAAATAGCAATATTGAAAACACAAATTGGTTAAAAGTAGGACAGACTGAAGAAGGATTTTCAATTAATCAATATTTTATTGAAAATCGGCAAATGATTTTAGGAAATTTAGTAGAAGAAAGAGGACTATATGAATCAAATGAAATGGTTGTTAAACCATTTGAACGACCATTACAAGAAAGTTTAAATGAAATTTTAGAAGTCTTTCCTCAAAACATCTATGAAAATCCCCAAATTGAAAAGAAGGAAGAAAAAGAAGATAAAGAAACTATTCCGGTTGATTATAGCATTAAACCCTATTGTTATATCATTGTAAATCAAAAACTATATATGAGAATACAAGATGAAATGGTAGAGCAGGCAATTCCTAAAAAACCTACTGATTCATTAAACAGAATTGAAAAAATGATTTTAATTAGAAATCAAATTCATCATATTTTAAATTTACAATTAAATGCTTGTAGTGATGAAGAATTAAAACAAGCACAAAAAGAGTTAAATCAAAGTTACGATTCATTTGTTCAACATTATGGATATCTTAACAATCAAACCAATTATAAACTTTTTAAAGATGATGGCGATAGTAGCCTATTGTTTGCTTGTGAAAACCACAATGAAGAAACAAATAGGATAACAAAAAGTGATATTTTTACCAAACGAACGATTAGACCTTATCAAGAACCAATGAAAACAAGTGATTGTTTTGAAGCCTTACAAGCATCTAAAAATGTTTTAGGAAAAGTAGATATAGCTTATATTGAAGAATTGACAGGAAAAAATTACGAACAAGTGATAAATGAATTACAAACTGCAATTTTTAGAAATCCAGAAAAAATGGATATAAAAGACCGATATTCAGGATTTGAAACAAACGAAGAATATTTATCAGGTAATGTCGTTAGAAAATTAGAAATTGCTAAAAAGTATGCTACAGAATATAAAGAATATGATTTTAAAAAAAATATACAAAGTTTAGAAGAAGTTCAACCTCAACCTATCAAAGCCAATGAGATTTCTGTTCAAATAGGAACAAGGTGGATCAATAATCAATATTATCAACAATTTTTAGTGGAATTATTAAAAATACCTTATTGGATGAAAGATAAGTTACAGATAGAATACAATTCCTATGATAGTTTTTATCAAATTGAAAGAAGTAATTTAGTTAGACGTTATGTTTCAGATACTTTATTGCATCAGACCTATGGAACATCAAGGGCAAATTGCTACAGACTTTTTGAAGATTGCTTAAATTTAAAAACGACAACAATCTACGATTCATATCAAGATGAAGATGGAAAAAATCATCGAGTGCTAAACAAAGAAGAAACCATTCTTGCCAGAGAAAAACAAAACCAATTAAAAGAGATTTTCAAAGAATGGATATTTGAAGATGTCACGAGGAGAGAAGAATTAGAAAAAACTTATAATTCCTTGTTTAATCAAATTAGAATTGCCACTTATGATGGGAGTTATTTAAAATTTCCCCAAATGAATCCAGCAATAGAATTAAAACCTCATCAAAAAAATGCTGTTCATCGGATTATTACAAGTGGAAATACTTTGTTACATCACGTTGTCGGAGCAGGAAAAACTTATACAATATGTGCTTCACTTATGAAACTAAAACAATATGGGTTAGCAAAAAAAGCAATGATTGTTGTGCCTAACCATTTAGTAGGTCAATGGGAAAGTGAGTTTAGAAAACTATATCCTAACGCAAAATTATTTGTTACCAAAAAAGAAGATTTAGTAAAAGAAAAAAGAAAACGATTTGTATCTAAAGTGGCTCTAGAAGATTGGGATGCTATTATTATTTCTCAAAGTTGCTTTTTTAAAATTCCAATTTCAACTCAACGTCAAATTAAAAAGATTCAAGAAGAGATACAGAAAATAGAAGCGACCATCACAAGTCAAAGCAAATCTTCAAGAGGAAGTATAAAAAATTTAGAGAGAATTAAAAAAAATAAAGAGGTAACTTTAAAAAATTTGATGAGTGAAGATAAAAAAGATAATGTTCTTGTTTTTGAAAAATTAGGAGTAGATAGACTATTTATTGATGAAGCTGATTGTTATAAAAATCTATTTTTATACACCAAAATGAATAATGTTTCAGGAATATCAACAGCCGCAAGTCAACGAGCAAGTGATTTACAACTCAAATGTGAATATATAACAGAATTTTATCAAGAAGATAAAGGAATAGTGTTTGCCACAGGAACACCCATATCAAACTCTATGACCGAAATGTATACCTTACAGACTTATCTTCAAAAATACACATTAGAAAAACTAAAAATCCCCTTTTTTGATGCTTGGGCAGCAAATTTTGGAGAAACAACAACATCATTAGAATTATCCCCTTCTGGACAAGGATATCGAGCAAAAACAAGATTTTCAAAATTTACTAATTTACCAGAGTTACTTACTTTATATCGTTCTTTTGCAGATGTTCAAACGAGTGATATGGTGAAATTAGATGTTCCAGAAGTCGAAAAGAAAGTCATTTATTTAAAACCAAATGATACCATTAAACAATTAACTGAAGAAATTGCAATTCGAGCAGAAAAAATTAATGAAGGACAAGTTGAACCACACGAGGACAATATGCTTAAAATCACCTCTGATGGTAAAAAAATAGCATTAGACCCACGAGTTTATGATAAAAACTTTCCAAGTGAAGAAGGAAATAAAATTCAAGTATGTTCAGAAAAGATATACGAAATATGGCAAAAGACAAAAGATTTTAAAGGAACACAAATTTGTTTTTGTGATTTATCCACACCAAAGGTCGCATTTGATGAATATACTTATGGAAAAGATTTTGATGTTTACAATGACTTGAAATACAAACTTGTAGCAATGGGCATTCCTAAAGAAGAAATTGCTTACATTCACGAAGCCAATTCCGATTTGCAAAAGCAAATTTTGTTCAACAATGTCAATGCAGGCAATATTCGCATTCTACTTGGAAGCACAGAAAAGTGTGGTGCAGGAACAAATGTGCAAAAACGTTTGATTGCTCTTCATCATCTTGATACCCCATATCGACCAAGAGATTTGTTGCAAAGAGAAGGACGCATAGTTAGACAAGGAAATCACAATAAAAAAGTAGAAATTTATACTTATGTAACTGAAAAAACTTTTGACAGTTACTCCTACCAAATTCTTGAAAACAAACAACGATTTATATCTCAAATAGATAAAGGAGATTTGACCATTCGTGAGTCAGAAGATATTGACGAAACGACACTAACGTATGCTGAAATTAAAGCTATAACCACCAGCAATCCAAAAATAAAACAAAAAATGGAAATAGATACCGAAGTTTCTAAACTTAGAATTTTAGAAAGCCAATATAAAAAGAATTTGTTTCAATTACAAGATAAGATAAAGAATCAATTACCACAACAAATTCAAAAACAAACACTTTATTTAGAAAAAATAGAACAAGATTTAAAGCATTTACAAAATAATGAGCAGAATCCATTTTCGATTTATGTTTTAGGACAAGAATATTTAGATAGAAAGACAGGTGGAGAAGCATTAACAAAAGCTTTGCTTGAAAATCCAAATGGTAAAATCGTAGCAAAATACAGAGGCTTTAAAATTTCATTAGATCCACCATCAATTTTATTGACAATAGAAAAAAGCATTACCCTAACCAATTTTGGAGAATATAGTCTATCAATAGGAGAAAGTTCAGTTGGGAATTTAATAAGAATAGATAACTTTTTTAATGATTTTGTGAATTTAAAACAAAGAGTTGAAAATAAAAAAGAGCAATTAAAACAAGATTTATTATTATCTCAAGAAGAAGTAAAGAAACCATTTGAGAAGGCAGAAAGGCTCAAACTTCTTTTAGTTCAACAAAGTAAAATTAATATCGAATTAAATTTGGAAAAAAAGGAGAAAATTATTATAGATAATGAGGACAATGAAGCAAGCAAAATGACAATAGATAATTTCTCTAACAAAATAATGGTATTGCCTGACGATCAGATTTCCATTCATCAAATGAATAAGTTTGGATATAATTGGACAGGAATGTTACCACTTACAAAAAAAAGAGCAAATCAATTATTTGAAAGTTGTGCAATTTATCTTTTGTATTCTGATAATAGTGAGGTTTTGGCGCAGACATTAGAAGAATTAAATCATCATGATGGACTTTTTGGCATTGAAATTCCTAGTTGGAATACTTATCTAGAAGAATTACAACCAAAAGAAATTGAAAATTATCAAGATAACCCATCTTTAGACTATAAACAAATTGTGCGTGAAAATATAAAAAAAGAATATTACCTTTATACAAACAAAGAACTATCAAAATTGCCAATACAAATCTTACAAAATGCATACCAAAATTTTATTTATGCACAAATATATCAATATTTACTTTCAGAACAGCAATTAGAAGAAATTCATTATCAGTGTTTAGCACAAGAAAAGGATTCTGTAATCACTCTTTTATATGATTTTTATTTAAAAAATGAAAATGCAAGTATTGAAGATTATAGTCAAATCAAAGAGTTAATAGAAAATTACAACAAAAAATATCATTCAGAAATATTAAAGGAGGAAAGTGAGGATAAAATGCAAAAACAAGATAAAAATATAAAAATTTCCTTGCCATATGAAGCATTAATAAAAAAGTATGAATATCATTCGTTTTTTAAAATGCCAGAAACGAGTGATTATCAAGGATATACTTTCAATATTTACAATAACCATATCAAAAATAGTCAAAGAAAAAGGGATACACAAAGTGAAGAATTAGAAAATTGTTTGGAAATTAGTATTGATAAAGATGAAGAAATTATTATCAAACGGGATAAAACAAGTGTGACTTTGTCAGCAACTGAATTTGAAAAATTCATTCATCAAACCAAAAAAGAAGATTATTTAGTGGAAAATAATTGGTATTATCAAACCATACCTACACAAGCGATTGTTTCAAAATACAATGAAAACACAATTTTAAAAATGCCAAAAGGAAATTATCAAGGCTTTAGCTTCATTTTATCTGATAAATTAATCAAAACCAATCCTGATACCAATGAAATAAAAATATCTTTATCTAAAGATTACACAATTAAATTAAAAAATTATCAAGACAATAAAAACATTGAACTGAAAGCAAATGAATTGTTAGAAGAATTAAAAAATAAAAATGTAGAAGATTATCAATTTGAATTCATACAACCAAGCAAAGCCAATATGTTTAGCAAAATTGAATCAAGATTAGTCAATAACATTCCACTTGAAATGCAAAACAGGAAAAATTGGTGTGTTTTAAGAATAAGAAAAAATGAAGAAATAGGGAAATTAGAAAAATATATCATTGATTGCCATACAGGAAAATTTGCAAAAAGCGATGATCCAACAACTTGGAGTGAATTTAGTATTGCTTGCGAGTATGCCAAAGAACATGGTGGAGTTGGACTCGTCTATGCATTAGATGGAAAAGATGAAATAGCTTGCATTGATTTAGACCATTGCATTGATGATGAAACAAAAGAATTTACAAAGTTAGCTAAAGAAGTCATTTCAAAATCAAATGGAACGTATTTAGAAAAATCAATTAGTGGAACAGGATTACATTTATTTGGCAAAACAAAAGGAATGAATTTGCGTTCTTTTTCAAAAGATGGAGATTTAGAATTTTATCAAAATGCTCATTTTATTGCAATGACAGGCGATTTAATAGGAGAAAAGAAACTTGAAAGTTTTGACCACGAAGAAATGATAGATTTATTAAATCAAAAATGTGGACAAAGACCTTCTTTACAAGGAGTTGGTAAAGGAGTGGAAGGATTATCTTTACTAAATGATAAAGAAGTTGTTGAAAAAGCAATTCATGCTAAAAATGGAGAAACTTTTAGGAAATTGTATAAAGGAGAAGATTTACAAAATAATCATAGCAATTCCGATATGAGCCTGATGAACCGACTTGCCTTTTGGTGTAATGGGAATAAAGAACAAATGTTACGAATATTTGCAACAAGTGGATTATATCGAGAAAATAAAAAAATTGAATATTACGAATATACTGCTACAAAAGCCATTGAAGATATACAAGATAGATTCCAAAATCAACAAAAAGAAAGTTATATTCCTTATGATACGAAAAAAGTTACTTTTGAAAAATCCTAAAAAAAAGAAAAAGAAACCAGACTATCAAATTATTATACCAAAAGGCTATGAACTAGAAGAAATATTTGATATGGATGATTGTGATTTCAATGAAAAACCGATAAAAGTGGAAGAGGTGAAAATCACCTTTGGAAACTGAAAAAAAACAAATATATGAAAAACTCACACCAGAAAGGAAACTTTTAGTTGATGAAATTATAAAGAATTTAGAAAGTGGAGTAGGTCTTTGGAAAAAAGGGTGGAATAGTAAAGAACCCATTTCAGCTATTTCTAAAAAGAAATATCGTGGAATTAACCGATTAGTATTAACGCTAATTAGTATGAAAGAAAACTATGATGATAATCGATGGCTAACCTTTAATCAAATGAAAGAACAGGGATTACGATTCAAAACGAATGAAGAGGGAAAAAGTATAGCAAAAGGAAAGGGAGTAACGATAGAATACTTTGAGTTTAGAGATATTTTAACCAAACAACCCTTCCACATTGAAAGCCTTAATGGAATGAATTTAGAAGAAAGACAAGAATATCTTCAAGAAAACGTTAGACCGTTTAGAAAGTTTTATTGTGTATTTAATTGCTCTTTAATAGAAAATATGCCATCTAGCGAAAATGAGCAAATCAATTCTAATCAACAAAGTGCAAGAGCAGAACAATTTTTTAAAAATTGGTCAAATAACGAATCAAAAATTATATATGGTCAATCAGGAGCTTTTTATAATTTTGAAAGAGATGTCATTTATTTACCAAAGCCTTCCGACTTTTATAATCCACACGAATATTATTCTACAGCATTGCACGAGATTGGACACTCTACAGGTCATTCAAAAAGACTAAATAGAAATCTAAAAGGAGATAGAAACTCAATAGAATATGCATTAGAAGAATTAAGAGCAGAAATTAGCTCATTATTTTTAGAACAAAGTTTTGAAATTAAAGTTACAAATGAACAATTAAGAAACAATAGTGCTTATATTCAATTTTGGAAAGAGAAAATTCAAGATGATCCAAATATTCTTTTTCAAGCCATTGCAGATGCAGAAAAAATTACAAATTTTATTTTAGAAAAGGAAAAAAGTTTTCAAGAATTTAAAAAACAAGATAATCCCTTGTATGAACTACCAACTGAATATTTAAAACACTATAAAGATGCTGTTCGTATTCCACAAACAAAAGAAGAAGGTTTATCACAACTTTCAAAACTTGCCGATAAAGAAATCGTTGAAAAAGCAATGAACTCCAAAAATGATAAATTTAAAAGACTTTATTGTGGAGAAAAAGTTTTAGAAAGTCAGTCAAAAAATGAATTATCCCTGTTAATGAGATTAGCAGTTTATTGCCAAAAAGATAAAGAACAATTATTAAGAATCTTTCAAACAAGTGGACAATTTGATTGTCATAAAAGTGAACAATATTATCACCAATTAGCTACACAAGCAATAGATTTTGTTTCATCAACGAATAAAAATTTTAGCAAAAATACAAAAGAAGAATTAAATATCGTTAATAAGAATTTTAAAAGTAAATAAAGGAGGAAAAAATGAAAGAAAAAAATTTCAAATTTAGACAATCATATGCTCAAGCAGTTTATTTAATGAAAGACAAAGAAGCCGGTCAATTTTTAAAAGCAATATGTAATTATGTTTTTGAAAAAAAAGAACATCAACAAAACAAAAAAATCAATGCTCATTTTCAATTAATCAAGATTGCTTTAGATGAAGAAAAAAGAGATGTTGAAAATGGAAAATTAGGAGGGTTAAAACGAGCGCAAAATTTAAAGCAACAAGAAGAAACAGGAATTATTATTGAAATGAGTTACCCTGTTGCAGAAATGCAACAAAATCTTTTTCAAGAAAATGAGCATAAAAAATCGACCAAAAGTGTTGCAAAAAAGTCTAAAAAATAGGCAGGATAAGGAAAATGCAACAAGTTGATTTTCGATAGGAAGCAAATGGGAAACCCATTTCTAAAAAAAGATTTACACATTACTGTATAAATCTTTAACTACTTTTTATTTATTCTAATTCTAGTATTGATAGATTGTATATTGTTACTAAAATGAATTTTTGCATCAACTATCGTTTGGTCAATTGAATTAGTTAAAATCTCATTTGACAGGATGAAACAAGATTTTTGAGCATCATCTATTCCAAAACAAATATAGTTAATATCAGGGTATTTTTTCCAAACATAAATTATATAAGGCATAACCAAATTAATTTGGTCAATACCTTTAGAAATACCCAATGTTTTATCTTCTATAAAAAAACATTTTTTAAATACTAAATTATTTATTTTTAGATAATGAATAATGTTTTGCTCATATGATTTAATTTTTAAGCAATGAGATTTAAATATTTTCATCAAATTATTAATATAAAATTTATAATTAGCTTCAAAATTTATTTCAGAAGTAATACTACGATATTCATAAAACGATTGTTCATTTTCACCGAATTGAATATAAGTGGCATTATTTAATAATTTATTTGTAGTTTTGTCAACCATATATTTTTTTTCACGATATGAGCTCCCTTTTTTAGTATGTTTTGAAGCGTCAAATTCAAAATGTTCAAAAATCATAACTTCATTACCAATAAGAGCATATCCATCTGGTCTATCAAAAGGTTCAATTTTATTCAAAAAACTAACTAATTCTTTTTCATCAAGATTTGGATATATAAAAAATCTATACTTTAAATATTTATTTTTAAAATTTAATATTTCGTTTTTATTATTCATTTTATAACTCCAGTAGAAATTAATTATTTATTTTATCATAATGAAAATTTAAAGGCAATTTATATGCAAAGGAGAAAACAAAAATGAGAGGAGAAAGAAATACAGACAGAAATACAAGAAAATTTATTACGATAAAAGATATAAATATATGGGAACGGATTGATCAAATTATGACGTTACCTGAATATGAAAAAAGTTTTAATAAAGTTGTGAATGAAGCGTTATTTTATGGAATAGAAATTCTATTTAATGAAGTATTCAAAATAGAAAAACCAAAAGAAGAAAAAAAAGAAACTCCATTAAAAACCGATGAAGAATCACTATCACAAATTATTCGTTTATTAAAAGAAATAATTGTGAATGAAACAATCAATAAATCTATTCTATGCTCATTATTTCAAATTAAAAATTTAGAATTAAATCAAAAAGTAGTTAGTGGGAAAAAATTTGAAGAAGGATATTACAGAGATACACCCGACTATCTCATCCAATATGAACTAAAAGCATTAAAAGAAAATAAAGAATAAAAGAAGGGAGGAAAACTATTAATAATCAACCAATTATTTTTAACATTCGATATACGCCCTATCAATTACCAAAAAATGCAAGTCAACAAGAAATAAAACAACATCAAGAAGAGAGAGCATTTTATAATATGACAGGCAAAAAAAATATTTTATCCTATATCAGTCAAGATAAAAAAACAAACTATGACTCTATTTTAGAATATTTAAAAAAGAATACTAAAGTTTTTAATCAAAAAGGATTAATTGAAGAAGATGAATTGCAACAAATGAAAGAACGAGCTAAACAAAATAAAGGAAATATTTGGCATGGATTTATATCATTGAATGAAGAAAATTCTCATAAAATTGATACTTTAGAAAAAAGTATAGTGTTAGTCAATCAAACATTTTTTACTTTTTTTCAAAGTGCAAAGTTAAATTCCAAAAATATCGATTTAATTTGCTCACTACATACAGATAGACCACATCATTTACACATTCATTTTGTTTTTTGGGAAAAAGAGCCGACATATCAAGAAAAAGATGGGACGCTAACATATCGAAAAAAAGGAAAGATAGATAAAAAAGCATTAGATAAAATGTTTGTGAAAACAGGAAGATTCGTCAGTGAAAACAGAGATGACCTCTCTAGAAAACGACAAGAGGCAATCAAAGCATTAAGGGAAATGACAGCCATAAAAGTAGCAATGAATAGCAAAGAAGAAATCAAAAAAGCTATTTTAAGTTTAGCAAAAGAATTACCTAAAACAGGAAGAATTTCTTATGGCAGTCAAGATATGAAACCATATCGGGAAAGGGTAGATCAAATAGTAAAAATGCTATTAGATTATAATGGGAAAGCAAGGGTTGCCAATCGTCAATTTTATGAAGAACTTGAAAAAAGAAAAAAAGTAATTGAAAACATAATAAATCAAACTTTTGCATATAGCGAACGCAATTTAGATGAAGAAAGAATGAAAGAATATTTACCCCTTTATCATTTCAATATAGATAAAAAAAATATCGACATCATTGAAAAAATTGAAAAAGACTATCAGCGTAGGCAAGGGAATTTAGTATTGCAATTAGCAAAATTCATTAAACCTGAATTTTATGAAAGGGAAAAAAACTATACTGTAAATCATATTGGCTTAAAGAAATCAATTCGGATATCAGAAAAAAAGATAAATCAGATGTTTAATCTATTTATGCTTAGTTTTGGCGAAGAAAGTGAACTCTTACAAAAACAATACACGAATAGATTGCAAGAAATTGAAGAAGAGATAAAGCAAGAAAAAAAGAAAGAGGAGGAAAAAAGTAAAAGATGAAACAGAAAAAGAAGAAAAAACTCAAAGGACAACTAGTATTTTTGGGAATCACTAGCGTCTTTATTTGCATCCTTATTCTTTATCTATATCGACTTGCAGGAACACAAACGATTAAAGAAATATTGCAAACACAAGATTATTGGTTATTAGTTGGCTTTATAAATGGTGTGATTTTAATTTGGTATTTACTGATGTATAAAATTGATGCTCAAAATATCGTCATGAAAGAAAATGATTTAGAAGATACAGAGTGGCTGGCGATAAAAAAATTAAAAAAACTCAAAGAATTTGAAATCAGTGATTGGCATAGTATAAAAGAAAAAAATGATGGTATCGTGATTGGAGCAAAAAAGAAAAGAAAGACGATAGAAATCATTACTACTTCACAATTACATTCTTTGATTGTAGGGACAACCGGTTCGGGAAAAACAACAGGATTTGTAGATCAAAATATTGCAATATTAGCTCATAGTAAAACAAAACCAAGTTTAATCGTGACTGATCCGAAAAAAGAACTATATGAAAAACACAAAAAACAATTAGAAAAAGAAGGATATCAAGTTTCAATGATAGATTTAAGAGAGCCTTATTCATCAACGAAATGGAATCCAATGAATGTGCTTATTCGAAGAATTCGTCTAGTTAAAGATTTGCAAAACAATTTAATTCAAAAAGATGGGAAATACTACGGAGCAAATGAAACTTTTCTATCTTATAAAGACGCAAAAGCAAGGATACAAGAACTAAAAGATGAGATTTTTGAAAATGCTAAAGATTTGGTCTATACTCTTTGTCCTGTGCAAAATAAAGACCAGCCTACTTGGGAAGAAGGAGCAAGAAATTTAATTCTTGGCTTTGTATTAGCATTATGTGAGGATTGTCTAAAAGATGAAGTGGAAGAAAAACAATTACTACTCTTTAATATTTATCACAATATTACTAAGTATTGTTCGGAAGATACAACAGTTTTAAAACAATATCTCATTGAAAAACGAGAAGAATTTTCTAAAGTTAAAGGTCTTGTAAACACCGTATTGATAACGAGTGATAAAACTCTGACAAGTTATCTTTCGGAAGTCAATAGTTATATGCAACAACTAACAGATGATGGCATTTTGGCTTTGACTAGCGAAAGTGAATTAGACATTATTCATCTAGATGAAACCCCTCAAGTAGTATTCATTGTTATTTCAGATGAAAGACAAACAAGACATCGCTTTGTAACGTTATTTATCACTCAAATTTATAAAGAATTAGTTGAAAAGGCAAATCTTAATTTGCGAAGAGCAGAAACATCAACGGCAATTTTAAAAAGAAATGTATATTTCATTTTAGATGAATTTGGCAATTTACCTCATTTTGAAGAAATGGATGGAATGGTAACGGTTGCTCGTTCAAGAGGAGTTCGCTTTTTATTTGTATTACAAAGTTATTCTCAACTTAAAAATCGTTATGGAAATGAAATAGCAGATATCATTAAATCAAATTGCAATGTAAAAATATTTATTGGAACAGATGACATAGAAACAAGAAAAGAGTTCAGCGAGTTATGTGGTCAAAAAAAGATAAAAACTTTATCTATCAATACAAGCGTTGAATCTTTACCATGTTCAAATGTAGGAGCGATGAATCAACCATTAATTACAACAGGAATGCTAGAACGATTGAATGGAAATAAAAAAGGAGAGGCAATTATTTCTGTAAGAGGGTATCAACCGATATGGTCACAATTTACTCCATCCTATGAATTAAAAGAATTTTATTTTAGTGAAGGGAAAGCCGACCTCACTAAAAAAGAGGGAACTCTTTTTGAAAAAGAAAATTATGTATTTGATATTAATCAAAAAAATAATTTTATAGACGAAAGAATGTTAGATGAAATTGATAAAGAAGAAAAGAATTTTGACCAATACTTTCAAGATGAAAAAGAAAAGTTACTAATGTTAGATAAAGAGTGGGAGGAAGTGATAAAAAGAATCAATAAAAAATTAGAACAACTTTTCATTTTATTAAAAACAAAAGACGTAGAAATTATTGAAAAAGCGTCTTTAGAAAACAAAGCGACAGTGCTTTATACTTTAGCAGAAAATTACAACCAAACCACAGCACAAAAAATGCAAGATATAGCAGACTACTTAACAAAAGAAGCACTACCGCTTTTATTAGATTTACAACATCAAGCAATAAAATAAAAAAATAAGGAGGAAAAAAATGTTAACAAATACTTTAAATGATAATTTACAAGAAATTATAACTAAACTAGATGAATTGATGAATAGCTTTTGGATTTATATTGTAATGGGATTAGCTGCAATCGTTGTAATATGGGGAGCATATGTAGGAATTAAAATTGCCATTGCTCATAGAAATGAAGAAAAAATCAATGCAAGAGATATGATTAAAAATTTAATTGTTGGTATCGTAATTATCTTCGTTGTTGCAATGGGTGCTCCACTTCTCATCAAGGGCTTGTCTGCGTGGGTTGGTAAAGAAGAAACAGAAAGCCTTACACTCATTGTGAAAAATATTTGTTCATTAAAAGGATAAGCGACAACTCTTTGTCGCTTCCTTCTACATAAAGGAGAAAACAATGGTTATCTTTTTTGAAGAATTAATTATGTTGATTTTTCTTTGGTTTTTAAAATTAATAGATGGAATAATGGAAATCTTTGATGGAATAAGTGGAATTACTACCATTCAATATCGAAATCAAGAAGTCAATATTATTGATTTAGTCATAGGAGATTCAACAATTACAACGATATTTTGGTGTATCTTTATTTTAGCAATTGGATTAACCTGTATTTTCACAATTGTTGCGTTGATCAAAAATATGATTGCCAACAATCGAAATTTAACAGGAATATTAGGGAAGTTCTTTTTAGCATTATTAGGAACTTTAGCAATGATTGCAGTAGTTTTTTTAGGGATTTTAATTTCTAATACTATTTTACGTTTGGTTGCAGAAATATTTCAAATTGGAAATACAACGAAGTTATCAAATTCATTATTTAATGCTTGTGTAAAAGAATGGATTAATGGCTATAAAATAAACGAAGTAGATATCACAAATTTAAGTGTGAGAGAGATTATTGGAGATTACAAAACTGCTATGTTTGGCATTTGGCCTACATCGTGGAAAATGAACGGAATGATTAATCCTGATAATTTTATGTATTTGCCAAGTATGATAGCAGCTATTGGTTTGATGATAGCACTGATTGTTGCCATTCTTAATCTTGCTAAACGAGTTTATGAAATTGGGTTGCTTTATTTAACGTTGCCTGTTTTAATGTCTACTTTGCCATTAGATGATGGTGCAAAATTTAAAATGTGGCGAGAAACTTTTATTACCAAAATTATATTAGCGTATGGAACGATTTTTTCAGTCAATGTCTTTTTACTACTATTGCCTATTATTTCACAAGTTAAGATTATAGGAGTTGGCTCATTTGGAAATACAATTTTTTTGATTTTTATGATAATAGGTGGGGCAATGGTCATTCCCGCTGGACAAACCTTATTTACTAGATTGTTTGGACAAGCAGATGATGTGCAAGCAGGTGGTGGATTTTTAAGAAATGCGTTTTATGGTAGTCGAATTGCAGGCATTGCAACAATTGGAGTGGCTTCAAAAATAATTAGAGGAGCAAGTTCTATCGGTAAAAAAGTGATAAAACCCAAAAAACGAAAAGAAGAAGATAACGATAATCAATATATAGAAGAAAATCAAGATACCAATCAAGACGAAGGAGGAACACAAACCGAATGAGAATTATTCCAAAGAAAATAAAAGTAAAAAATACGATATGGAAGTGTTATTCTCTTGCAGATATTTTAGTAGCATTAGTTTTATTCATTATTCTTTTTATCCTATTAACAAAAGGACAATTTGTTTTGTCAATTCTTATTCTTTTATTTAGTATTTGTATATTAATGCCGACACAAAATGGAATATTCTATACTTGTATTTTTGATAATCTTAAATTTATAGGAAGTAAAAAACATTATCAACAAAACGCAAAAAATAAAAAAGAAAAAATAGACAAAATCATTGGCATTCAAGAATTAAAAGAAAATGGAACAATCGAATATCAAAATCATTATTTTAGTAAAGTCATCAAAATAGGGCAAAAAAATTTTGGTATGGAAGATGTTCAACAACAAAATGTAGATATTCATTATTTAGCAAATGCCCTCAAGCAACTAGAAGAAGGACAGATGATAGATATTGTAAAAATTGATAGACCAATGAATTTAGATTCTTTTGCAAAAGATTTATTTTTAAAAATTAAAACAGTAGAAAATAGTTTAGAAGATGAAAAGACAAAAGAAATTAAAATTAATCTTTTGAAAGAAAGAATTGATAAGATTGATAAATTAAATAATATTAAAAAACAATATTTATCCGATTTTTATATGGTCATTTATACAAATAAAGAAAAAGATTTAGAACAATTAGTCATCAATGTTTCATCAGAAATCCATAAAAGTGGTTTAACAACAAAAATACTAGATGTAAAAGAAACAGCTATCTTTTTAAAATATAATTTTTCAAGAAATTTTGATGAAAGAGAAGTAAAGAGTATTGAAAATAATCAATTATTAAAATGGATATTACCACAAAAAATAGATTTTAAAAGTAATAAATATTATATAGATGAATTAGAAACCGCAACTTTTGCTATTGTTGATTATCCATTAAAAGTAAAAAACGCTTGGGGTAGCGAACTTTTCCATATTCCAAATACCAAAGCAGTCATGCGTATCAAGCCTGTAGAAAAATACAAAGCGATTAGAAGAATAGACAAATGTATTTCTGAAATGGAAACAAAGCAAATCATTGCTGAAAAAGCAAGTGAAACAAATTATGCTCAAATACATCAAGAAACAATGTATTCCTTATTAGATAGTTTATTATCTGAAAATGAATCTCTTTATGATGTCAGCATTTTTGTCACAGCATACAATTATTTAAATGATAGCAATTATAAAAGAAAAGTAAAAAGAGAAATTTTATTAAATAATTTTAAAGTTTCTAATCTATATGGATTACAAATCCAATCGTTTAAAAAGATGAATCTACCCATTCAAACTCTTTCGTTATATGAAAGGAGTATCAATAGTTCATCTTTGTGTGCAGTATATCCCTTTGTTAGAACTTTTTCAATGGATGAAGGTGGGATTTTACTTGGTCGAAATAAAAATAATTTTTATCCATTTATTTTAAATTTGTGGAAAAGAAATCATTCTTACCAAAATTCCAATGCAATGGTGATAGGAAAAAGTGGAAGTGGAAAATCTTACTTTTTAAAAAATTTAATTATAAATGAATGGGCTAATGGAACAAGAATTATTCTTTTAGATCCCGAAGCTGAATACGTTCAACTAACCAAAAAGATAAATGGAAATTTAATAGATGTAGGAAATGCTAAAGATGGAAAAATTAATCCGTTTCATATTTATAACATTTTAACTGAAAATGGAGAAATTGCTGATTCCATTATCACCTTTAACACGCATTTAAAAACGTTAGAATCTTTTTTCAATGTTGTTTTAGTTGGTGCGAGCAATGATGTAAAAGAACTGATTAATCATATAGTAGTTGAAACCTATGAAAAAAAAGGAATTAATGAAATGACCGATTGCAGTATGTTAAGTGCAACCGATTTCCCCACCTTTAGTGATGTATTAACGACTTTAGAACAAAAAACGAAAACCAAAACAACTTTAAAAGATTATCAAATGGCAGAATTATATCTCAAAAAGTTTGTAAATGGTAGATATTCTGATATATGGAATTCCCCTTCTGATTTAAACGCTCAAAAGGATTTTATTAATTTTAATTTTCAATCCTTATTTGCTACTAAAAATAAAATTGTAGCTAATGCACAAATGCTATTAATTTTTAAGTTTATTGAGCAAGAAATTATTAACGCAAGAGAAATCAATAAAAATGGACAAAACTTAAAAACACTTATCGTATGTGATGAAGCTCATTTATTTATAGATGAAAAATATCCGATTGCTTTAGACTTTTTCTATTCTATGAGTAAAAGAATTAGAAAATATAATGGTAGTTTCATTCCTGCAACTCAAAATATTGCGGATTGGAACGCTAACGAGGAATTAAAAAATAAAACTTCTACCATTGTTAAAAATAGTCAATATACATTTATCTTTAAATTATCAGCACCAGATATGCTTGACGTATTAGATATTTATAAAGTTGGGGATAGTTTTAATAAAGAAGAACAAAAACAGATTATTTCAGCAACAACTGGACAAGTTTTCTTTGTTGGTTCAACTGAAAGTAGAGCGTGTATCAAAATAGAAGCAGGAGAGTATGCTCAATCATTATTTTTAGAAGATGAATGGAAGGAGGAAAGAGATTGAAAGACAAAAAGAAAAAAATAATGCAATTTTTAATAAGTATTTGTTTGATAATAGTATTAAGTATTGGTTTTGTAAAAATAAAGACGAAAGCAACAATTACAGCAGAATATTCAGTTGAGTTTAATTATCGTTATTCTCTTAATACTCCTATAGCAGAGCAAATTATTCAAGAAGATAGTAATGTTTTAATCACACCATCTTTGCCTACATACAAAAATGAAAGTCAACTTGGAAATGTCAGTTTTTATTTATATGGGAGCGATATTAATGAAGAAACGAAAACTTTTCAAAGTGAAGATTTTATTAACTCCAAAGAAATTAATATTATTGCTCATTCAGGGTTTCATACACATTCTTTTGAAATTCAAGATAGTAATGGAAAAATAGTTGAAAGTTCTAATACAGATGATATTGAAATAAATAATTTAGAAGATGGATTATATAAGGTCATTTATAGAGGAAAAGGAGAAACGTTTTTCAATTTAGCCCTTGCTCAACAATACCAAATAGAATGCACTTTCAAATTTCAAGTTGATACCATCAAACCTCAACTTTTTGGAGGCTCATTGAGCAAAACAGGAAAATATACTAATGATGATTTTACCATTACCGCAAGTGATGATAAAAGTTTACGAGGTATTTATATGAAAGCCCCTAATGAAACAGAATTTTCATTAGTGGGAGAAAAAAAGACAATTCGTAAAGAAAATGCAGTCAATGGACGTTACCAATTTTATGCTTTAGACCAAGCAGGAAATCAAAGTAGTATTTATTATGTTAATTTTGATAATCAAGCTCCTACTACTGAAATTTTCACAATAGATGGCGAAAAAATTGAAAAAGATTATACGAACCAATCCTTTTATTTTACAGCTAAAGACAATAATAATTTAGTAAAAGCGGAATATCGTTCTCCCACTGATTCCACTTGGCAATCCTATACTTTAAAAACATTAATTCCAGCAAATTCCACAAATGGTCTTTATTCTTTTAGAGCCTATGATGGAAGTGGCAATTATTCTGCAATTCATTCTATTTATTTAGATACTATAAAACCAATCGGAACAATTTTTGGAGAAGATGAGGCATTAGATAATGGTGGACAAACCAATGCGAAATATATTCAATATGTTGGAAAAGATGAAGCAGGAATTGAAGCAGTTTATGTAAAAAAACCACAATCAAATCAATACGAACAATGCTTAAATGAAGAAAAATTTTTTGAAGATGGAACGTATTACTTTTATTGCGTGGATTTAGCAGGTAATCTTTCAACTACGCAATATGTTACTTTGGACCATACAGCACCCGTATTGAAATGTGAAGGTGGAATGTTTAATAATATTACTCATCATATTTTTGAAGTGTCCGTTGAAGATGCACATTCAGCTACTCTTTATTATAAAAGTCCAAGTATGCAAAACTTTCAACAACTAAATGAACCGACGTTTAAAACTAATATTAATTCACAAGGAGGAACATATTATTTTTATGCGATTGATAGTTTTGAAAATAAAAGCGATATTCAGTGGATAGAATTTACAAAAGATCCTTTGCCAGAAGCACAAATTATTCGTTCAGAATATGACAATAGCGTGGTCATCACTTGGGAGGGAGATTTTAAAGCCTTATTAAATGGTGAAAAAATTTACGAAAAAGGAACGTGGATTACTCAAGAAGGAAAATATACTCTTACTCTTTCATCAGAAACAAGTTCAAGAGATTACTATTTTGAAATTAATCATTACTATATTGTAAAAGAAGAACACAGAGTATCTTGCACAGAGGAAGGGTATGTTGTTTTTCAGTGTGTTCATTGTAATGATACTTATCAAGGAGAATTTCAAGAAGCAATAGGACACCGATTTTTTGAAAAACGAATTGAGCCTACTTGCACAGAAAATGGAGGAATTCAAAAAGTATGTGAGCAATGTGGCTATAGTTATATGAGTGAAATTATTCCTGCACACGGACATGAATATCAAGAATACACAGTAGCACCAACGTGTGAAAAAGAAGGAGGAATATGGAGTAAGTGTCATTATTGTGGTGATGTATATTATATAGAAAAAATTATTCCTACAGGACATAGTTATCAAAGTCAAATTGTAAAAGAAGCTGATTGCATAACAGAGGGAGAAAGAATTCATGTTTGTGAATATTGCCAAGACACCTATACAACAGTTATTCCCGCATATGGACATCAATACGAACTTATTGAAGAAAAAAAAGAGGGTAAAATTATATACAAAACGTATCAATGCAGTGTTTGCCAAGATACATACGTAGAAGAAATAAGAAACGAATATCAAAAAGTAGGGAATTATATCGAGTATATATTTAATGAATATCAACCTTATATGGTTTGGATTTTTATTGCAACATCAGGAATTTGGAGTTTAGCGATTGGAATTGCATTTATCATTGCACAAAAAAATGAAGAAAAAGAAAAAGCCAAAAAGATGTTAATCAATTATCTCATTGGATTAATTGTTATCTTTAGTATATTAGTTGCTTGTCCTTATTTAATAAGAGGGATTTCAATTTTGTTAAGTTAGGAAAGCAAAAAGGTTGACATATCGGACTAGTCCTATTATAATAGAAGTGTAAAAAGAAAAGGAGGAATATCCCTATGAAAAAAGAAATGACAGTAAAAGAAATTAAAAAATACCAAAAAAACAATCCAATAAAAACGCAAACCTATGGGAAATACGGAACACTAAAGAAAAAGTATTTAGAAGAACATCGACCTGATATTTTCTGGACATTGGGAAAAGATTTGTCACATTATCTCAAAGAAATTGATAGACAAGCTGAAAAAATGTATCAAGAATTATATGAAGAATTTTCAAAAAATCAGGGAAAGCAAACCACAACAACTTATCTTGAAAAATTGAAAATAGAACAAGAAATCAAAGATAAAATAGAAGAAATCATATTGAGTGAATTGATTTATAACGAGGAGAGTAAACAATGAAAAAAGTAGGAAAAATTGGATTAACAATAGTTAAATTTGGATTGGTATTTTTAATGATAATTGGACATTTTATATTCAATATAGTGGGATACCTCATTTGTGCAATTACAGCACAACAATAAAAAGGAGAAAGCATATGGCATTAAAAGACACACCACAAAGAATAGCACGAAGAAAATATGAAGAAACGCATAAAGTGGAAAGAAAAGAAAATCGCAAACAATTCAACACCACATTACCTAAACAAGATTACGAAGAAATCAATCAATTTCTAAAAGAAAATCATTTAACCAAAATTGATTTAATCTATAAAGGTTACATTACTTATTTAAAAGAAATAGCCGAAAGAAAACAACAATAAATAATATGCAAAAAGCATAGTTATCTAAACGGAAGCATCACAAGGTGAAGCGTTAGTAACTATGCTATTATTCTACGCTTTACCTTGTTCAAAGGAGGAACAAATAATAAGCGTAGAAGAAAAAATCAAAAATGAATTAAAATATTATCTTGTCTTATCAATTTTAACAAAATTTTATGAAATGAATTGGTTAGATAAAGAAACAATCAAAAAAGTGAATCAAAAAACCGCAAAAGATTTTAATTGTATTTTAATAGAATGTCCACTATAAGAAATGAGGTGAAAAAGATGGAACGAGAAATTATCGTTATTAATGCGGTTTCAAATGAAACCAAAAAAATGAGAATTGCAGCATATTGTCGTGTTTCATCTGATTCCCAAGACCAAATCAATTCTTTTTTGGCACAAATCAAATATTATTATCAACTAATAAAAAACACCGAAAACGCAATTTTGGTAGATATTTATGCGGACGAAGGTTTAAGTGGAGTATCAATGGACAAACGAGAAGAATTGAAACGCCTGATTAAAGATTGTGAGAAGAAAAAGATTGATCGAGTTTATGTAAAAAGTATAACGAGATTTGCTAGAAATAGTTTAGAGTGTATAGAAATGATAAGAAATTTTAAAAAAAATGGAGTTACTATATATTTTGAAAATGACAATATAGATACACAATATATGAATTCAGAAATGCTTATTTACATAAAAAGTATGTTTGCTCAAGAAGAAGCTATTTCCGCAAGCAAGAGAATGAGATCCTCTGTCAAAATGAGATTGGAAAACGGAACTTACAAAACCTCATCTTTTCCATATGGATATCTAAAGAGCGAGGAAGGCGTTAAAATTGTTGAAAATGAAGAAAAAATTGTAAAACTCATTTACCAACTCTATTTATCTGGTTATGGCTATTCAAAAATAACTCAATATCTTCAAAAAACATATCCAAAAGTAAAATGGTGTCAAGGTCACATTCAATACATTCTAAATAACGAAAAATATATTGGAGATAGTTTATTTCAAAAATCTTATCATTCAGATGATATACCATTTTCCAAAAAAATTAATCATGGAGAAAAAGCAAAATATTATTATCATAATACTCATCCAGCAATGATTGAAAAAGATATATTTCAAAAAGTTCAAGAATTAAAAAAACAAAAAAGAAAAGTTTATTTTAGCAATTCTCATCATAATTCTAGTCCACTATTTAATCGCATTCTTCGATGTGGAGAATGTGGTAGTCGGTATAAATCAATAAGAACTAAAAATGATTTACATTGGAAATGCTCTCTTATGAGTTTGAAAAATAAAAATTGTTGCACACCTATTTTATCCTCAACAATAATAGAGAAAAAGTTTATCCATCTTTTTAATAAATTAAAACAGAATCAAAAAATCATTTTAGACAATAGCATAGAGTTATATCAAAAAATTAATAAGCAATTAAAAAATAGTGAAAATAATCTTTTGAGAATTGATGAAGAAATACTATTGTTAAATAGAGAAAAAAAAGAATACGAAGAATTATTTGAAATGAAAATAATAGATAATTTATTATATTATCAAAAAACTAATCAGATTAAAAAGAAAATATCGGAATTAAAGAATCAAAAAGATAGATTACGATATGAAGAAGATAGTGAAGAATTTATCCAATCATTAAAAAAAATAAAAAGCATATTAAATAATTATCCAAAATACATGACCACTTTTGATGATAAGATATTTAGTCAAATGATTGAAAAGATAATAGTAAAAGAAGATAAACTGTGTTTTCTTTTAAAAGGAGGACTTGAATTAAATAGCAATATAATATAAGGAAGTGAAAAAATGGAAATTAGAATGGTAAGTTATGGATATGAAATAAAAGATGGAAAATTAGAAATTATTGAAGAAGAAGCAAAAATAGTAAGAGAAATATTTCAAAAATATGCTAGGGGTGAATCTTTAAAAACTATAGCTGATGATTTAACAGAGAAAAAAATTATTTATTTTAAAAATAGTTATCAATGGAATAAAAATCTTATCAAACGAATTTTAGAAAATCAAAAATATATAGGAGAAAATGATTATCCACCAATTCTAACTTTAAAAGAATATGAAAAAACACAATTAATAAAAAAAGATAAAGAGTTTAAAAAAAAAGAATTAAGCGAAGAAATTCAATTTTTAAAGAAAATTGTAAAATGCCAAGATTGTGGAAATTTATGTTACCGAAATGTAAATAAAAAATGGTTTTGTAAAAATAAGTGTAATGATAAAAATTCTATTACAGATTCTGTTTTAATCACTTCTATTTTAAAAGGAAGTAAACAAATTATAGAAAATTCAAAAAATTTAAATTCAAGACAATTACAAAAACATTTTTATGAAGGCATTGAAACCTTACAATATCTTAAGGAAATCTATCGAAGAATAGATGAACAAGAAATGAATAATCGTTTAATAAAAAAATTAATAGTGCAATATGCTTCTTCTAGATTTGATAAATGCGTGGAAAATTTAGATATTTATTCAAACTTTGTATTAGAAAATAGTAAGCAATTAATATCAAATCAACAACAATTAGTCCAATACCTTAAAAATAATATCATCAATATTGAAATAAGTAAAAAGAATATAGAAATACATTATATAAATGGGGTGTCCCTATTAATAAAGGAGGATGAAAATGAATGAAAGTAGAGTTGTAACAAAAATTGAAGCCAATCCTTTATTAATAAAAGAAGAAGCAGAAATCTTAAATGTTTGTGCATATATTCGAGTATCTACCGAAGAGGAAGAACAACTAAAAAGTTTTGAATCTCAATTTCAATACTATAGTGAATATGTGGCTAAACATCCCGAGTGGCGACTTTATAAAGTTTATGCAGATAAAGGGATTACAGGAACACAAGTAAAAAATCGTGAAGAGTTTAAAAAAATGATAAGAGATTGTGAAAGCAAGAAAATAGATTTAATTTTAACGAAATCAATAGCACGATTTGCTAGAAATGTTGTCGATTCACTTCGGTATATTAGAAAATTAAAAAAATTAGGCATTGGTGTTTTTTTTGAAGAACAAAATATTAATACATTAAAAATAGATAGTGAAATGCTTATCGGATTTCATAGCGTGTTAGCTCAAGCAGAAAGTGAAAATATTAGCGCTAATGTTCGTTGGGGAATACGACAAAGAATGCGATCAGGAACTTATTCATTTAGATATAACTTATTAGGATATAAAAAAGGAGAGGATGGAAAACCTAAAATAGTTAAAGAAGAAGCAGAAATAATCAAAGACATTTATAATAAGTTTTTAGATGGATTGAGTTTAAGGGAAATAAAAAAATATTTAGAAGAAAATAATATTTTAACGTATAGTGGGAAAAAATGTTGGGATAAATCAACAATTCGAGGAATTTTAACAAATGAAAAATATGCAGGAGATATGTTATTGCAAAAAACTTATATTGAAAATTGTCTTTCAAAAAAGATTAAAACAAATCGAGGAGAATTAGACAAATACTTAATTACCAATAATCACCCAGCTATTATTGATAAAAAAACATTTCAATTAACACAAATAGAAATCTCAAAACGTATTACAAAAGTTAAAACATCACAATCGACCACAAAAAATAATAGCAGATATAGTGGAAAGTATGCTTTAAACGATATATTATATTGTGGTAAATGTGGTTGCTTTTATAGGAGAAAAACTTGGGTTATTAATGGCAACAAAAAGATTGTATGGAGATGTTCAAATCGTATTGAAAATGGAAAAAAATATTGTAGAAATTCAATTACGATTGAGGAAGAAAAATTAAAAAAAATAATTGTTCAAGCCTTAAATAAAATAATAGAAGATAAAGAAGAAATTATTAATCTATTAAAAACCAATATATTATGTGCAATAACCAATGATGATGTAGCATTAAATATATATTCAATAGATTTGCAAATTAATGAGTTAAGTGAAATTAGAGAAAAAACTATCGAAATGAGAATGAATACAGAAGGGGATAAAAAAAGGTATAATGATCAAATTATTAACTTAACTAATCAAATTGAAGCATTGAGAGATTATTTGAAATTGGAAAAAGAAAAATTACAAAATAATGAAAAATATGCTACCGAAATCCAAAAAATTGATGAAATATTCCTTGCTAGAGAAGTTGAAATTGAAAAATACAATGAATTACTTATTCGTCGACTTATATCAAGTATAAAAGTTGAAGAGGAGAAGTTAGTTATTATTTTAAAGGGTGGATTAAAAATTGAAGAAAAAATTTAAAGCAATCTCAAAAAGAACGGAGATTGCTTTTTATAATAAGAAAATTGCTCATTAAATGGTGAATTTTATTTAAAATGTCGAATAGCTTTTTAGGCTTTATAAGACATATTTTACAGTCTAAAAGGCTATTTTGCCTTTGAAACCCTAAAAAACGTAAGTAATTTAGGGTTTTTTAGTTGTTAAACTTTTAAAAAGGTGTAAAATAGAATTTACAAT
>ERZ779737.550-NODE-550-length-34634-cov-20.946181_pt1 | contig 34634 bp, 30 predicted proteins | sample MGYA00511889_ERZ779737 | MGnify/ENA primary metagenome ERZ779737 (study PRJEB29588, sample SAMEA2163575) | human gut metagenome | biome: human gut; feature: human-associated habitat; material: faeces | place: Denmark | collected 2008/2010 ... | reverse complement strand
AGCACGGAGCAATCCGCAGGCATCAAAGTCGGGGGCTTTTGACCCCGACATCATATTACGCATCCAGATATTTTGAAGCATAGGTCAGAATACCACAGATGGTCTTGGAATCCTGAATCTTGCAGTCATAGATCATCTGCTTTAATTCCTCCACAGAATACGCCTCTACATTGATGAATTCATCTTCATCCAGATGCTGGCTTCCTCTGTCCTTCAGACCTCTCGCCAGATAGATGTCGATCTTCTCATTACAGAAAGCCACTGTGGTATAGATGGAAGTCAACAGTTCCACATGGTCGGTATGATACCCGGTCTCCTCCTGCAGTTCCCGCATAGCTGCCTGATCCGTAGGTTCTTCCCTGCCGTTCAGTCCTCCTGCCGGGATCTCCAGTGTTTCACGCTCCAATGCATTACGGTACTGGCGCACCATCAGAAGCTTGCCGTCTTCTCTCACAGCCACTACCGCTGCTGCTCCTTTATGGTCGATCAGATCCCATTTTGCAATATTGCCATTAGGAATCTGCATGGTATCCTGATAATAATCGAGAATGGCACCTTTTGCTACCAGATCACGGCTGATACGCTTGAATTTTTCCATGACTCATCGTTCCTTCTCATCCAAATATAAATCAAATAAACTTATTTGCTCTCCAGCATTTTATCTACGCTTACCATCTTGACACAAAGTACGAACAGATCCGTAGCCATTGCCATCTCTTCCGGGGTCGGGAAGGAAGGTGCAATACGGATATTGGAATCCTTCGGGTCCTTTTTATAGGGGAAAGTTGCGCCGGCTCCGGTCAGAGTCACACCTGCCTCCTTACATTTTGCCACGATCGCTTTTGCACAGCCCTCCATGGAATCAAAGGAGATGAAATATCCGCCGTTAGGTTTCGTCCAGGTGCCGATACCAAGACCTCCCAGTTCCTCCTCCAGTACTTTCAGTACTGCCTCGAACTTGGGTCTCATAATAGCCGCATGCTTCTTCATATGCTCGCGGACACCGTTGATGTCCTTAAAGTAACGCACATGACGCAACTGGTTGATCTTATCATAACCAATAGTCTGGATCGTCATGGATTTACGCATATCATCCAGATTTGCCTTGGAGGATGCAATCGCTGCAATACCGGCTCCCGCAAATGTCACCTTGGAGGTAGAGCAGAACTCAAACACCATATCAGGATGTCCTGCCTTCTCACATTCGGAGAGAATCTCTAACAGCTGATCCTGTCTGTCATCGTATAAATGATGAATTGCATAAGCATTATCCCAGAAAATACGGAAATCCTGTGCCGCCGGCGTAAGTGCTGCGAAGCGTCTTACCGTCTCATCGGAATAAGAATATCCCTGAGGGTTGGAGTACTTCGGTACGCACCAGATACCCTTGATGGCGGGATCTTCGGATACCAGCTTCTCTACCAGATCCATATCCGGTCCTTCCGGTGTCATGGGAACGTTGATCATTTCAATTCCGAAATGCTCGGTAATACCAAAATGTCTGTCATAACCAGGTACCGGGCACAGGAACTTTACATGATCCAGCTTGCACCAGGGGGTATTGCCTAAGAATCCGTGGGTCATAGCCCGGGATACGGTATCATACATAATGGTCAGACTGGCATTACCGCAGACGATCACATTCTCCGGCTTCACTTCCAGAATATCAGCAATCAGTTTCTTCGCCTCGGGAATACCGTCCAAACCTCCGTAATTACGAACATCCATGCCATCCTCAGCTTTCATAGCGCTCTGAGAATTCACAACATCGAGATAATCCATTGTCATATCCAGCTGGTTCACTGCCGGTTTTCCTCTGGACATATCCAGTTTCAGGCCTTTGCCTTTTGCATCTTCGTATGCAACGTTAAGCTCTGCCTTCAATGTTAAAAGTTCTTCCTTGGATAATTCCTGATATGCTTTCATTTCGTACCATACCTTTCTCGTTCTTTCCCATGGGGAATACGCTTTCTTTGGTGAATATTGGATAATCGTATACAATCATACACTTCGAATATCATACTATAAGACGGCAGATAACACAATAGGGAACTTTCACTTTTTTTGATACTGTTTTTGATACAAAATGCGTTAAAACAGCCGTTGCATGTTTCCATACAACGGCTGTCTGTTACATCTTATGAAATTGTCATTTCTGACTGGTCAGTTATTTGGCGTAATCAATTACGCGGCTCTCACGGATCACATTTACCTTGATCTGTCCGGGATATTCCAGTTCAGCTTCGATCTGCTTGGAAATATCTCTTGCCAACAGTACCATATCGGCATCTGAGATCTGCTCAGGCACTACCATAACACGAACTTCACGACCTGCCTGAATAGCAAAAGATTTATCTACACCTTTGAAATTGTTTGTGATATCTTCTAACTGTCTTAATCTGCTAGTATAGGTTTCTAATGTTTCCCTTCTAGCTCCCGGTCTTGCAGCGGATATTGTATCAGCAGCTTGTACAATACATGCAATCAGGGAAGTAGGCTCTACATCGCCATGGTGAGATTCCACTGCGTTGATAACAGTAGCATTCTCTTTGTATTTCCGACACAGTTCAGCACCTAACTGAATATGGGAGCCTTCCATTTCGTGGTCAACTGCCTTACCGATATCATGCAGCAGTCCCGCTCTCTTGGCAAGTCTCACATCCAGTCCCAGCTCCGCAGCTAACAGCCCTGACAGCTGTGCCACTTCGATGGAATGCTTTAATGCGTTCTGACCATAGCTGGTACGGAATTTCATCTTGCCGAGTAATCTTACCAGTTCGGGATGGATGCCATGTACGCCAACCTCCAGGGTTGCGGCTTCTCCCTCTTCCTTGATCATTACTTCGACTTCCTTCTGCGCCTTCTCTACCATCTCTTCGATTCTGGCGGGATGAATACGTCCATCCACGATCAGCTTCTCCAGCGCAATTCTCGCTACCTCACGTCGGATCGGATCAAATCCGGACAAAATAACTGCCTCCGGTGTATCATCAATGATCAGGTCTACACCTGTCATGGTCTCAAGGGTACGGATATTACGTCCCTCACGTCCAATGATACGTCCCTTCATCTCGTCATTAGGTAACTGTACAACGGAAATTGTAGTCTCAGAGACATGATCTGCTGCACATCTCTGTATGGCGTTAACCACATATTCCTTTGCCTTTTTGTCTGCTTCTTCTTTGGCCCGACTCTCCATTTCCTTGATCATCACGGCCGATTCATGCTTCACTTCATCTTCAACAATTTTCAATAAGTAATCTTTTGCTTGTTCAGAGGTTAATCCGGAAATTCGTTCCAGTTCCTGCACACGCTGCTCATTCAGCTTGGAGACTTCATCCTTCATACGATTGAGAGTTTCTTCTCTGGATGCTAAACTTGCTTCGCGCTTCTCGATGGCATCTGCTTTCTTGTCGATGTTCTCTTCCTTCTGCTGAACTCTGCGCTCATACCGCTGAGCTTCCGCTCTGCGTTCCTTGATCTCTTTGTCCAGTTCATTCTTGGTACGAATGGACTCTTCCTTGACTTCCAGGAGTGATTCACGCTTTTTGTTCTCCGCAGTTCTCAGAGCTTCATCAATAATCTCTCTTGCCTTCTCCTCCGCATTACCGATCGTACTCTCCGCATTGTTCTTCAGGCGGGAAGTAGTAACTTTGGATGTGATCAGCACGGCTGCAATAACGGCTACGACAAGAACGATCGCAGAAGCCACTAATACTATTACAATATTAGTGTCCACTACAGGAGCACCTCCTTATGAAATTTTCATTGTACATTTTGCTCCGACAATACAAATTATCGTTCATAATAGAATGCAATTTATGTACATTCTAACAAGCAATTCACAACAGTATTAGTGTAAACTGAAATTACACCTCTGTCAAGTACAAGTCGCAATTACTCCAAAAATAGTTCCCATATTAAAATATTCTTTGTGCATTATTTCTTGTAAATACCACACAATCCGACATTCTTAAAAATCATCGCCATGCATGCCGCCGATTACCTTACGAATTACTTCCGCGGAAAACCCCTTTCTTGCCAGGAAGGCGTATATCTTCTGCCGTTCCTTCCAGTCCGTCTCGCCTTCTGTATCGTAGTGCTTCTTATGAAGGAGCTCTCGGATCATCGCCTGCTCATCCTGCTTACCACCGTTCTCCCGCCATACCTGCCATGCCTCTTCTATGGTTGCCGCTAAGATTCCCTTGCCCTGCAGATCCTGTTCAATCCGGCGTCTGCTGCGGCTGTCCTCATGATAGGTAATATAATCCACCGCATACCGCAGGTCATCAATATAATGAAAGCCTGCCACATAGTCGATTGCCTGCTCTATGATCTTGGGCGGATAAAAGCCCTGCTGAAGTTTCGTCCGAAGCTGCGATGTGGTATATTCTCGTCCCTGTAACAGATTCATGGCACGAAGCTTCGCCCGTTTGGGAAGTACTTCCCCCATGATGGTCCGGTAGTCCTCTTCCTTTAACGGCTCGCCCTCTTTTATATGGTAGAGACGCAATTCGCCTTTGTATAATACAAAGGCGAATTCCTGGTCAATATATACCTTACTTCTCGATTTGGAAAGTTCCGTAACCTGTGTTACCAGCATGTATCTACTCTTCTTTCTCGGCTGCGGCAGCAACGTCTGCCTTCAGTCCGTAATGCTCTCTGACCTTCTCGGCGATCTCATCACAGACGGCAGGATTGTCCTTCAGATACTGCTTGGCATTCTCACGTCCCTGTCCGATCTTGTTCCCTTCATAGGCATACCAGGCACCGGACTTGGCTACAACATCACAGCTGGCTGCCAGATCCAGAATATCTCCTACCATGGAAATACCTTCACCGAACATGATATCAAACTCTGCTTCCTTGAAAGGAGGCGCGATCTTATTCTTAACGACTTTGACACGGGTACGGTTACCGATGACTTCACCGCCCTGCTTCAGCGCTTCGATTCTTCTGACGTCCAGTCGTACGGAGGAGTAGAACTTCAATGCACGACCACCGGTGGTAGTCTCGGGATTACCGAACATTACACCTACCTTCTCACGCAGCTGGTTGATGAAGATTACGGTACAGTTGGACTTGCTGATGACAGCGGTCAGCTTACGCAATGCCTGGGACATCAATCGTGCCTGTAAGCCCACATGGCTGTCTCCCATGTCACCGTCGATCTCCGCCTTCGGTACCAGTGCGGCAACAGAGTCCACTACAATAATATCGATGGCGCCGGAACGTACCATGGTCTCAGTAATCTCCAGTGCCTGCTCACCGTTATCCGGCTGAGAAATGTACAGATTATCAATGTCTACACCGATATTCTTCGCATAGACGGGATCTAAGGCATGCTCCGCATCGATGAATCCGGCAATACCACCTCTCTTCTGTACCTCTGCGATCATATGTAAGGTAACGGTGGTCTTACCACTGGATTCCGGTCCGTAGATCTCGATGATCCTTCCTTTGGGAATACCACCCAATCCCAATGCTATATCCAAACTTAAAGAACCGGTGGGAATGGTTTCCACATTCATCTGCGCTGTGGGATCTCCCAGCTTCATTACGGCGCCCTTTCCATATTGCTTCTCAATCTGGCTCAGTGCCGCGTCCAATGCTTTAAGCTTATCGTCTTTTTCCATGTTAATCTCCTTTTCTTTCAAGGAACAAATGTTCTGCTTTTATTTAGGATAAAACATTTGTTCGTGTTTGTCAATGTCTATTTTTATTATATCTATTTTATGTCCAATAAAACTCCCTTTAATAGCATCCCCCCCATTTGCTAATTTTGTCCCGATAATCGTCTGAAATTTTGGCGAATGCCTGAATTGCCGATAATCAGAGATAGAAAGACATGTCAGCGAATTACTCCGCAACAAGATACAAAAAGAATGTACCACACATCCCCGCTCCCTGCAAGGATGCATGATACATTTCTTTTTTTTCGGCACTATCTACAATTTTTATCCCCTACGTTTTGAGGGTATCTCACAAATTATTTTTTTGTTACTTTTTACCAAAAGTAACCTTGCTGAAGTATTTCAGAATGCAGCTGCGCATCAGGATCAGCGCTGCACAGGTGGTTGCCTCTCGGATCTGGCTGCGGGTTCCGGAGAAATGATATTCCTTCACCGTAAGCTCACCCTTTACGCTGCATGCGATGTATACCAGCCCTACTGGCTTCTCCACGGTTCCGCCATCCGGACCTGCGATGCCGGTCACAGCCACTGCCACATCCGACTTCATCAGCATTGCCGCACCTTTTGCCATTTCACCGGCGGTTTTGCTGCTTACAGCACCGTATTTATCCAGTGTGCTCTTGCGTACACCCAAAAATTTTCTCTTGGCTTTGTTCGAATAAGTTACCAGTCCCGCCTTATAGCATTCCGATACCCCGGGCACGTTGATGATCCTTGCCGCGATCATACCGCCGGTGCAGGACTCTGCGGTGGTCACTGTCAGATCGTTGGCAAGCAGTAGCTCCGCTACTGCCGTTTCCAGCGTCGTCTCCCCTTTTGTGCTGTAAATATCCGCTCCGAAACGGGATTTTAATTCCTTCACCACAGGTTTGATGGCTTTTCCGGCTGCCTTGGCATTCTCCCCGGAAGCCGTCACCCGGATATGTACCTCGCCGGTCTTGGCATAGGTGGCTATGGTAGGATTCGTCTGTTCGGCGATCAGATCCTTCAGGGTATCCTCCACCTGGCTCTCCGGCACACCGCAGATTTTCACAGTCTGTGAGCAGATAATTCCGGGAGTCAATCCCTCCAGATAAGGGAATACCTGCTGCTCGAACATCGGGATCAGCTCCGCAGGAGGACCCGGTAATAATACAATATGGTTCCTGTCTGTCTCCAGAATAATGCCCGGGGCGGTTCCGTTGTCATTATCCAGAACCTTCGCTCCTTCGGGCACCATGGCCTGTTTCCAGTTATTGTCCGTAGGCTGTATGTCCCTTACAGCAAAAAATTCTGCGATCCGTTCCATGCTGTGATCATCCACAGATAAATTTTTCCCGCAGACCTTTGCCACGGTCTCCTTGGTCAGATCATCCTCCGTGGGACCCAGTCCGCCGGATAACAGAATCACATCCGAACGTTCCATGGCACACCTCAGTACTCCGGCCAGTCTCTCCGCATTATCTCCAACCACCGTCTGATAATAGCAGTCCAGTCCGGCTCCCGCCAGCTTTTCCGCAAGATATGCCGCATTGGTATTCACAATGTTCCCCAGTAATATTTCGGTGCCTACACAGATGATCTCCGCTGTCATATATTTACCGCCTTTCGCTATCCTTGTCACATGTTTATCCACAGACAGTATACTACACTTCCAAAGCGGAGAAAAGGAAATCTTTTACTGCCGAGAGTTTTCTGCCTCCACCTTTTCCTGATTCCAGAGCTGATGCCGTATTTTTTCATCGGTTCCCCGATGGCTTTTCTCCCGCCACTGGGTAGGCGTGCATTCATACCTTTTCTGAAAGCAGCGATGGAAAGTCCGCATATTAGGGAATCCACATTCGTAGCAAATCTCGGTCACCGTTTTCCTGCTGTCCTTTAACAGATTGCATGCCAGAATCATCCGTTGCTGCGCTACATAAGATGGAAATGAAATATTCAACTGAGAAGAAAAAATGTGAGACAGATAATACGGGCTGATCCCCAGCTCTTTTGCCACCTTCTGTGCCGTCAATTCTCCGGTAATATTGTCGTTGATATATTGCAACAGCCTCTGCGTAACATTCAGATCAGATGGCTTGTCCTTTTTGATCACCGGAATATTTTCATATATGTCCGCAAGCAGTGCCATTAACAGCCCTTTATCCTGTCTAAACGGTCGCAGTTCCTTATGTAACCCGATGTCCGCCAGGATGTCTAACACCATCTGCCCGTACCGGCTGAGCATCCCTTTCTGAAAATAGGGAGACTTCATATCATAATAGGTAAGTTCTTCCTGAAATTCCCCAATGGAATCCATATCCGCAATGATCAGAAGCATCCCCACCTCTCCCACAGAGCTGTAAGAATGGATCTGATTCGGGTAGATCATCAGACAATCTCCGGTAGTCAGATGATATTTTACCCCCGCTACCGTGGCATCCATCTCTCCTTCCGTCAAATGAACAAATTCCATATGCTTATGCAGATGAAATGGGAAGTTCGGATGCCACCAGACATGACAGTCATAGACCTTTTTTCTGCTCTCATAAAACGGTTTTACTGTATTCATACTATAATCTCATGCCTTTCATAGTCAATAATTTGGGGTCTGCAGACACAAATCTTGTGCCATCTGTATTCTACATACCATATTCCATTCCAGATTTCCACTGTTTTCCCTAAAATAGCAATTTTTGTCCTATAAGTATTTTCTTTTTGTCGTGCAGTTTAATCATTATTCACGTACAATAATCTCAAATGAAAGCAGTACCAATCCTTGAACAATATAAAGATGAGGTGCTTTATGAATCGTACAGAAGCCAGAGAAAAAGCTGCCGCACTGGTAGCAAAAATGACAATCGAAGAAGCTGCATCGCAGCTGCTACACTCCTCTCCCGCGATTCCACGTCTGGGCGTTCCCGCCTATGACTGGTGGAGCGAAGCACTCCATGGAGTCGCCAGAGCCGGCACTGCCACCTGCTATCCACAGGCGATCGGTCTGGGCGCAACTTTTGACCGTGATCTTCTGCAAAAAATTGCCGCTTCCATTGCACTGGAAGCCAGGGCAAAATATAACGCATATTCCCGCCTGGAGGACCGTACCCGCTATAAGGGTGTGACCATGTGGTCTCCCAATGTCAATATCTTCCGCGATCCCCGCTGGGGAAGAGGTCAGGAGACATACGGAGAGGACCCCGTGCTTACTGCTACCCTTGGCTGTGCCTTTGTAGAAGGATTACAGACGAAACGGGACGGGTACTTAACCACCGCTGCCTGCGCCAAACATTTTGCGGTACACTCCGGTCCGGAAGCCCTACGTCACAGTTTTGACGCCAAGGCTACGAAAAAAGATCTGTGGGAAACATATCTTCCCGCTTTTGAAGCTCTGGTAAAGCAGGCAGATGTGGAAGCTGTCATGGGTGCCTACAATCGCACCAACGAGGAACCCTGTTGTGCACACTCCTATCTTATGGAAGAAGTGCTTCGCGGCAAATGGCATTTTGAAGGGCATTTCGTCTCCGATTGCTGGGCAATCCGGGATTTCCACGAAGGACACCATGTGACTGCTTTTCCTGAGGATTCTGCTGCTCTCGCCCTGGAGAAGGGCTGTGACTTAAACTGCGGCTGTACCTATGAATATATCTTACAGGCATATAAACAGGGAAAAGTGAGCGAAGAAGAGATCCGCCGCAGTGCCGTGCGCCTCTTCACCACCAGATATCTGTTGGGACTCTTTGACCACAGTATATTAGACGAAATTCCATACAATGTAGTGGGCTGCAAGAAGCACAGAGAACTGGCTTATCAGGCTGCTGTGGAGAGCTGTGTACTGTTAAAAAATAACGGCACACTGCCCCTTTCCCTGAAGGATAAAAAACGTGTGGCAGTCATCGGTCCCAACGCCGACAGTCATGCCGCATTAGTCGGCAATTACAACGGTACCCCGCCCCGCTCCATCACTGTGGTGGAAGGCATCATAAGAATCTGCGAAGATACCGACTGGGATGTGAATTATGCGGAAGGGTGTCTGCTCTATGACGATCCTGCGGTACGAAAGGTATTCCAGAATTATCGCATTCCTGAGGCTGTGGCATTAGCCGAGTCCTGTGACCTCGCAATACTTTGTGTCGGTCTCGATGCTACATTAGAGGGAGAACAGGGAGATGTCGGCAATGCGTTTGCCAGCGGTGACAAACCGGATCTATTGCTTCCCAAGATTCAGAGAGACCTAGTGGAACAGGTACTTGCTACCGGCACTCCGGTGATCCTGGTCGATCTCGCCGGAAGCCCCATAGATTTATCCGCTTATGAGGATCAGGTGCCTGCGATCCTGCATGCCTGGTATCCCGGTGGCGAAGGTGGTCGTGCCATTGCAGATATTCTGTTCGGCAGAATATCTCCCGGCGGTAAGCTGCCACTTACCTTCTATTATAATAACAATCCTCTTCCGGACATTACCGACTATCATATGACCGGACGTACCTACCGCTATTTGGAAGGCAGACCCTGGAAGCCTTTCGGCTTCGGACTGACATACGGAGAATTACAGATTACAGAAGCGAAAGTGTCAGAGGTAGAATACACGAGGGAGATTCCCTCCGCACAGATCACTCTGCACTGTCAGAATCCCACGGATCGTGACTTAAGTGATGTCATACAGATCTATGTCCATGTGAATGGCTCCGCCAATGAAGTGCCGAATCACAAGCTGGCAGCCTTTGAGCGGATCCGCCTGGGAGCCGGAGCAGACAAGGAATTGCGGATTGAAGTTCCCGCCGTGGCATTTACTACAGTAGATGATTCCGGTAATCGTAACTGCGATGGTACATCCGTTACATTATATGTAGGATTTGCCCAGCCGGATCTGAGCGAAGAAGGTCAGAAGACCTATGAATACGGCAGAGGACAGATCCTCGAGATCCCATTACACTGAGCACTATGGTGGTAAGCCATTTGCTATAGAGAGATGTATTTTTTTAACAAGAAGGATAAATCCTCTCCTCGACATAGAGGTCTGGATTTTCCTTCGGAAAACAAGGAGGATAAATCCTCTCCTCGCCATAGAGGCTCGGATTTTCCTTCGGAAAACAAGGAGGATTACAATGAAAAGAAACAAGATCTTAAGCTTACTGCTGTCAGTTTCCATGCTGACCGCACTCACCGCCTGCGGAAGCCAGGGTTCCGATGCTCCCGCAGCATCCACCGATGCCGCAAGCACTGCAGCGGCTACCGAAAGCGCCGCTTCTTCCGATAACGGCTATGTGCTGGACAAGGTTACCCTCGTCGTAGACGGTACCTTTAATGCATCCGTAGATGCTTATCAGGACAAGTTCATCGAACAGTGGGACGTTGCTGTCAGCGAAGCACTTGGTCATCCCATCAGCCTGAATATCCAGCAGTTAGACCATTCCAGTTATGTAGACGGTGTCGGTCGTCTGTTTGCCAGCGGTGACTACCCTGACGTAATTCTGCTGAATGCAAGCCAGTATGCCGAATATGTAAAAACCGGTCTTCTGTGGGATATGACAGATGCCTATGATAATGCAAAGTTCCAGAGCCATATGGTACTTCCCGCAGTGAACCAGAGCGTTCGTATCGACGGCAGACAGTATGGTCTGTCCACCGGTCTTGGCGGCGGTTGTATCACTTACGTAAAACAGGCATGGCTGGATGCTGTTGGCATGAAGGCTGAGGATATTACCGACTGGGATTCCTACTATGCAATGTTAAAAGCATTCACCGAGCAGGATCCTGACGGCAACGGCAAGAATGATACCTATGGTGTTGCAGCAGCAGGTTTTATTGGTTCCGAAGCCCCTTATACCAACTACCTGCCTCAGTTCTGGCAGAATGCATACCCCAACTTCACTTATGATGAGAATGGTGTATGGTATGATGGTTTCAACACTCAGGAGACCAAGGATGCTCTGCTTCGTTTACAGCAGGCTTACGCTGACGGCGTTATCGATCCCGAGTCCCTGACCATGGGTACCAAGGATGTTCGTGAAAAATGGTGGTCTTCCGACCAGTCCGGTTCCTTCGGCGCTTTCACTTACTGGTCCGGTTACTGGAACGATAATCTGATCAACAACATGGACAAAAACGGTGTAGATTCCGGTCTGGCAAGACTGGCTCCCCTCGCTGAAATGGATGGCTACCTGAACAGAGAATCTCCTGTGTACTGCATTATTGATGACGGTGACGGCGATGATTCCAGAGAACAGGCAATTTTTGATGCAGTCTTCGAAACCATGTTTGATGGTGGCACTGTACAGACACTGTGGGTATACGGTGCTGAGGGTTATCACTGGTCTACCGAAGCAGAAACTATTGTTACCGGTGAAGGTACCGACAATGCAAAGACCTATGAATATAAAGATGGTGAATTTCATCTTCGCCTGAACCCTTCCGATCCCAGTGCTCTATGGAAAAAGAATGCTATTGATCCTTCTTCGATGATCTGCTCCTTAGAGAATGGTTTTGAATCCGCTACCGACCTGACCAAAGAATGTAACGAGTTTTTCTCCGAGCACAGCGTAGATGCTCCCCATTCCGCATCCTGTGATGCCATCACCAACTACGGCGGCACCATCACCGATGCCAAGAACGCAGTCATCGCTGAAGTGGTTGTAAAGGGTGGCGATGTAGATGCCGCTATGGACAACTATGTGAAGACAACTCAGGATATGGTAAATGAAATTCTCTCCGAGTTGAATGCACAGTAGTCCTTATAATATATAAACGCTATCATTTCATTTCTATTACTCCCCAAAAAGGCTGTCCCACAATATGTAGGGCAGCCTTTTACAGTTTCTGTCATGTATCTAGTTATTTACCTTGCCTTCATCCATTTCCTCTTCCGTGGTAATGGCAAATGCAATGTTCGTGGCATGGTCTGCAACTCTCTCCAGACCGGATACGACATCAGAGAAGATCATACCGGCTTCTGGAGAACATTCTCCCTTGGTAAGACGCTCTACATGCTTCTTCTGCAGTTCGCGTTCTTTCTCATCCACCTGATCCTCTAAAGTGACGATCTCCTGCATATGGGTCTCATCACTCTTGGCAAACATCTCCACGGCATAACGGATGATCTTATTGACCATCTCCAGCATGTCTCCCAGTTCCTTCTGAGCTTCCTTACTGATGGAGATTCCCTCTTCCTTGCGCTGTCTCGCGGCATCCGCTACGTTCTCTGCATGGTCACCGATACGTTCGATATCGTTCACCACATGGAACAGGGCACCCAGACTGTTCAGGTCTTCGATGGGCAGCGTCGTCTGGTTGATCTTCACCAGATAATCCGTAATGGCATGATTCAGGAAGTTGATATTTTTCTCTACCTCGTAGACTTCCTCAATGTCTTCTTCATCTAATGTGATGAGGGCATTCATGGCACGGTTTAAGTTCTCCTCCGCCAGAGAAGCCATACGCTCCAGCTCCTTGACAACCTCTACCACTGCAGTAGCGGGATTGAACACCACTTTGTCGCCGATGTATTTTAACTGATAGCTTTCTCTGTAACCAACCTTCTGGTCTTCGCCGGGAACGATCAGATAGGTCATCTTCACCAGCCAACCGGTGAACGGGAACAGCATGATTACCTGAGCAATCTTGATCATCGTATGTGCATTTGCCACGAATCGGCCGTTGTCTGCGGAGATAGACTTGATCAATTCCACGATCTGATCCCCTGCCACGAACAGAGCAATGTAGATAATAACAGTGCCAATGATATTGAACAGCAGATGGATCAGTGCAGCTCTCTTCGCATCCTTTTTACCGGTCATGGAAGCTAACATTGCGGTAGCGCAGGCACCGATATTACATCCTAAGATAATGTACAGTGTAATAGGTAACGGCAGCAGATCCTGATTGGCAAGTAACAGTACGATACTGACCGTTACGGATGAGCTCTGAATAACAGCAGTCAGGGCAAAACCCATAAGTGTGGCTAAGAACGGATTCTTCAGAGACATCAGCAGATTCACTACCTGGGGTTCATTCTTCATATTCGCCATCGCCTGAGACATGGTGCTCAGTCCCACGAACAGTATACCGAATCCTACGATCACTTCCGCAACCTTGCGGACTTTTTCTTTTTTCGTGAACATCATCACGACCACACCTACTAATAAGATCAGCGGTGCTATTTTCGATAAATTAAATGATACCAGCTGTGAGGTGATGGTAGTACCGATGTTGGCACCGAGGATAACTCCCGCTGCCTGATACAGATTCATCAGCCCGGAGTTAACGAAGCTGACGACCATGACCGTACATGCTGAGGAAGACTGGATGATACCGGTGAAAATAATACCTACGATCATACCCATGAAACGGTTCGTGGTGAAGATCTCCAGAATGCGACGAAGCTTGGCACCTGCTACCTTCTCGATGGAATCACTCATAAGTTCCATTCCGAATAAAAACAGTCCAAGACCTCCGGCCATTGTCAATATTGTTCCAAAGCTCATTTTAAATCCCTCAATCTCTCTCGATTCTCTTACGAAAAACCAAATTAATTATTTTCAAACTTTATTCTAAATAGAAACAATCCAAAATATATTTTACGAGATAGAATTAAAACTTGCAATGTAAATTTTACTTTTCTTTTACTTTTCTTTACAAAATTTTACGCGTTTTCCACCATTTTTGCGCATAACAGTCGTTTTTCTATGCGTTTCGCCCATCCGCAATATCCAGGTCCAGCTGCTTCTTAAGCTCTTCCAAAGATCCGAATCTGCGTTCCGGGCGCCGGAAGCTTTTTAATGCCACCTCGATCTCCTGTCCGTAGATGTCCTGATGAAAATCATACAGATAGGATTCCACCCCCATCCTTTTTTCGGAAGAAACAGTCGGCTTGGTCCCTACATTGCTGATAGCTTTGTAGACCTTCCCATTATAACGTACTGCCGCATAATAGACCCCGTTGGGAGGCAGAAGCTTGCCTGCGGGCGGCAGGAGATTTACCGTGGGAAATCCCAGGGTATGACCGATATGGTTGCCATGTTCCACGCATCCTACCAGAGTATAGGGCATTCCCAGCATCTTTTCCGCTTCTTCCATCCGGCCCTCTTCCACCAGCTTGCGGATGTAAGTGGAGCTGACCTCGATGCCATCCACTTCGATCTTCTCTATGGTCCGGACACAAAAACCTAACTGCGGAGCCATTTTCTCTAAAAGCTCGGCATTGCCTGCACCATTTTTACCGAAGGACAGATCTTCACCTGCCGCCACAAAACGGGTATTCATCTGCTTCGCCAGAATCTCTGTCACGAAACGCTCCGGTTCTGTGGCCGCAGTCTCTTTTGTCAGCGGAAACTCGATCAGGATGTCGATACCCAGACGTTCGAAGAGACGTCTTTTCTCTTCTCTTGTCGTCAATTCTTTTCCATCCGACAGTCCGAACAGCACCGCCGGTGTGGGATCAAAAGTGAAAACACAGGCTGCCAGTCCGTTCTTTTTCTTATTCAGGATTTCCTCTAAAAGTCTTCTGTGCCCCAAATGCACACCGTCAAATTTGCCGATGGCTACCGCTGTATCTTTTTCCAGATAAAAGTCTGTTGTTCCTGCAATAATTTCCAAGTCTATTTCCTGCTTTCTGTGTTACTGGGGAAGATTTTCACGGGCTTGTACCATGCTTTTGCCCCGTCATACGCATAAATGCCCACAAAGCTGTCATCCTCTCTGTAAACACGCACCCACTCTCCCACAGGATAAGTAGTCTGCTCCATGGTCTGTCCCGGATAAAAAGCGTTCCCGTTATCGATCAATTTCCGCCATTTTTCCTCTACATGCACTGCATTAAAATCCGCAAAAATACGGTCCGTGGGAAGCAGTGCCTCCTCTAATCTGCCCGTATCCCGAAGTTCCTGCAGCTGTGTCAGTGTCAGGGCATCTGTAAGCCGGAATTCTCCGACTCTGGTGCGGACGAGGCTCTGCATGGTGCCACCGCAGCCAAGCTTCCCGCCGATATCGGCACAAAGACTGCGGATATAGGTTCCCTTGGAGCATTCCACACGGAATTTCACCACCGGAAGCCGGATCTCCAGGATCTCGATCGCCGGCAGATCCACGTGTCTTGCCTGCCGTTCCACTTCTTTACCTGCCCTGGCCAGTTCATAAAGCTTCTTTCCGTTGACCTTCAGCGCGGAATACATAGGCGGGATCTGGTCATAACCGCCGACAAAGCTTCCGATCACTTCACGTACCTGTGCCTCATCCACCGCTACTTCCCGCTCTTCCAAAACGGTTCCCGTGGTATCCTGGGTATCTGTGATCTTCCCCAGCAAAAGTTCTGCCACATATTCTTTGGTCCTGTCTGTCAGCATTTCGCATGCTCTGGTAGCACTCCCCAGACATACAGGAAGCACACCGGTAGCCTGTGGATCCAGTGTACCTGTGTGCCCTATCTTTTTCTGCCGGCAGATCCCACGAAGCTTGGCTACCACATCATGAGAGGTAAAACCTGCTTCCTTGTATACATTGATGATGCCGTCCATTAATCCTGTTCTCCCCGCAATTGCTTATCTATGTGCAGTGACAAATTATTGACGCAGTCATGGAAAGTTCCCTTCATGGTGCAGCCTGCGGCACGTACATGTCCGCCACCTCCAAAGAAAGATGCCACCTTCGCCACATCAACATTCTCATTGGAACGCATGCTGACCTTGTACTCCAGTACACCGGTCTCATACATGAAAATCGCACAGTCGATTCCCTTAATATTGCGCAGCTGGTTCACAATGCCATCCAGATCTCCCGGTACCGCATTGTAGAAATCCATGGTCTTGCGGTCCACCATGCTCACGATACAGCGACCGTCCATGAAGCGTATGCTCTCCATCAGGGCTCTGCCCATGATCTGTGTCTGCAGATATGTCTTCTGATAAAAGCTTTCCTCGATCAGCTTGGGAAAATTGAATCCGAAAGAGATCAAAAATGCCGCTGCCTGCAATGTCTCCGGTGTCGTATTGGAATACTGGAATACGCCGGTATCGTGGATGATGCCGGTATACAGTGCTTCCGCAATATCTCTGTCAATAAGTTCGGCATCCATGATGTGATACAATACCTCGCAGGCACTGCCCACCTCGGGACGGACGAGATTTACATCACCGCAGCCGGAATTGCTGATGTGATGATCGATGTTGATCTTCTTTTTCGCATTCTGAAAATACTTCTCTGCGTCTCCCAGTCGGTCTCCACTGCAATCCAGCGCAAAATATACATCAAAAGGATCCTGCTCCAGACATTCGGTCTGAATCTCATCGTATCCCTTCAGATAAGAAAACTCTTCGGAAGGCTTCTGTAAATATACGATAACTTCTGCTTCCGGAAGGAGTTTACGCAGGTACATCCGTAAGGACAGACATACACCCACGCAGTCTCCGTCGGGACGAATATGTCCGCTGATGCCGATCTTTTTTGCGCCACGACATTCTTCACGCAAATCCATTATTCGTCACCTTCCTCTGTCTCTTCCATAACTTCATTTTCCGGCTTCTGTGCCTGTTCGTCCGCAGCAATGACCTCATCGATCTTATGGGACATATTGACACCGTATTCGATGGACTGATCCATCACAAAAGTAATATCCGGAGTGTTGCGCAGATTGATGGTACGAGCCAGCTCTCTGCGGATATAGCCTTCGGCGCTCTTTAAGCCCTGTATGGTAGACTTTCTGACTTCCTCGTCTCCCAACACGCTGATCCATGCCTTACAGCTTTTTAAATCCGGTGCCACTTCCACAGCGACCACACTGGTCCAGGGACTGATCCGGGGGTCCTTAAGACCGCCCCGGATGATCTCTGCCAGAACACGCTGCACTTCCCCGTTCACACGGGTATTTTTCACACTATTTTTTCTCATTCTTATTCCTTCTTACTTCAAACCTAAACCATGATATACCGGAAGCTTCGCTTTGTACCACACTGGAAGTTTCGCTTCGTACCACACTGGAAGCTTCGCTTTGTACCACACCGGAAGTTACGCTTCGTACCACACTGGAAGCTTCGCTTTGTACCACACCGGAAGTTTCGCTTCGTACCACACTGGAAGCTTCGCTTTGTACCACACTGGAAGTTTCGCTTCGCGAAACTTCCCGGCAGGGTCTAGTTATTCTTAGATTACGTATTTTGTAATCTTAGAATAACTCCCTACCGTGGTACCTCGACCATGATATAGGCTTCTACGATATCCAGCTCCTGCATCTTGTCAAAGCCTTCGAATACGAGACCACACTCATATCCTGCCTTAACTTCCTTCACATCATCCTTGAATCTCTTCAGGGAAGCCAGGTTGCCCTCAAAGATCTGCTCGCCCTCACGGGTGATACGAACCTTACAGCCTCTCTGGAATACACCGTCTAAGACATAGGAACCGGCAATGTTACCGATAGCGGATGCCTTGAAGATCTGACGAACCTCTGCATGACCGATCACCTTCTCCTCGTATACGGGATCCAGCATACCCTTCATGGCAGCTTCGATATCTTCGATGGCCTGGTAGATGACCTTGTACAGACGTACATCCACACCCTCTCTCTCTGCGGTTGCCTTGGCAGTCGCATCGGGACGGACGTTGAATCCGATGATGATCGCGTTGGACGCACTTGCCAGGGATACATCGGACTCGTTAATGGCACCTACGCCGCCGTGGATACATTTTACGACTACTTCTTCATTGGACAGCTTCATCAGGGACTGTTTTACTGCCTCTACACTACCCTGTACGTCGGCTTTGACGATCAGGTTCAGTTCCTTCAGATTGCCTTCCTGGATCTGGCTGAACAGATCATCTAAGGACATTCTGCCCTTGGTCTCTTCCAGCATCTTTTCCTTATTCTGTGCCAGGTAGGTCTCCGCATAGGATTTTGCTGTCTTATCATTATCATGTGCCAGGAATACTTCGCCGGCACTGGGGACATCGGACAGACCCAGGATCTCTACGGGAGTAGAAGGTCCTGCCTCCTTGACTCTGCGTCCCTTGTCATCGATCATGGCTCTTACCTTACCATGAGCCACACCTGCGGAGATAAAGTCTCCCACATGCAGGGTACCCTTCTGTACCAGTACGGTAGCCACAGGTCCGCGTCCCTTATCCAGCTCTGCCTCGATGACCAGACCTCTTGCCTTTCTCTTGGGGTTCGCCTTCAGTTCCATGATGTCTGCGGTCAGCAGGATCATGTCAAGCAGCTGGTCGATGCCCTCGCCGCTTTTTGCGGATACGGGTGCAAATACGGTGCTTCCACCCCAATCCTCGGGGATCAGCTCATACTCAGCCAGCTCCTGCTTTACACGATCAATGTTTGCAGAAGGCTTATCGATCTTGTTCACTGCTACGATGATCTCAACGCCTGCTGCCTTTGCATGGTTGATAGCCTCTACGGTTTGGGGCATTACGCCGTCATCCGCTGCTACTACCAGGATAGCAATATCGGTCGCATTGGCACCACGCATACGCATGGCAGTAAATGCTTCATGTCCGGGAGTATCTAAGAAGGTGATCTTACGATCTCCCACATTTACAGTATAAGCACCAATGTGCTGGGTGATACCACCTGCCTCGCGATCGGTTACGTTGGTCTTACGAATAGCGTCTAACAGGGAAGTCTTACCATGGTCAACGTGACCCATAACACAGATTACGGGAGGTCTTTCCACCAGATCTTCCTCTTTCTCTTCGTCTTCCTTCAGCAGCTCTTCGATGACATCAACCTTGACCTCTTTTTCACAGAGAATGTCATATTCCATGGCGATGTTCTCTGCATCTTCATAGGAGATCTCCTGGTTCACGGTTACGACCTTACCTTCCAGGAACAGCTTCTTGATGATGGCTGCGGGCTGTAACTTCATCTTCTCAGCCAGTTCTTTGATGGTGATGGATTCCGGCAGCACGATCACCTTGATCTGCTCTTCCTGTACCTCTTCCTTCTTCTTTTCCGGCTTGATGAAACGTCCGGGCTTGTTCTTCAGTGCGTCCTCGTCCTCGTAGATATGGTCCTTCTTGGAGCGCTTGTTGTCCTTCTCCTGGCTGAAACGTCTCTTTTCATCTTCGCGCTTCTTCTCCATATCTTTGCCTGCAGGTTCCGGAGCGAAGCCCTTATTCTGTCTGTTATCTCCGAATCGATTACCCGATCCTCCATTGCCTCTTTGGTCGCGGCCGTTATTGCCGTAACCGCGCTCACCGTTGCCGTTATTTCTGCGATCACCCTGGCCGCCTTCCATACCCGGACGACCCTGTCTGTTAAATCCGCCTCCCTGAGGTCTGCCATTGCCCATACCTCCTCTGTTTGCGTTCTGTCCGCCCTGGCGGTTGCCCTGACCATAGCCACCCTGACGATTATCACGATTGCCATCTCTGTTATCACGATTATAACCGCCTTGACCACGATCGTTCTGTCCACGATTATCACGGTTCTGTCCGTAATTATTCTGACCGTAACCACCCTGACGGTTATCGCGATTATTGTTCTGCGGTCTGTCCGCAGGTCTTGCCTGTGCAGTATTCTGTGTATTCTGCGCTGTCTGCGTGGCTACGGTATTGGTACTCTGCGCTGCCTGTTCCTTTACTGGAGCCTGCGTGGCTGTGGTATTGTTTACAGGCTTTTTCGCAGGCTGCTGTCCCTTATTGCCGGGTACCATTGCCACACTGGGTGTGGGAGAAGGCGGGGTCAGCGGCTTGATGGGACGTACGGGAGTCTGTGCCTGCACACGGTTATTGTAAGAATTGTTCTGATAACCGTTGTTCTGGTATCTGTTGTTCTGTCCCTGGTTCGGGCGCTGTCCGCCGGCATTTCTCTGTCCCTGTCCGTTCTGTCCGCCCTGACGCTGTCCGGGCATCTTGGAATTCTGAGGGTTGCTTACAAAGATGATCTTTTTCTTCTTTTTCGTCTCTTCGGGAGATTTTGTTTCCTCCTGCGCCTTTTCCTCAGCCGGCTTTGTATTTTCAGCCTTTGCGGGAGCCTCTTTTTCCGCAGCAGGTGCTGCAGCCGCCTTCTTCTGTCCTAAGCTGTTACGTACCAGCGCTGCCGCATCCTCTTCCAGAGAGCTCTGTGCTGCTTTCGCCTCAATTCCTTTTTCCTGTAAAAAATTCAATATATCCTTACTCTGTAATTCTAATTCTTTTGCGAGTTCATGTACTTTGATTTTCGCCATGCTTTCCTCCATTCTGCCTAACCGGGCAAATTCGCTTCCAATTGCTTGATGAGTGCATCTGCCAGTCCCGCATCACACACACCTACCGAAGATCTTAAGTTCCGGCCGATCGCCCAGCCGAGCTCTTCTTTTGTGCCATATTCGTATACCGGGACTTCATAATAGGAACATTTGTCGTGAAACAACTTTTTCGTATTGGCGGATGCATCTTCTGCAACGATCACCAACATGGCAGAACCTTTTTTCACAGCGTCCTCCGTCTGGAATTCACCGCTTACCAGGTTACGCCCCCTCATCGCAAGTCCCAAAAGGGAATAAATCTTATTCTGTTTCAAGCTGATCAAACTCCTTTTCCAGCATATCATAACTTTCCGGAGAAATACTCATCTTGAAAGAACGCTCTAAGCCTTTATTCTTTCGGGCCTTCTGCAGACATTCCTTCTGTCTGCATATATATGCGCCGCGTCCGTTCTTTTTGCCCGTTGTATCTAAACAGATCTCTCCTTCCGGAGTCTTCAGAACACGCAGCATTTCTTTTTTGCCTTTCATTTCTCCGCAGCCTACGCACTGCCTCAGTGGAATCTTTTTTGCCATTGATTATTCCTGCTCTCCATCAAAATCGTCTTCGGTTTCATCCTCGTAATCGTCCACATAATCCTCATAACGGAAGCCGGGAGCATCCTTGGCCTGTGTCTCGGATTTGATGTCGATCTTGTAACCGGTCAGTCTTGCTGCCAGTCTTGCATTCTGACCTTCCTTACCGATCGCCAGAGACAGCTGATAATCGGGGACAACTACCTTTGCGGTCTTCTCATCGGGATCCGCAAATACTGCTACGATTTTGGCGGGAGAAAGTGCATTCTGGATCAGGTTACCGGGGTTCTCATCCCAGTTCACGATATCGATCTTCTCACCACGCAGCTCTTCTACGATAGCATTGACACGGGCACCGTTCATACCTACGCAGGCGCCGACTGCATCTACATTGGGGTTGTTGCTCCACACAGCGATCTTGGTACGGCTGCCGGCCTCTCTGGCAATGCTCTTGATCTCTACGGTGCCGTCCTTGATCTCGGTAACTTCAGACTCAAACAGTCTCTTTACCAGTTCCGGATGGGTACGGCTGACATTGATACGGGGTCCCTTCGGGGTGTTCTTCACTTCTACAATGTAGACCTTGATACGCTCGGTGGGTTTGAATACCTCACCCTTTACCTGCTCGTTCTCGGTCAGCATGGCATCTGCCTTACCCAGGTTGATGCTGATGTTTTTGCCGACATAGCGCTGTACCACGCCGGTGACAACATCCTTTTCCTTCTCGTAGTACTGATTGTAGATCACGCTTCTCTCTTCCTCGCGGATCTTCTGTAAGATCACGTTCTTGGCATTCTGGGTAGCGATACGTCCGAACTCTTTGGACTTGATCTCTACATGGATCATGTCACCGACCTGTGCCTTTTGGGAGATTTCCTGTGCATCCTCCAGAGCGATCTGTAAGCAGTCATCCTCTACATCGTCCTTGGTGGGTACGACTTCCTTCTCTGCATATACCAGAAAATCGCAGGTCTCTCTATTGATCTCCACATGGATATTGTCAGCCTTTCCAAAATGGTTCTTGCAGGCTGTCATCAGGGAGTTCTCGATGGCTTCAAACAAGGTTTCCTTGCTGATCTCCTTCTCCTTCTCCAGAACATCCAGTGCCTCCATTAATTCCTTATTCATCATTTCCTCCATTCCGGCTTTCGCCTTTTCTTAGTGTATGGTTTCTTCTTATTCTACAAGCAATAACTATCCTTCGCTCTTTGGCTCTGAATAGTATCAAAAGTCTAACGCCAGGCGGATCAGTGCGACGTCTGCTCTGGCAAAAGTCCTCGGGGTTCCTTCTTCTGTGATCGTAACAGTATCTGCATCAAAGCTATCCAGAATGCCTGAAAATTCCTTGCATTTGTCGATGGGTTTAAACAGTTTGATCTCCACCTCTTCGCCGATGCTCTTCTGTAAATGCTTATCCTTTTTCAGAGTTCTGCCCAGGCCCGGGCTGCTGACCTCCAAAATATACGCATCCGGAATGAAATCCGCCTTGTCGAGTGCTTCGGATAATGCTCTGCTGACATTTTCACAATCCAGAATGTTCACACCCTCCGGCTTGTCGATATAGGCTCTTAAATAGTAGTCACTGCCTTCCTTTACATACTCCACATCGTAGATCTCCACCTGATTTACTTCTGCGATAGGCGTAAGCAGTTCTTCGGTTCTGCTTTCGTAGTCCTCTCGTTTGGACATGTATGCCCTCCTTTACTGATATGAACTGTCGTCACAACAACAAGAAAGAGTGGCACGCGTCCACTCTTACTCTAGTAATCATCTTTAAACTATACACAGTATAGACCCTGTGTGGGAAAAAGTCAAGAAAATATTACCCGTATCGTGGTTCCTTTGCCGGGTTCGCTCTCGAGCTGCAGCTTGGCATGGCTCTTGGCGATGATGTGTTTTACGATGGCAAGCCCTAAACCGGTGCCTCCGGTGGACTTGGATCGGCTCTTGTCCACGCGGTAAAAACGCTCAAAGATCCTCTCCTGGTGTTCCTTGGAGATGCCGATTCCGGTGTCTTTTACCACGAGATTGGTATGTCCTTCTCTGGAGTAGGTCTGTACATTCACGCTTCCCCCGGGATTATTATACCGGATGGCGTTATCACACAGATTATACAGCAGCTCTTCCATCATCTGTCTGTTCGCCGTCACATAGGCATCTGTTCCCTCAAGCTGAATAGTCACATTGTGTTTCTCGGCACTCATGGAGAGCATTTCCACACAATTCTTCGCCATCTCATGGAGATTCAGAAGTTCAGTATCCGCTTCCTCTTCCGTGCCGTCCAACTCCGACAGGCGGATAATATCATTGATTAAAGTAAGCAGACGGTTTGCACTGTTATGAATTCCATGGGCGAAACGCACCGTATCCTGCTCCGATGCCATTCCGGTCTCAATCAGTTCCGCATAACCGGAGATTGATGTAAGCGGTGTCTTTAATTCATGGGACACATTGGCACTGAATTCCTGCCGCATTTTGGCATTTTTCATAATATTCTCATGCTGTTTGCGGATCATGGACATGAACGGGGTCAGCTCCTCATAGGTCTGCATCTCCGTACATTCCCCGATATTCTGTGCCAGTTTCTCGATGGGAGCCACTAACTTCGTAGTCAGCACTCTGGCTGCCACCATACACAGCACCAGCAGCACCACGAAGATCCCCACCATCATCGGCAGCGCCTGGCTGAAGATGCTGTAAATGCTTCTGGCATCCTTGGACAGTCGTAAAATACTGCCATCCTCCAGGCGGATCGCATAATAAAAGGTGGACCGGGACAGAGTCTCCGAATTACGGACTGCTTCGCCTTCTCCGGACTGCATGGCCTCCCGGATCTCCGGGCGGGAGGAATGGTTTCCCATCGCCACAGAATCTGCCTCATTGTCATACAACACCTGTCCGTCACCGTTAATCAGGGTCAGTCTTAGATCCGATTCTACGGGTACTCCGTTTGCTTCGATCTCTTCTACCGAAGAGCAGTTTTTCAACAGGGAGCCATAGCTTTTCAGATCCTCCAGCACCTGTTTTCTAAACAGATCATAATACACTACTGTGATCAGCACCATGGTAAGCAGGATCGTCACCGTGGCAATGAGGATCATCATTTTGTTAATCTTTTTCTTCATCTTCTGTTACGCTTTCTCACCGTTCATAATGTATCCCACATTACGTACCGTCTTGATCAGGCTGCCCTCTTCCTTCAGCTTCTGACGCAGAGTCTTGATATGCATATCCAGCGTTCTGGACTCTCCCTCGAAATCGATCCCCCAGACACGGTCTAAGATCAGTTCCCTGGTAGTCACGATACCGGCATTCGTCATCAAAAGCTTTAACAGTTCATATTCCTTGTAAGTCAGTTCCACCGACTCCTTACCTACCATCACGGAATGTTTCTCTCTGTCCAGCACAATATTGCCAAGCTTCAGCACCTTATCCTTCTCCTGAGTCTTCTGGCTTCTGCGAAGCATTGCCTTGACCCTGGAGATCAGTTCCATGACACCGAAGGGCTTCGTGATATAATCGTCTGCTCCCAGATCCAGTCCTTTTACCTTATCGATCTCTGAGGTCTTGGCCGTCACCATAATCACCGGCACCAGCACGGTATCCTGTCTGGTACGCAGTTTTTTCACAATACTCAGGCCATCCTCGTCCGGCAGCATGATATCTAACAGGATCAGATCCGGTGCTGTCTCGTTCAATGCCGCATAGAAATCTGTGGCGGAATCAAAACCTTTTACCTCATATCCTACATTTGCCAGGGCAAAGGTCTCAATCTCCTGAATATTTTTATCATCCTCTACTACATAGATCAATGCCATCTCACAGCACTCCTCTCTGACTGTGCTTTCTCTTTCTAACTATACCCCTGTAATTCCTTACTCCGCAAGTAATTTTGCATTCTTTTCCATAACACGTTCCTGCTTCGTGGGCGGTAACTGGTATTTTTCACGGCAAGCCATTACCTTGCCCTGGAAATCCAGATTATCCTCCTGCCGCAGTTCGTCCAGATAAGCATGCGTATCGAATTCATCTTCATTTACCTGTACCAGACATACCGCAATGTTGGAGCAGTGATCACTCACACGTTCAAAGTTCGTGATCACATCGGATAAAATGAATCCCAGTTCAATGGTACATTTTCCCTTACGGAGTCTGCGTACATGACGCTGCTTCACATCCAGGCTCAATCCGTCAATAACCTCTTCCATGGGTTCTACCTGTCTTGCCAGGTTCAGGTCTCCCTTTATAAAGCTGTTCATGGTAATATCCAAAATGTCATGTACCGCTCTTTCAAATACCTTCAGTTCTTCCTGTGCTTTATCGGAAAAATCCAGCTTTTTTTCATACATTTCCTGTGCAGCCTCTTTCACATTGCGGGCATGGTCGGAAATCCTCTCAAAGTCACCGATGCAATGTAAAATAGTGTTCAGTGTCTCGCTGTCTTTACCGGACAGCTGTCTGGAGCTGAGCTTCACCAGATAAGTACCAAGTTCGTCCTCAAAGCGGTCCACATCTGTCTCCATCTGTGCTACCTGCTCTGCTTTTGCCTCATCATACCCCTGCAGTAATTCCATGGCAAGATCCATTGCCTTGCGGGATTTGTCCGCCATAACAGACGCCACCTGTCTGCTCTGCTCTACCGCATAGGCAGGCGTATCCAGGAATCGGGAATCCAGAAGGCTCAGTGTCTTGTCTGTCTCAGACATTTCCTTCACATCTTCATGCGTAGGCAGTGTCAGACAGGCAAGCTTTACCAGTCCATTGGAAAATGGCAGCAATACCAGTGTGGCAGCAACATTAAAGCAGCTGTGGACCACTGCAATGCCGAAGGGGGTTGCCACTTCTCCCAAAAAAGCAAAGGGATGAATAGCATTCGCAGTATAAAAGATTCCAAGGAATAATATCGTTCCGATAATATTGAAATACAAGTGGATCAGTGCCGCACGCTTTGCGTTGCGGGAAGCACCGATACCGGAGATCATGGCGGTAACACAGGTACCGATATTCTGTCCCATGATAATGGGAACTGCTGCGCCGAAGCTTACCGCTCCGGTCATGCACAGTGCCTGCAAAATACCTACGGATGCGGAAGAAGACTGGATCACCGCTGTGAGGATGAGTCCTGCCAGCACACCGAATACGGGATTTTGGAACTTGATCAGCAGATTGGTAAACTCCGGTACCTCTGCAAGAGGTGAAACTGCTGCGCTCATGGAATCCATGCCAAACATCAGAATTGCAAAGCCCACCAGGATGGTTGCCGCATTTTTTAATTTATCTTTATGGGAAAACAGCAAAATACCCACACCCACGATTGCCAGAATCGGCGAAAAAGAACTGGGTTTGAGCATACGGATCCAGAAAGCATCACTCTCAATGCCTGTAAGGCTTAAGATCCAGGAGGTCACCGTGGTACCGATATTGGCGCCCATGATGATGCCCACTGCCTGTTTCAGGCTCATAATGCCGGAATTGACAAAACCGACTACCATAACAGTGGTCGCAGAGGAGGACTGGATCACACCGGTGACCACCGCACCCATCAATACTGCCTTGATCGGGTTGCTGGTCAGTTTCTCCAGGATACGCTCCAGACGTCCGCCGGATGCCTGGGACAATCCATCACCCAACAGATTCATTCCATATAAAAACAGTGCAAGTCCTCCTACCATCTTCAGTAAATCAAAAAAGTCCATACTCTAATCCTCTCATTTTACATAACATACTTTACATTTTCGGTTTCTATCTACACTTTATCTTGCTTATGTAAAATGTGTTACCAGCGAATGTAAAATTTATGTAAAGTTGCAACGATGCAGAGCCATGAACTATTGTCATATGCTCGTCAGATGCTGGCATCTGTAAGAGCATATGACAATAGTTCTTTGGCGAGCACGCCTCAATGAGCAAAAGCAAAGCCTCGCAGAGGCGATTTTGCGAATTGGGCTCTGCATCGTTGCCGGGATTTTGCGAATTGCGGCTTAGCATCGTTGCTGGGATCGTCGAATCCTAATATAATTTTACCCCTTCCATGTCTCCGGTCATACGGAAGATCGCCCACTGGGCAATATTTACTGCATGGTCGCCTACCTTTTCAAGATACTTTGCCATCATCAGATAATCCACCACACGGTCGGCATCCAGATTCTGTTCCCGGATAGCCTGCATCATCTCTTTCTTCATATCGTTAAAGAGGGCGTCCACCACATCGTCATGCTCCACAACTTTTTTGGCATTCGCTTCGTCTCCCTCCACGAAAGCTTCCACGGAATTATGGATCATATCCTTTGCCTCTTCCATCATTTCCAGAAGCAGTTTTTCCTGTTTTCCTTCGGAATTCATATTCCCCATCCGCAGATACAACTCCACCATATCTGCCACATGATCACCAATCCGCTCAATGTCTGTTACAACCTTCAGTGCTGCACTCACCAGCCGCATATCTCTCGCCACCGGCTGTTGTCTGGTCAGCAGACTTAAGCACATAGCTTCAATGCTTCTCTGCATATCCACCATCTTGTGATCCGTATCCAGCAGAGTCTTTAAAATATCCTCTTTGTTCTCCCGGATTCCATAAAACATATGGTCATAACTGATCTCCGCATGTTCTCCCATCTCCGATACTTTATTTTTCAAAGTCTCAAGATCCTGCTCAAATAATACTCTGGGTGACATCTCCCATTCCTCCTATCTTTTCATTCAAAATCAACCAAACCGTCCGGTGATGTAGTCTTCTGTCCGTTTATCCCGGGGTCTTGCAAAGATCTCTGAGGTTGCATTCTTCTCGACCACTTCTCCTACCAGGAAAAATGCGGTGTCATCCGACACACGGGCTGCCTGCTGCATATTGTGGGTTACGATGACCACGGTGTACTTTTTCTTCAGGGTCTCCATCAGTTCCTCGATCTTTAACGTAGAGATCGGGTCCAGGGCGGAAGTGGGTTCATCCATCAGAAGCACCTCCGGGGATACTGCCAGTGCTCTGGCAATACACAGTCTCTGTTGCTGTCCGCCGGACAGACCCAGTGCGGATTTGTGCAGACGGTCCTTTACTTCTTCGAAGATAGCGGCACCCTGCAGGGAACGTTCCACGATCTCATCCAGTTCCTTTTTATTCTTGATGCCATGCAGTCTGGGACCGTAGGCGATATTATCATAGATAGACATGGGGAAAGGATTGGGCTGTTGGAATACCATACCCACCTTTTTACGAAGCAATGTGGTATCTACCCGCTTATCGTAAATGTCCTCTCCGTCCAGGATCACTTTTCCTTCGACTCTGCAGCCGTCCACCAGATCATTCATCCGGTTCAGGCAGCGTAGGAAAGTGGATTTGCCGCAGCCGCTGGGACCGATAAATGCGGTAATGGCATGGTCTGCAATCTCCATATTTACATTTTTCAGTGCGTGGTTCTCTCCGTAATGGAGATTTAAGCTTTCCACGGTTATTTTACTGTTATCCATAAGGTTACTCCTTCTTGTGATTTCTCTTACTCTCGTCTCAATTTATTTGCTGCCAGCTTGGTCAGCAGGTTCAGGATCAACACGATAATGATCAGAACGCAGCCGATACCGAAGGCGTTGTCATACTGTCCCTTCTGCATCTGCAAATACAGTTCGATCGTCAGGGTACCGCCGGACTCCATTGCCTTGTGGGCCAGCTTCGCCAGATTGTCCCCGAAAGCTCCGGTGAACTTTGGCAGCTTATAGTCGCTTCCTGCGGTAAATAAGAGTGCTGCGGATTCTCCTACAATTCGTCCCAGCGCCAGGATGATACCGGTCACGATACCCGGCATGGAGGACGGCAGAAGGATGGTACGGATCATATGCCATTTCGTGGATCCCATTCCCAAAGCACCGGTACGATAGCTGTCCGGCACGGTACGCAGTGCTTCCTGCGTATTTCTGGTGATCAGGGGCAGCACCATCAGTACCAGGGTAAAAGAACCGGTGAGCAGCGAGTAACCAAATCCCAAAGTCTCTCCGAAGAAGATCATACCGAACAGGCCGAAAATGATAGAAGGAATACCGGACAGGGTCTCGGTGGTAAATTCAATGAGGGAGACCAGCTTGCCTGGCTTGGCATATTCATTCAGGTAAATAGCACTTCCCACGCCAATGGGTGTCGCGATCAAAAGAGTGATCACGATGATGTACAGGGTATTTAACAGGTTGCCTGCAATACCCGTGGTCTGTTTTCTGGCACTGGTCACAGTCGTTAAAAAAGCCCAGTTCACGGTGTGAATGCCTTTTACAAAGACATACAGGATAATTCCCAGCAAAAGTGCCACCGCCAGTGTGGCGGAGATGTAAATCGCTGCCAGTAACAGCATGTCCGTGGGGCGTTTTCTTTTTACATATAAGGTGTCTTTATTCATTGTCATCCGCCCCCTTTTTCAATATTTTATTCAGTGCTACATTAATGATCATAATGAATACAAACAACACCAGTCCGATGGTAAACAACACCTGTCTGTGCAGTCCGGAAGAATATCCCATCTCGCTGACAATGGCTGTGGTCAGGAATCGCACGGAATTAAATGGCAGGGGCACATTCACACTGCTGCCGGATACCAGCGTGATAGCCATAGCCTCACCGATAGCTCGTCCCACCCCCAGAACGATAGCGGTCACAATGCCGGATCTGGCTGCCGGAAGGATGGACCGGAAAATAGTCTGCACATGGGAAGCTCCCAGTGCCAGAGAGGACGATTTTATTCCAGCGGGAACGGCGCGTATGGAAGTCTCGCTGATATTGATCACCGTGGGCAGGATCATGATCGCCAGTACGATCACGGCAGACAACAGATTCGCGCCTCCGGTGAACTGGTGTGTCGTGGATCCTTGGAAGATCAGTCTTTCTAATTTATACATGAGAGGATTTAATAAATAGATTCCCAACAGTCCGTAGATGACGGAAGGGATGCCGGCCAGCAGTTCTACCGCAGGCTTTACAATGGCAGCTAAAGTCTTAGGTGCCACCTCTGCCAGAAATACAGCTGTCAGTACGCCGATGGGCACACCCAGTAAAATTGCCAGAGTCGTACCGATGATGGAGGTCAGAATGACCCACAGAATACCGAATTTTGGATCTGCAGCCGTCGGCATCCATTCCGTGCCGAACAGGATCTCTCCCAGACCCACTTTTAAGATCGCGGGGGTACCGCTTATGATCATATATAAGGTAATGGAAACTACCGCCAGTACGGCGAAGAAGGCACAAATGGTAAATACTATTTGTGCCACAGTTTCCACAACCGCTTTATTTTTTCTGTTTCCCATTACGGAAGCGTGTGTTCCACTATTCATCGCTTTTTTCCTTTTTCTGTGTCAGGCTATTACTTTACAGTGATCAGACCAACTTCGGAAGCAACCTGCTGTCCTTCGTCACCCAGTACAAAGTCGAACCATGCCTGTACCAGATCGTTCTGCTCGGAGACCTCACCTTTGGTAGCCATTACGAAAGGTCTGCTTAAGAAGTAGTTACCGGCCTTGATGTTCTCTGCGGTAGCTTCTACACCTTCCAGGGAAAGTGCCTTAACACTATCATCCAGTGCATCCAGGGAAGCATATCCGATAGCTCCGGGAGTGGATGCTACTTTAGCAATCACCGCACCGGTGCTGTCCAGTTCGTTTGCATATTTGCAGGCATCCTGCAGGTCAACCAGCTCTTCAAAAGCACCTCTGGTACCGGAACCTGCCTCACGGCCGATCACGATGATAGGCTCATCTGCGCCACCGACTTCTTTCCAGTTGGTAATTGTGCCATTGTAGATGTTAGTCAGCTGCTCTTTGGTCAGATCTGCTACTTCGTTAGCGGGGTCTACACATACGGCAATACCGTCGATTGCTACTATGTTCTCTACAACGCCTGCTGCCTTTTCCTCATCCTTTAAGCTTCTGGAAGAGTTACCGATATCTGCGGTTCCGTTGGTAACAGCTTCGATGCCTGCGCCGGATCCTACGAACTCAGCAGTTACGGTTACATCAGGATATTCTTCCATGAAAGCTTCGCTCAATGCATTGGCTAACTTCTCCATAGAAGTACTTCCTACCATGGAAATGCTGCCGGACAGATCTGCGGTAGTCTCAACAGGTGCTGCTTCACTGCTTGCTGCCACAGTGCTTTCTGCTACGGTGCTCGCCTCTGCGGATGATGCTGTGTTTGCAGTAGCATCACTGTTACCACATGCAACCAATGTGGTTACTGCTAATATTCCTGCTCCGATCAGAGCTAATAATTTGCTGTGTCTTACTCTCATAATAATGTCCTCCATGTGTTTGTTTTTCTTTCTCTTGATTACGCAATCATACTAACATGGAGGAAATTCACATAATATCACAGTCCGGTAATTTATTTGTAAGAATTAGGTAAAATCACACGCTCTCTAAGATTCCGTCGGCAATGGCCCGGGCGATCTCGTCAAACCGGCTGTCAAAGAGTTCGTTGTCCGCATCCGTATTGATAAATCCCACTTCTACCAGCACAGCCGGCATATTTGTACTGTTTAACACCACCAGATTCGGTCTTTCATTCACTCCCAGATTCACGAATCCCACCTGCTCCAATCCGGCATTGATGTTGTACGCCATTCTGGCTGCCGCTCCATAGCGGTTGTAGACTAAGCTCTCCACTCCGCTGTACTGGTTCGGATAAGGACTGGAATTGCGATGGATCGAGACAAAATAATCTCCTCCCACCTCATTTCCCTCCTGCGCCTTCTGATAAGGAGACTCGTAGATATCTGTGGTCCGGGTGTAATACACATCCACTCCGTTTTCTTCTAAGATGCTTCCCACCGCCAGTGTCAGAGCCAGCGCATCCTCACTTTCTTTTCTTCCATTATAAGTGGCTCCGGGGTTCGCACCACCATGCCCCGCATCCAATACGATCAATGACATAAAAAACTCCCACATATCCTTTTGTTTCATGATATGCGGGAGTTTCCCCATTTAGATATTTTTGCTTACTTTAAAATTGCTGCCGTCACTTCCTGCGGAATCACAAATTCCGGAGCTCCCATAGAACCGGGAGCCACTTCGTATTCGTCAAAGGCAATGACCAGTTCGTCCTTTTCATTAAAATAGAAGTTCGTCTGTTCCGTGATCCCCTGAAAATTGAATTCCGGCATATCGTCATTATCCAGGAAATAGATCACGCCTTCGTCCGCCGCCATCTGCTCCCGCATCTGGGTCTTAATGTTCTCGCTGATCGCGGAAATATAGTCGCTCCCTTCTGCAAACAGATCTTCCAGTGTCACCACATTTCCCGTCTGTTTATCAATCGTATAAAACTGATTATGCTCGTAGCCGCTGGCTTCCGTCTCCAAAACGCTTAATTTTACGGTGTAATACCTCGCATTGTCCGTAACAACCTCTTGTGTTACATGCAGACCATGATATCCTTCCTCGGATAAGGTATCCTCGAACTGACGGATCAGTTCCTCTACCGTAGCCTCCATATTCTGGTTGACCGCTTCCACACCGTCTTCCGACAGATTTGCTACCGCAGCCTCCTGTCCGACACCTTCCACACTTCCGGCTGCTGTGCCCTTAGGAGTGGCTGCCACTTCTCCAACGGAAGCACCTTCTCCCGCATCTTCTCCATAATTGATCTGTGCAAGTTCTACTTCAGCATTATGGTTCTCGTCACTGTAATTGTACTGCCGCACTGTCACCAGCCTAAAAAAGCCCCCAAGCAACGGAATATTTTCCATGGCATGGGCTATCTGCATATTGGTATTTGGCAGTGCGATCATCACGCCAGCTGCCGCAGCCACCGCCGTCCATGCAGAACGCCTTCTGGCGTGCTCTGCTCTTTTTTTCTCCATCCGGGCTCTGTCGATACCTGCCTGCAGCCGTTCCCGTCCCGTTTCGGGTATTATCATATTCTCATACTCCTCTTTTAATTGCCTCAACTGTTCCTGTTCAGTCATATCTATTCTCCATCTGTCCGGTCTGTTCGGACCGGTCATGTTATCTCTTTCTATATCTCTTTTCCTGTATCTGTCTTATGTCCTGCATATATATGATGTCGGGGTCAAAAGCCCCTGACTTTGACTACGGATTACTCAGCCCATGCTACCCTCGAGGTTCAGCCGCAGCTTTTTCATCACCCGGTATAGCCTGCTCTTTACCGTACTCAGGTTCTCATCCAGGATCTTCGCAATCTCCTCCAGCTGCCTGTCCTCAAAAAATCGTAGGACTACGATGGCACGATCCTTTGGGTCAAGATTTTCTATTGCGCGTTTTAAATCAATATTTTCATAGATATCTTCACTTGCCGCCTGGATCTCCTCCACATCCGCGCTCTCCTTCCGGCTGCGCAGGAAGCTGCACGCCTCGTTGATCACGATCCGGTACACCCAGGTCTCCACGTATTGCGGCTCCTTCAGGCTGTCACTTTTTAAAATGGCTTTATAGGCTGCTTCCTGTACAATATCCAGCGCGTCCGCTTCATTATGTACATAACTATAAGCAAGACGGTAATACTTCTCATACCCTTCCGTCAGGGCACGCTCCACCGCCTGTTCTTTTTTTCTGTCCGACATATATCCTTTCCTCACTTTTGAAAACTGCATGCAATTATTTTTCGGTATTTATTGTAACACATATTCTTTTGATATATTCTACTATTTTGACGCTGTATTCCAGCAAAAAGTTTCACCGGCAAAAAATATTCCAGACTGAGTTTTTTTTCTTTTTTTCTTTTAGTTTTCTATCATTTTTGACGCAAATAAGCGGCATACGTCTCTTCATCAAGACATACACCGCTTGTCATGTTTATACTGTTACACCCTTTGCCAGTACGCTCCCACATTCCCACTTTTATTCAATTACTATGTCAGATACTTATTCTTCCTCAGAACCACTCTTTTTTCTTACATAGAATACGGCTCCAAAAACAATCAGTATAATACAGATACCTATAATAATGATTATCGTATTATTCCATGCATATTTTGAAGTGCTGTCATCTGTCTTAGGTGCAGGAATGGTTTCATCAGATTTGTTGTCTGCCTGACCGTTATCACTCATAATCTTGGCATCAACAACAATCGTGTAATCTGATGCATGGGTAAATACAAGTTCCACATTTCCATCCGGATCAATCTGTTCGGCGCTGATAAATTCCAGTTCCCCGGTCACGTTATTGATCACATCCACAGGAAGTATGGCTTTTCCGCTGGGCTGATGTTCAGCAGGAAGCCCATGAACAAGTGCA
>ERZ779737.542-NODE-542-length-34830-cov-4.300561_pt1 | contig 34830 bp, 39 predicted proteins | sample MGYA00511889_ERZ779737 | MGnify/ENA primary metagenome ERZ779737 (study PRJEB29588, sample SAMEA2163575) | human gut metagenome | biome: human gut; feature: human-associated habitat; material: faeces | place: Denmark | collected 2008/2010 ... | reverse complement strand
GCCGCGTGCCGGCGCCAAAGCGCAATGTGAACAAATCGCCGCGTCGGACATTTCGCGCGTTATTGCCGTTTCATGCAATCCCGTCAGTTTTGTGCGGGACGCGGAAATCCTGATGAAAGCGGGATTCGGGCTGAAACGTCTGCGCCCCGTTGATCAATTTGTCTTTACGCCGCATTTAGAGTTGGCAGCTTTATTTGAAAAGAAAGAGTAATTTTTATGAAAAAATTTTATTTTGTTTTTTGTTTCCTGCTGTCGGCCGCGGGGTGCGCCAGTCTGCCCGATAAAAATCCGTATACGGACGAAAATACGGTGTATAAAATTGAAGCCGTCAATGTAAAGTTTTCTTCAGTCTGCTCTGTCGGAGATTATGATTCCGAAGACGAAATCCGCCGGCAGTTCAATGAAAACATCAGACAGGCGTTCTGTGCTTCCCTTCCTTGCGCCGCCGCTGAAAATAACGGAGGAATCAATACCGTTGCCGTTACGTTTGATGTTTTTTATCGCCGTGTTTTAATGGGAGAAGCGTTTAACTGTCCGTCCGAAGCTTATGGAAACGGCCTTTTCAAATACGGCGTTAAAGCGGTAAAGAAAGTTAAAAATGAAAACGGTAAAAAAGAACAAGTGACCGTCGCCGCTTTGGCTTCGGACAAAGAAAACTTTATCAGCAAAGGACTGGTCGGCAATTTCATGACGATTTTTCAACAATGGTCGTTTTCCGCCGGAAAAGAAGAAGAACGGCGGGAAATAAAATCCATTTCCGACGTGTTGGTGAAAAAAACGGTTGAAAAACTGCGTTAATCGTCTTCTTTTTGGAAATTCTGGCAGGCAAACTGCAAAAAGCTGGCGATCAGATTTTCGTTCCAGACTTTGACGTCGGCGGGAACTTTTAAAACGGCGGGCGTGAAGTTCCAGATATATTTAATATTGGAATCGATTAAAAAATCCGCTGTTTTCTGCGCGCAGGAACGCGGCACGGTCAAAATCGCGATTTCTATGCCCAGCCTCTGCATCAGATTGGGCAGGCGGGAAACATGAAAGATCTGTTTGTTGTTGACGGTCATGTCCACCTTTTGCGGATCGTTGTCAAACAACGCCAGAATATTTAATCCGTAATCGTTAAAAGCGCTGTATTTGGCCAGAGCCAGTCCCAGATGGCCCGCGCCGACGATAACGGCGTCCTTCGACATTTTAAAACCGAGAGTGTCTTCAATCGAATCCTTTAATTCGGAAACGCTGTACCCGACGCGGCAGCGTCCGGCATTGTTCAGCAGCTTGAAATCCTTGCGCACCTGAGAATCGTCAATATTCAGCCGGGCGGCGATTTGCGGGCTGGAAATCGTGTCAACGCCGTTTTCGATATATTCCGTCAGAATACTGTGATACAGCGTTAGCCGGCCGAGAACTTTTTCGGGGATTTCTGTTTTCATATCCGTTCCTAAAGTTTAAACACTCTTTAAAAATCAACAGTCTAGGCTGAAAAAATAAAAAAATCCAGCCCGGATTTTATGTATTTGAGATTTTTTTCACTATTTGTTCACCCGATTTATTATTTTGAAACATTAAAAATAATTTCTATGTTTGTTGATTTTTTATCTGCATTAGGCTAGATTTTGCGGGATTAAAATCACTATATTCTAAAGGTGAGGAAAAAATGCCGGAAAACGGAAAAATAACGATTACCGTGTGCATGGGCAGTTCGTGCTTTGCCCGCGGAAATGCCGAAAATCTGTCCTTTATCGAAAATTTTGTTAAAGAAAAAGGATTAGATGCTAAAATTGATCTGTGCGGATCGCGCTGTGAAAACAAATGCGCGACGGGGCCGCACGTAAAAATCAACGGTACGATGTATTCCGGCGTTACTCCAGAAATGCTCAAGGCCGTTTTAAGCAAAGCTGCGGAGGAATAACCCATGGACAGCTCCAGCCCGGTTTACACGTTGGAAAACGAATGTCACGATTGTTATAAATGCGTGCGTCAGTGCAGTGTAAAGGCAATCCGCGTAAAAAATGGGCACGCTTCCGTTATCCCGAACAAATGTATTGCCTGCGGGCATTGCGTTGAAATCTGTCCGTCGCGGGCAAAACGCGTGCGCGACGATGTTAACAAAGCGCGCAGCCTGCTTGCGTCGGGCAGGGACGTATATGTGTCTTTGGCGCCCAGCTGGGCGGGGCTGTTGGACTGTACGAAACAGGAAATCATTTCCGCTTTGAAACAGCTGGGGTTCAAAGGCGTGTCCGAAACGGCTCTGGGCGCGCAGGAAGTTTCAATCGAAACGACGAAAATCATTTCGCGGTCGGATCAAAAACTGTTTATTTCGACGGCATGTCCGGCAATCGTTGATTATATCCGTTATTATCTGCCGGAATACACGCCGTATTTAACGCCGATCGCGTCTCCGGCGCTGACGCACGCAAAGCTGTTGAGAAAACATTTCGGCGATGAAATCGGCGTTGTTTTCATAGGTCCCTGCATCGCCAAGAAAAACGAAGCCGATCGCCGCCCTGATTTGATCGATGTGTCTTTGACGTTTAAGGAACTGGCCGCCTGGCTGGACGAGGCGCGTATTGTTTTAAAGTCGCCGGCGGACGAAACGGAGGCCTTTGTTCCGTATGAAGCCGACGAAGGCGCTTTATACCCGGTTGAAGGCGGCATGAACAAAACGATTGAAATCTGCGGGGCGCCCGCGGACGTGCAGCTGATTAACATCAGCCCGGTGCAGCGTTTTAAAACATCGCTGAAAAATTTGGATCCGGCTTCTTTGAACCGTAAAGTATTTATCGAAGCATTGGCTTGCGAAGGCGGCTGTACGGCCGGGCCGGGCGGTAATACGTCCAAAGCCGGCCTGGAAGTCGTTTCCGATATTCTGAATTATTCCCATCTGCGCGATCATGTGCCGGCGCAGCCCGAGGTTGTCGTTGACGAAAAATTTGAACCGGCGCCGATTGAAAAACCGAAATACCCGATTTCTTCGATTGCCGAAGCGCTGGCTTTGATCGGCAAATATTCTCAGGAAGACGAGTTGACTTGCGGCGGGTGCGGGTATAACACCTGCCACGGTCTGGCCAAAGCGCTGCTGGCCGGCGAGGCCGAACCGTCGATGTGTCAGGCTTACATGCGCAAGCTGGCCGCCAGAAAAGCCAGCGCCATGCTGCGATGCATGCCTTCCGCCGTGGTAATCGTCGATGCGGATTTAAATATTGTCGAAACGAACGAAGCTTTTGTGAAGATGTTTGCTCCCGAACTGCTGGATTTGTTCAAACTGGGGGCGGACGGCATTGCCGGCGCGCAGCTGGAAAAAATTTTGCCGTGTACGGGATTGTTTAAAAACACGCTGAAAACAGGATTGGAAACGCATAAGGAACATTATCCGATCGGGGAAAAGCTGTATGATATTTCTCTGTTTGAAATCGACGCGGGAAAATTGGTCGGCGCAATTATCACGGACGTGACAAAGACTCAGCTGCGCCGGGAACAGATTGCCAAAAAAGCGCAGGAAGTCATCGAAAAAAATATTGCCACCGTTCAGAATATCGCCTGTCTGTTGGGAGAACATATGGTGGATACCGAACTGTTGTTAAGCCAGATTGCCGACGGCTATAAGCAGGAGGACGACGAATGATCGGCGATGAAGATTCCCTGTTTATTGATATCGGTTGTTCTCAGCAAAAAAAGTACAATCAGAATACATACGGGGATTTTTTCATATCGAAGCGCTATCCCGAAGAACGCCGCCTGATCGCCGTTTTGTCCGACGGACTGGGCAGCGGGATTAAAGCCAATATTCTGGCGAACATGACGGCGACGATGATCTTGAAATTCGTCGCGGCCGAACGCAATTTGATGAAAGCGGCTGAAATCGTCATGAATTCGCTGCCCGTCTGTCAGGTACGCAAGATCAGTTACGCGACTTTTTCCGTGGCGGACTGTTCGGAAAACGGACTGGTCAAAATTGTGGAAGAAGGCAACCCCGAATTTTTGCATATCAGAAACGGCAAAGTTGTTCCGGCGGAAGCCAAAATCATTGTTTCCAAAAAATTTCCGAACCGTTTTATGCGTACTTATACCATTCAGATGGACGCTGAAGACCGCTTGCTGTTTTGTTCAGACGGCGTAACGCAGTCGGGACTGGGCGGACCGCTTTATAAACTGGGCTGGCGGCGCGAAGGCCTGATTGATTTTGTGGAAAAGCGTCTGGCGGCCGTTCCCGATATTTCCTGCCGCCAACTGGCGCAGGAAGTCGTTGTCGAAGCGCAGACAAAAGAACCGGAACGCAAGGCAAAGGACGATATTTCCTGTATGGTTTTGCATTGGCGCCAGCCGCGCAGCCTGTTGGTTTTTACCGGCCCGCCGTATTATGCGGACCGCGATGCGGAATATGCGAATTTATTTATTAACTATCAAGGCAAAAAAGCGATTTGCGGCGGCACGACGGCCAATTTGGTTTCCCGCGAATTAAACCGGCCGATTACGACGGAAATGTTTGCCAAAGGGGCTTTGCCGGCCAATTCTTATATGGAAGGCGTCGATCTGATTACCGAAGGCGTTTTAACGCTGAGCAAGGCCGTGGAATATTTGGAAGACGCGCCCGCGGAAATGCCGGACGACGCGGCGGGCAAGCTGGTGAATTTATTTTTGGATTCCGACTGCATTACGTTTATGGTCGGGGCAAAAGTCAATCAGGCGCATTTTGATCCCGATCTGCCGTTGGAGCTGGAATTGCGCAAAAACGTTGTCAAACGCATGGAAAAAATTTTAACGCAGAAATATCTCAAGCAGGTGTCGCTGCATTTTATTTAACGGAGTGAAACTTATGGAAAACGAAGGAAAAATCAGAATCCGCATTTGTCTGGGAACGACGTGTTTCGTTATGGGGGCGTCAAAGCTGCAGGAGCTGGAACGGCTGATGCCGCCGGAATGGAAAGACAAAGTTGACATATCCGCGCAGACCTGTCTGGGAATGTGCCAGAATCCGGATTCCGGTTTTATGAAAGCGCCGTTTGTGAAAATAAACGACGAAATGATCGGCGGGGCGACCGTTGAAAAAGTTATGGATAAACTCAAAGAACTGATCGTGTAAGAGGGAACAAAAATGCAGACCGAAGTCAATACCGTCCTTTTGCGGCGCGAAGTCATGGTGCGCCTGATCAAGGCCTTTCTGTCGGGTGATTTTCAAAAACAGGCGGACGCTCTGCCGTTTGACATGCGTCCCAAACATGCGGAAGTGCCCTTTCGCTGCTGTATACACAAAGAACGCGCGATTTTAAGGGAACGCGCCATTGCGGCTTTGGGCGGTTCGGTTGAACAAGACGATGATAAAACCCATTTGGGCGAATACGCGCAAAGGGCGCTGGAACGCGAAAAACCGGACGATACGGTTTTGACCGTGATCGATACGGCGTGTCAGGGCTGCGTTCCCAGCCGTATTTACGTTACGGATCTGTGTCAGGGCTGCGTTGCCCGACCGTGCACGACGGCGTGCGCTTTCGGGGCAATTTCGATTAAAAACGGGCGTTCCGTCATTGACGGCGAAAAATGCAAAAGCTGTACAAAATGCATGCAGGTCTGTCCGTACAGCGCGATTGTCAAGATCAAAGTGCCGTGCGAAGACGCCTGTCCCGTCGGCGCGATTACAAAAAACGGATCGGGCCATGCGCAGATTGACGTGTCGCGCTGTTTAAGCTGCGGCGCCTGTATGGCCAGCTGTCCTTTCGGGGCCGTTGCCGAAAAAAGCCAGATGATTGATATTTTGCGCGCCATTAAATCGGATAAAAAAGTCGTTGCCATGATCGCGCCGGCGATTGCGGGGCAGACGCCCGCCAGCATTAATAAGGTTGCTTCCGGCCTGATCAAAGCGGGATTCGACGTCGTGATGGAAGTTGCCGAAGGCGCGGACATTACGGCGAAAAACGAAGCGAAGGATTTTGCCGAAAGAATGGAAAAAGGCGACAAGTTCATGACGACGTCCTGCTGCGCGGCTTATCGGGAAATGGTTAAGAAAATCGTGCCCGAATTAAAACCGTATGTTTCCGATACGGCGACGCCGATGCACTATACGGCGGAACTGGCGAAGAAAAAATATCCCGGTTGCGTAACGGTTTTTATCGGTCCTTGTGTTGCCAAGCGCAGCGAAGGGCTGGGCGACGAATTTGTCGATTACGTTATGAATTTTGAGGAAATGGGCGCTTTGTTCGTGGCCATGTCAATCGAACTGGCGCAGTGCGACGACTACATTTTTGACGTGGAAACGTCGAAACAGGCCAGAAACTTTGCTTTGACGGGCGGAGTTGCCGAATCGGTCAAAGTTGCCGGCGGCGGCAAGGTTGAAGTCCGTCCGACCTGCGTCAACGGGTTGAACCCGAAGGTTGTCCGCGAAATGATGACTTGGGCGAAAAAAGGCGAATGTCCGTTGGGTAATATTGTCGAAGTCATGGCGTGCGAAGGCGGTTGCGTTGCCGGCGCGGCCTGCCTGAACAATAAAAAGATTGCCGCGCGCGGCGTGGCGGCTTATGCCGATAAAGGTGCGGATATCAAACCGGACGAAGAATAGGCGGTCTGATCGAAAAAGCCCCCGTTTCGGGGGCTTTTTTTTACATAAAAAGGCTGTCTTTTGCCGGATGCAAAAATAGGGCATTATTTCAAAGAATGGTAAAACGGAGGAAGAAATGTATAAAAATATTGATAAAGCGGCAGTCTTACACTTAAAAGATCTGGTCGATTACCAACCCGGTCAGGTGGTCAGCAAAACGTTGGTTCAAAATGATCTGGTCAGCATGACATTGTTTTCTTTTGATAAAGGCGAAGAAATTTCGACTCATACGGCCGGCGGCGACGCTATGGTCACCGTGCTGGAAGGAACAGGGCGTTTCACGGTCGGGCAGGACGTCTTCGTTTTGCATGAAGGCGATACGCTGATCATGCCCAAAGGTATTCCTCACGCTGTTTTCGGGGAAGAACGTTTTAAAATGCAGCTGACTGTTTCTTTTTAAAATTCCGCCGGCCGTATGAAATCCTGACGCAGAATAAAAAGAACAGATGAAACTGTCTGAAGAATCTGCTACAACAAGGAAAATGTTAAAAAAGGATTAACTCGTGCCGTCTTTGTTTGATTCTACAGTAGCTCAGCCTTTGGCAGACAGACTGCGCCCGCAGACGATTGATGAAGTCGTCGGACAGGATCATCTGTTGTCCGCCGACGCGCCGTTGGGGCGCATGCTGATTACGGGAAAGGTTTCTTCTTTTATTTTATGGGGGCCGCCGGGCTGCGGAAAGACGACGATCGCGCGGCTGCTGGCGCATCATACCGATATGGCTTTTGAACCGATCTCCGCTGTTTTTTCGGGCGTGGCCGATCTGCGTAAAATTTTTGAAACGGCTCGCCAGCGCCGGCAGGCGGGCAGAGCGACAATTTTATTTGTTGATGAAATTCACCGCTTTAACCGTTCGCAGCAGGACGGCTTTTTGCCTTATGTCGAAGACGGAACCGTCGTTTTGGTCGGTGCGACGACGGAAAATCCGTCCTTTGAATTAAATGCGGCTCTGCTGTCGCGGTGCAAAGTTTTTGTCCTGAAACGTTTAACGCAGGAAGCTTTGGAAGCTATCATTCTGCGCGCGGAAAAACTGGTCGGCAGAGCTTTGCCCGTAACGCCGGACGCCCGCGAACAATTAAAGGCGATGGCCGACGGCGACGGGCGTTATTTGTCCAATATGCTGGAAGCTTTGTTCGATCTGCCCGACCGGGATCTGGCGTCGGGGCCTTTGCCGGCGGAAAAAATGCTGACCGTTGTTGCGCGGCGGCCCGCCGTATATGACAAAGACCGCGAAGGACACTATAACCTGATCAGCGCCGTTCATAAATCTTTGCGCGGGTCGGATCCCGATGCGGGACTGTACTGGGTGGCGCGCATGATAACGGCGGGCGAAGATCCGAAATATATTTTCCGCCGGCTGACTCGTTTTGCGGTCGAAGACGTCGGCATGGCCGATCCGAACGCTCTGATTCAAGCGGTATCGGCTTGGGACGCTTATGAACGTCTGGGATCGCCGGAAGGCGATCTGGCGCTGGCGCAGCTGGTCGTTTATCTGGCGACGGCGCCGAAATCCGTCGGCGTTTACAAAGCGTGGAGCGCTGCCGTCAGACTGGCTAAGGAAACGGGATCGTTAAATCCGCCGATGAATATTTTGAACGCGCCGACAAAACTGATGAAAGAATTGGGATACAGCGACGGTTATGAATATGATCCCGATACGGCGAACGGATTTTCCGGCGCGAATTATTTTCCGCCCGAAATGGGGCGGCGTAAAATCTATTGTCCGATTGAACGCGGGTTTGAACGCGAAATTGTCAAGCGGATAGCCTATTGGGACAAATTAAGAAAGGAAATAGAAAATGGCAGGCGTTAATCTGGTTACCGTCAGCGCCGACGACGGGGAAGTTCGTCTGGACCGCTGGTTCAAACGCCACTATCCGCAGGTGACACACGGACATTTGGAAAAGCTGCTGCGTACCAAGCAGATCAAAGTTGACGGCAAAAAAGCACTTTCATCGCAGCGTGTGACGCCCGGACAGATAATCCGCGTGCCGCCTTTGCCGGAAAAAGGATCGCCGTTGGGACAGGCGAAAATCCGGCGGGACAGCGTTGTCGTTTCGGATCAAGACGCCGCGTTTGTGCAAAGTTTGGTTTTATACAAAGATAACGATGTTCTTGTCTTGAATAAACCGGCCGGGCTGGCCGTACAGGGCGGGACGGGGATTACGCGCCATCTGGACGGCATGCTGGCCGCGCTGCGTTTTGAAAAAAGCGAAAATCCGCGTCTGGTCCACCGTCTGGATAAGGACACCAGCGGTGTTTTGGTGTTGGCGCGGACGGCCGCGGCCGCGGCAAAGCTGGCAGAAGCTTTTCGTTCCCGGGAAGCAAAAAAGGTTTATTGGGCTTTGGTTTACGGAACCCCGGAAATCAAAGAAGGCAAAATCAGCGCGAAGCTTTTGAAATGTTCCGGAGAACATGGCGGAGAATCCGTGCGTGTTGATGAAAAAAACGGGCAGAGCGCCGTGACGCTGTATCGCGTTGTCGATGAAGTTTATAAAAAGGCGGCTTGGCTGGAATTAATGCCGCTGACGGGACGGACGCACCAGCTGCGGGTGCACAGCGCCTATATGGGACACCCGATCGTCGGGGACGCGAAGTATGCCGGCAAAGAATATCAGGCGGAATATTTGAAATTCGGCCGTGATCTGCATTTGCATGCCCGGGCGCTGCGTATGCCTTTGCCTAACGGTAAAATGCTGGAAGTTTATGCGCCGTTATCCGAAAAAATGGCCGACAGTTTTGATTTTCTGGGTTTTTCTTATAAAAAACCGGAAAATCCGTTTAAAAAATTTCCTTTGATGTAAGGAGAAAATGAATGAAAAAAGTTTTACTTGCAATTTTGGTTTTTGTCGCTTTATGCGCTTTGGTCGGTTTTTGGACATTGCGGGATTTTGATCAGAAACTGCGTTCGGAAGTGATCGCGGTTGTGTCGGAAAAAACGGGGCGTTCTTTGGTTATTAACGGAGAAACCAAAACGCATTTTTCACTTTCTCCCCGCGTTACGATCAACGATATTAAATTTACAAACGCTTCTTGGGCGGAAGAACCGTACATGGCGCAGATTGACAACCTGTCCGTGGAAGCCGAACTGATGCCTTTGTTCAGCCGGCAGGTTAAAATAAAACGCTTTGTTTTAAACGGAGTACGCCTGAATCTGGAGATAGATCAAAACGGCAAAAACAACTGGACGTTTTTAAGCAAAAAGACGCAGCCGGCCGGACAGACGGAAAAAGCCGCTGAGAAAACGGACGGAGAGTCAAAGGAAAAAACATTCGGTTTCGAAGTCAACGATCTGGTTTTGCAAAATGTCAGTACAGTTTTGCTTGACCGGCAGAAAGACGAAACATTCAACGCGTCTTTGAATACGTTAAACATGCAGTCGGGCGAAGACGGCATGACCTTGACGTCCGAATGGACGGTGCAGGGGGAAGCGTTTTCCCTGTCGGCGAAAACGGACGCTTTAACGTCTTTGTTCGGCGGAAAAACGCCTTATCGTTTTACGGCGGAAATCAATAATCCGAAACTGGCCGTTAAAATAGACGGAACGATTGCGCAGCCGTTAAAGGTCAATCAGGTTAACGCGTCCCTCAAGGCCGATGTGACGGATATTTCCGTCTTAAGTCCTTTTGTCGGCTGGCAGCTGCCGGCGGTGAAAAATATGGTTTTGACGGCGCAGATTGCCGGGACGCCGAATAATTTATCCGTTCCGGCCTTTGAGGTGTCAATGGGAAACGCCGAATCGTTTTTGGCTAAAGCAGCCGGGAATGTGCGTTCCGTTAAACCTTTGGTCGTGCAGGTTCAGGCCGATGTCGACGCGCCGGATATGAAACGGATTTCCGGATTGCCCGCGCTGCCGGTTTCAAAAATGTCGGTGCGGGCGGAAATTGACAAAGGCGTCGCGTTGGAAAAACTGGCTGTGAAAATCGGCAATTCCGATCTGTCCGGCAGCATTTTGGTTCATACGGATCAGAATCTGGCGGTATATGCCAATGTTCATTCCGGGCAGCTGGATTTGTCCGAATTGCTGGGAGTGGCGCCGGTTCGTCCGAAACAACTGTCCGATTCAAAAAAACAATCTTCTCCTCAAACAGAAAATCCGCGTGTTTTTTCAGAAAAACCGCTGCCGTTCGGCCGGCTGAAAGCCGCCGATATTAATGTTACGGCCGGTATTGATAAGCTGATCGCCGCAGACAAAACAAATCTGGGGAAAGTTGCCGTTACGGCTTTGATGCGGGACGGAAAATTCACTTTATCGAATTTCAGTCTGGCAAATTATGTTTCCGCGCGGGCGGTGCTGGACGCTTCGGGTAAAACGGCGGCCGCGGAAGCTGATGTCAAATTTAATAAAATGCCGTTGGCATTATTTTACGCCAAGAAAGGTCTTGACCGCGGAACATTGACGGGATCGGTTCGTTTAAACAGCCGTGGTGTTTCTCAAAGCGCTCTGGCTGCCGCCTTAAACGGCCGGATTTTCCTGAACATAAAAGACGTTCATATTAATTCGTTTCGTTTAATTGAATTGCCGGCTTTTTTGTCTTTCCTGTCTCCCGCCGATAAAACACAGCCGTTGACGGTTTCATGCGCTGTTGTCAATGTGCCGGTGAAAAACGGCGTTTTGACGTCTGTCAAAAAAATCGGCATGGAAAGCAACCTGTTTGATCTGCAGGTCAACGGCGATATTAATCTGGGAACGGAAAAGATGAATTTGAAAGTTGACGTTTCGCCGCGTTCGGAAGGGATTTTGGAAGCCGTGTTCAATTCCGTTTCCATCGGCGGAACGCTGGCTTTGCCGTCCGTCCGCGTCAATGCGGAAAAAACGTTTGACCGGGCTTTGTCTTTGGGAATGGCGTTCTTTATGGGCGGAAAAGAAGCCGCAAAAGAACTGGTTCGTCAGGAAGCGTTGAAAAACGTTTGTGCGGACGCTTTGGCGGCAGACAAATGACAGACGGAGAACGTTTGAAAAGAACGCGGGAACAAATCGAATTCGCCGCGGCGGATACGGTTTGTTTCTTTGCGCCGTATCCTGCGGCTTTGACAAAACTGCAGCAGGAAAAATGGCAGCCCGTTATTGATAAGATCAATGCGGCCGGCTGCGATTTTCGTCCTTCAACGGGCTTTGAAGTCAGGCCGTTATCGGACAGGACAAAAGCCTTTCTGGAACAAAGGCTGAATGCTTTAAGCGATGAGGCTTTTAACGCTTTTTGCGCCGTGTCGGGCGGGTGTCGGTCCGTTATTTTGGCTTTGCATGTTTTGGACGGTTTTCTGTCGGCGGATCAGGCTTTTGATCTGGCCGTTTTGGAAGAAACGTATCAAAATCGGTTCTGGACGGCGGACGAAGAAGCCGCCGCGGCCAGACAAAACCGCAGACAGGCCGTGATACGGGCTGCCGGTAAATTGAAAGGATAGGTTAAAATGGCTGAAGAAATTGTGCATATTCGGATTCACGGACGTGTTCAGGGTGTTTTTTACCGCCAGTGGACAATGACCGAAGCCCGCGCGCGCGGCTTGTCCGGTTGGGTGCGTAACCGCGTTGACGGAACGGTCGAAGCCGTTTTTAAAGGCGAAACGGATATTATCGCCGATATGGTGAAAGCATGCAAACGCGGATCTCCGCGCGCTTTTGTGACCAAAGTTGAATATCAGCTGGCGCCCGACGCCGTTATGGAAGAAATCGTTGACGGAACCTTTGACCAGAAAAGGACGGTGTAGAATGGAAATCAGGCACGATGAAAAAAATCATACGTTTGAAACGATGATTGACGGAAAACGGTCGCATTTGGATTATGAAATTCAAAAAGAAGGCGCGCGTGAAAAAATGCTGTTTACGCATACTTTTGCCGCGCCGGAACACCGGGGGAAAGGGGTGGCGGCCGCTTTGACCGAAGCCGGATTGAAGTACGCGCGCGAAAACGGATATGAAATCGTGCCGTTATGTTCGTATGTGGCGGCTTATTTAGAACGCCACCCGCAGGATTGAACGGTCGGCGCGTTTTTTCGGTTGCTTATCCGGCGCAAGTCTGGTATTACCTTTGATAAATGTGCGGCCATGGTGGAATTGGTAGACACGCAAGCTTGAGGTGCTTGTTGCTTAACCGCAGTGGAAGTTCAAGTCTTCTTGGCCGCACCATTTTTCCCTGATTATTATAATTTTTTGATAAAGCAGATAATTCTGTTGGCTTCGGTAAATCCGCTTTTGACGTGAAAGTTAAATCCGTCGATGTTTTGATATTCGCAGTCGCCGGCAAATTCCTGGCAGCCCTTTGCTGCGGCCCATTGTTCGCATTTATTCAACAGTTGTTTGCCGTATCCTTTTTTTCTGTACTTTTCTGCGACAAAGATGCCTTCCAAATATCCGACGGGACTGCTTTGCGCTCCTTCGACATAATCGTGTTGCAGCTGGCATTGGGCAAATCCGGCCGGGCTGTCATTTTCAAATAAAATAAAAAAAACGGCGTCGTCGGTCTCAAATTCACATTTTAATTCGTCAACCGTATGTGACGGCCATAGCTTGACGGCCAAATCGGCTAACAGGGAAATATCAGTTTTTTTTGCTTCTCGGATCATCTTTTCCAACTGATTGATTAATATTACGGTGTTTCTATATATCAAAAAAAGGTATCATATCTAAACCGAATTTTACAAAGGAGAATGCCATGCCCGCCGTTTCGTTGATTTATCCGCCCGGACTGTTGTTTCAGCGCGGCGAAGACAGATGCCAGTCGAACATTGATTCTTCCACGGCAACTTCTATGCGCGCCTGTAATGATCTGGGGTATGCGGCGGCGGTTTTAAAGCAAAAAGGTTTTGATGTTTTTTTAAAAGATTATCAGACAGAACACCTGTCTTTGAACGATCTGGCTGCAGATTTGAAAAACAACTGTTGCGATATGTTGATGCTCAGTACGACAAATGCGACTGTTTTTACGGATTTGGAAATTGTAAAACGGCTGAAAGAAATTTTTCCCGCCCTGTGTGTTGTTTTAAAAGGGGCGATTTTTTTTGACCCCGAAGACGGTCTGCTGGCTCAGCTGGATCTGACGGACGTCGATTATCTGATCGGCGGCGAATCCGATTTTATTATCGGCGATTTGGCTGCGGCTCATTTTTATGATCAGGCGAAGCTGCCTTTGATCGGAGGAATCCTGTATAAAAAAGACGGTCGGTGGGTAAAAACGGATTTTACGCGTTGGCACGACGATCTGGACGATCTGCCTTTTCCCGACCGCGCGTTGATGAATAACGCGCTTTACTTGCGTCCGGATACGCAGGAAAAGCAGGCGACGATCGCTACGTCGCGCGGGTGCCCGTCGAATTGTATCTTTTGTCTGACGCCGCATATCTCCGGCAAAAAGTTGCGCTTGCGGTCGCCGGAAAACATTTTTGCCGAAATTCAACAATGTTATGAACAGTTCGGAATCAGGAACTTCTTTTTCAAATCGGACACGTTTACGATCAACAAAGCCTGGACGACGGCTTTGTGCGACCTGATCGTCAATTCGCCTTTACGCGGCAAAATCGAATGGGTCGCCAATTCGCGGGTTAATCCGATTGATCAGGAAACTTTGGTTAAGATGAAACAGGCAGGGTGCTGGCTGGTGGCGTTCGGTTTTGAATCGGGCAGTCCCGAATCTTTGGAAAAAATGAAAAAAGGCGCGACGGTTGAGCAAAATAAAGTCGCTGCCGCAATGGCTAAAAAGGCCGGGTTGAAGGTTTACGGTTTTTACCTGATCGGTTTTCCGTGGGAAGATCGGAAACATTTGGAACAGACGGAAAAGCTGATATTTGACATTGATGCCGATTTTATCGAATTGCATATTGCCACGCCGTTTTACGGGACGGAATTATATGAAATGGCCGGAACGGCCGGGTTGATTGACGAAAGTGTTTTGGGCAAAGATTACTTTAATGCGCCGACGGTCGGAACACGGCATTTGTCGATTGATGAAATTGAACGTTTCCGCAAACGGGTGATTCTGAAATATCATCTGCGGCCGTCGTATATTTTGCGCAAGCTTTGGCAGGCGGCGTTAAAGCCGAGGATATTGAAAAACTATTTTGTTTTTGGACTTAAACTGATTAAAAACACTTTGAAACGGTAATTAAGTTTGATCAGCCGGCCGGGAACAGCTATATGTGCTTTTATTCGACATTTACGGGGTCGGGATAGCGCCAAATCTCATTTTCAAAGTTTTTTAACAGTAGAAAATCACCGTCTCTGCCGACACAACGTTGATCATTAATAATAATCTTTCCTCCGCCGCCCGGAATGTCAATCGCGTAAGTCGGAACGGCATATCCCGACGTATGACCGCGCAGGGCATTGATTAATTCGATTCCTTTAGATACCGGGACGCGAAAATGCATTGATCCCGCAATCGGATCGCATTGAAACAGATAATAGGGGCGAACTCTGACTTTTAATAATTCATGCATCAGTTTTTTTAATGTTTCCGCGTCATCGTTCACGCCTTTTAACAAAACTGTCTGAGACCCGGCCGGAATACCCGCGTCGGCAATGCGTTCGCAAGCTTTGGCCGTTTCAGGCGTCATTTCGTCCGGGTGGGTAAAATGCAGACTGAAAAAAACGGGGTGATACCGGCGTATCACTTTCATCAGCCGGGGCGTAATGCGCATAGGCAGGACCGCAGGCACTTTTGAACCGATACGAATCATTTCAACATGTTTGATTTTACGCAGGGTCGATAACAGGTAATCAAGCGTTTCGTCGTTCATGGTCAGCGGATCGCCGCCGGAAACCAGAACGTCGCGAATTTCCGGGTGTGAACGGATATAGTCAAATGCTTTTTCCCAGTTTTGTATTAATCCGGCTGTTTCGGAGCAAGACGCGTGCCGGCCGACCAGTCTGGAACGCGTGCAGTATCGACAATAAGCCGAACAATATTGCGTCGTTAAAAACAGGACTCTGTCCGGATAACGGTGTATCAGGCCGGGGGCGGTCTGACAGGGTTCTTCGCCCAACGGATCGTCTGTTTCGCCGGTACTAAGTATTTTTTCGGCCAATGACGGCAGCATTGTTTTGCGCAGAGGGGAATTGCGCAGTAAAGAAGCATAATACGGCGTAACGGCTGTCGGAAAAGCGTCTGTTTGGCTTAAGGCTTGCGTTTCTGCCGGTGTTAAATCCAAAATACGCGCGATTTGCCCGTATGTCGTCAGCCGATTTGCCAGCTGCCAGCGCCAGTCGTTCCACTGTGTTGCCGAAACATCGGGAAAAAAGCGTTTACGAAATAAACCGGCTTCTGTCATTTTAGTAAAAGTCCTTTCATAAAACGAATTGTTTTAGTACAGTAAAATAAATAGCCCAAAGGAGGGGAAAAATGAAAAAGTTTTTTTTAGCAATTATCTTGTTTTTTAACTTTTTGCCCTTATCCGTTGATGCGGCAACGATTCAAAATCTGGACAATAAACCATATTCGCTGGTTGTAAAACAGGACGACGAAACGTTTCAGGTATTAATTGATTCTAACGGCACAATCAAGGATTTGTGCGCTTTTTGTACCATCGAAGTCGTCGGGTTCAGCCTGCTGGACGTTGAAAATGATCCGTATCTGGTTATCCGCGGCGGGGTATTAAGCATACAGGAACAATAAAACGGCGTTTTGTTAAAAAAAATTGCTGTTTTCCGGCAAATAAAGCCGGATAAGGGTATGTTTTTTAAATAAAAAAATGAAACGGATATGACTTTCGTCATAGAGTGTATGAAATATTGCAGAATTGTTTCAATCGGTTGCCTGCGTTAATCTGAAAGTATGATTAAATACAAGGAGAACTGAAATGAAAAATATGCATTCACAAGAAACCGGCCGTTCCATGGTCGAAATGCTGGGTGTTCTGGCGATCGTCGGCGTTTTGTCGGTTGGCGGTATCGCGGGTTATTCTCAGGCAATGTCAAAATTTAAAGTAACAAAGGCAATGGACCAGGTGCAGACCATCATTACCAATATTCGTACGTTATATGCTTCACAGCGTACGTATTCTTCTTTAACGCCTGTTCAGGCTAAGGCGCTGGGAATTTTGACCGAGGAATCTGTCCAAGGTTCTAAAGGGTTAAATCCATTCGGCGGCGAAATTGCTTTCAACGTAGGAACTAATAATCGTACATTCAAAATTAAATACTCGGGATTGACTCCTGAAGCCTGTGCCAAAATGGCAACGGCCGACTGGGGGGCTGACGAATCTTCAGGTTTGACGTCAATAACAGTCGGAACCGGAGACGCAGCCGGAGCCGGAACAGTACACAAGTGGGCATCAACCGGTGAAACGAAAAATTTATTGCCGGTGACTATTCAGGCCGCAGCCGCTGAGTGTGGAACTAAAACGGATGGTTTCGTTGAGTGGGAATACCGTTAATCAAATTCGGTTAGCAAAAGAAAAACCGGTGAGTTTCTCACCGGTTTTTTTGTGTTCGGAAAGCTCTATGTCGGGCGGCAAGAAACAGGAAAAAATCAAATCTGCAAGGAGGGCAATAGCTACCGTGGCAGTCCCATTGGGACAGACGGTACGAAATGGATCACTTCACTTTGTTCGTGATTTCGCTGATTTTAGGTTATGAGATTTTTATAACATATTGAAAATAAATAAAAAATAGAAACAAGGGACAGAAAAATACTTTCGCCTTTAACTTCTAAATATTTAAAGAAATAAGAACTATGAAGTATTCTCAATTTTCTTTTGAATACTACAAAATCCGTTCAATAGTATCGTTTTTAAGCGATAGGCGGCTTAAACGTTGGAATAGATCGCTTTTAGCAATGTTTCTTTTGTATGATTTGACGCGAAAATCTTATGTTATTCAATATTGACAAGGAATTTTTACAATTTATTTCTTCGTTTCCGATTGGAGTTCAAAATAGTTTTCTTCGATATTTAAATGAAACTGCTCCGGAATTTTATTCCATGCGAACAAATCAACCCGAAATGGCAAAGAGCTCTCATCAAAGGTTTCCCTCAAAGCCGGCAAACGCGGTTCAACGTCGCCGAATACAACCATATCCAAATCGGATTTCGGGGTTGATGTTTTCTTGACACGCGAACCGTAAGCCCAAACCCGCACCCCCGGAATATGCTTTTGCAGAAAATTTCGAATTATCCGTAACTGTTCCGCCGTCAGGTCGATATCTTTGCTTTCGGGCATCAGTTCCACGCTTCTTTATTCATTATTTGATATAATTTTATAGCATCAGAAATAAAACGATTCATAATTTTAAGAGCTTCTTGCTCCTTTTCTCCGCTGTAATCATGAGCAGTTCCGATCCGCGCGTCTGCATATTCTATAAATGATTCAACGGGAGCCGGCAGAATATCATTTTCCATAGCCAACCTGAAAACAGGTTTCGGACTGTTCGGGACGTCCGGCAAACCGAGTTCTTCCGTCAAGTACCTTTTTAACACTTTCCACATACAATCATAGCAAACTTCAAATCTTTGAATTACGGATTCTCCGATAGCTTCTTTTGTTATTTCAGGTAATTCCTCATTAATGTGAACAAAGTTGTTGTATTGATTTTCCAGATGTTTTAAGGATTTTTGGAACTTGTCGTATTGAATCATCTTTTTTCCATACAGCATACTTGAAGAACTTATTCATTATATCCGCTATTCAACATATTGACAATGACCTGTTTCATCGTTTCATTTATCCGTTCAATCGGATCATTTTTGAAATGATAAATTTAGAGTTCTTTTGTAAGAAAACAATTTTTACAAGGTATATATATCTCAAAAATAAACTAAAATAATAATTTGACTGCAGATAAAACCGATGAGACAGATTATGTATCTATTTATTTTAAACAAGATAGCCCGCCGCGGCAGTCCATTGGGACAGACGGTACGAAATGGATTGCCACGGCTTGCGGAAAAATAATATTTGCTGTAAACAGAGGCAAAAAAATACCGTCCTGACGGGCAGAACGGTGTTTTTTGCATCTGTTATTTGTTTAACGCAGTGTTTTCGCGGAAACATAAGCGATTGCAGCATGTTCTGCACAGTACGGTTTGTCCGGCAGTGCTTCTTTGCCGCAGAAATGGAAATCTTCGTCCTTCGGGTCACCGATGGGCCAGCGGCAGGAAGACGAGGTCAAATCATTGACGGTAAATAATTTTTTCTTTTCCTTTCCCGCCGCTTTTTTTGCCGGAGCCGGCTTTGCTGCTTTCTTCTTTTCAGACGGCTGCTGAGTCGGTGTATTCGTGTCGGCCGTATTTTCATCTTCGCCGCGGCGGATCGGGGAAGGGCGGCTGTTTAATCCCAGACGGTGTGCCTTTCCGACAACGGCGTTTTTGGAAACGCCCAAAGCCTTGCCGATTTCTCCCGTCGTTAACCCTTTATCCCAAAGGTGTTTGAGCTCTTCTACCTGTTCGTCTGTCCACCCCATAGTATTTTCCTCTAATAAATGCCGTAAACGGGCGTTTCTATAAACATCATATCTCTGGTCGCAAAAACCTTTCGGATATTATCACCATAATTTTTTACCGCAAGCAGGTTTTCGCGCGTTGACGTATACATTCCCAAAAAAAGCTGGATACTGTCCCAGGAAACCTGCCGGTCGTGCGGGGATAACACGTCAAAAGACTTCGGCGGTTTTTTTAACCGGCGCCAGGCGGCCAGATTCAGGGCGACGGCCGGACTCATGTTTGCGACTCGGCGCGCTTTGATAATTTTATCAACGGTAATTCCCCAACTTTCCAACGTAAAACCGTTCTTGGCAACGGTTTTTGCAAAACGTTCTTTTTCAGGCAGACGATTGATTTTATCTACCAGCGTCTGCATCGGGTTTAACATTTCTTCCATCAGGTTATTGTCGCTGAGCGACATATCGCGCAAAGCCGTATGAAATTCGTCAAAGCGGTTGTTTCCGAATTCTTTTTCAATTTCCTGAAACGAAGCCAGCGCCGCTTCAACGTCGCCTTCTGTCAAGGCGGACGTCTGCGTGACCTGATCTGCCGGCGTCTGCGGCCGGACTTGTTTTTCCAAAGCGGCCCCCGTTCTGTATTGTTCGGGGGAAAGCATTTTATGCTTTTTCAAAAGGCTTCTGTTGTTAAGTATAAATAAATCGTCAGGTTTGGTATTTTCATCGATTTTGATGATTTTACTGTACCCTTTAAAGGTTGATTTTTCGCGTTCCGGTCTGGCCCAGGCTTCCGGCATTAAATAAATATACAGGTGCGTTGACATGTATTTGCCGTATTTTTTGGCGTATTCTTTCATCTGCGGCGCGATTCGCGTCGGAAATTTTCCTTTGGTTTCCTTTATGCCGGGAATGTTTAAAATCCGGTCGGATACATAGGGCATTTCATGAATGAACGGCCCGATGTATTGATAAGCGTATTTGGGCAGCATTAAAATCAGCCGGTAAATATCGTCTTCCAGTTTTTCGTTGGCTTTCAGCATAGCGTCCAGCCCGCCGGGATAAGATGTTTCAATCATTTCGACAATAGCCGAATAGACGGTTTCCTGATTGATCGCTTCGACTTTTCTGTTTTTTTTCGCGGCTTTGTTTTCAACGCTTTCTTTTAATTCGGCCATCAGACTTTTAAAGCGGCCTTCCGCTTTTTGCAGGGAAGAAGCCGGAGCGGATTTTTCCTCGTCCTCTTCTTCGGTGACGGTGACCTCCAGCGGCTGCCAGTTTAAGCGTTCCTGAGCAGCCGCCGGTAATGAAAATAAAACCGCAAGACAGAATAGTTTCAGCATATTATTTTAAGAGTTTTGTATCCGAACCGTATAATTCAGAACAGTTTGTCCTTTTGCCGGAACTTCAATAATCCATTCCGCCTGACGTGCCGTCGGGGTCGTGTACGGTATTGAAGAATCCGTGATTGTCCATTGATTGGCGAAATCCTGACGATACGTGATCTTGACAGGAGTGTCTTTGGCGTTTTTGAACGTCAGAGCGTATCCGGCTTCATAAGCCTTGTCGGAAAAAGACGTATAAGCCGTTTCTTTGCCCTGAACGGTCACGTCAAAAGCGCTGCCCAGATTAAGCTTGATTTGGCCGTTTTCGGGAATGTGATTGATTCTGTCTTCGCCGACAAAGAACATATTCTGTTTTGAATTGGCTTTGTAAACGCGGATAATGCCGCCGGGCAAAGATAATCCCAGATTGGACGCCTTGTCATTGTCGAATTGTAAAACGACGTTGGCGCTGCGCAGGTCAAATTCGCCGGAACTGCCGCGTCCCCGGTAAACGGGCACAATATTGGTAAATTTGTATTCTTTTTTGACTTTTACGTCCGAAGCCGACAGCAAGGCCAGCTGTTTTGTCTGGTTTGAAGCAATATCCGTTTTGCGGCCCAAAGAATATAAATGGTATGTCAGGATACAGAACAACTCGTTCAATGAAAAATATGGATACATGGAAATTTGCTCATGACTATTGTGGAAAACTTTGGTGGAAAATAGGATGGGTAATGATTATACCGTCTGCTTTGATACATATTCCGTTATACCATAATGATAAGAATACGATTGGATTTACAGGGTTGATTCTTGTGGCAATTCAATGTTTTGTTATGATTGTATCAATTTATCCAACAGAGAAAGCTTTGCAAAAACATTTTAATGATGACGGAACATGTAGATAAATTTGAATTTGAGGAAATGGGATCAGATGAAATTAGCACAGATATGCTTGAGCTTATGTTTTCTTTGTATTTAGGATTTGCCGTAATATTTGGAACCATAGCAGGGATTTGGTCTTTTACAGCAAATAGATTTCGCATAGTTGAGTGTTTTTTTATTATAATAGCTGGAGCCATGATAGGGTGTGCCATAGCGTTGATTATTCAGGTGATATCTAAATTTTATTATAAGAAATAACCGTTGCGCTGACAAATTAATAAATGGAGATTTTGTGGAGAGATAAGAACCATTGTAGAAAGTAAAATCTACAGTGGTTTTTTGGCTTCATGAAAATCAGGTAATAAAACGGGGCAAAAATGATATAATAAAAATAGAAAAACGGGGCAGAATATTACGAATTATATTGAAAAAACGGGGCAAAAGAGATATTGTTAAGAAGGGAGGAAGGAATTTATGTATAGAAAGAACTCCATTATCATAGAAGAATGGTTGAAAAGTTCCAATAAGGCGTTATTGGTGACGGGAGCCAGACAGACGGGAAAGACCTGGCTTATAAGAGAAGAAATTGCCAAAAGTGAATATACCAAGTTTGAAGTAAATTTCATAGATCAGCCGGACCTGGTTGATTATCTCAATGTAAAAATGAGTGCGGAAGAGTTTCTGGTGAAATTGAAAATGATAATGCCGGAAGACTGTAAACCGCAGGAAACAGTTGTCTTTTTTGATGAAATACAGAAATGTCCGGAAATAGTGACAAAGATAAAGTTCCTTGTAGAAGAAGGCAGCTTTAAATATGTAATGAGCGGCTCCTTATTAGGGGTAGAGCTTAAGGGAATAGCATCGGTTCCTGTGGGATATTTAACGGTTTTGAAAATGTATCCTATGGATTTTGAAGAATTCATGGTAGCGAATAATGTGTCAAAAATGACATTGGAAATGCTGAAAGAAAAATTTGAAACATGTCAGCCTGTGGATGAATTTATACATCAGAAGCTATTGTCGCTGTTTTTTATCTATCTTATTGTCGGAGGCATGCCGGATGCGGTAAAAACCTATATTGCTACAAAAGATATCAGAGAGGTCGATAAAGTACAACGGGATATCATTACGTTATACAAAGAGGATTTTTTGCAATACGAGAGTGAAGATAAGAAACTGAAACTGATATCCATTTACGATATCATTCCGGCGGAATTGAACAAGCAGAATAAAAAATTTGTTTTTACAATGCTGGATAAAGAGTTAAAGTTTGACAGATATGAAAACAGTTTTTTATGGCTGAAAGATGCAGGAGTCGCTTTGCCTGTGTACAACGTAGAAGCTCCAACCATTCCTCTCAAAGCGAGTAAGAGCAGCAATGTGTTCCGGCTCTTTTCAAATGACACCGGATTGCTTACCAGCGCATATTCGGCGGAAATCAAACTGGAACTAATCAATAAGAACAGTGAGATAAATAATGGCGCCCATTTTGAGAATGCTGTGGTACAGCAATTAACGGCCAATGGTCTGGAGCCTTATTTCTGTAAAAAGAAAAATATAGGAGAGCTGGATGCTGTGATTGAAATGGGCGGAAAAGTTGTTCCCATAGAGGTGAAAGCAGGAAAAGCCTATAAGGCACATAAGGCTCTGGATAATTTTATGAACATTCCTGATTATCATCTTGAGAAAGCATATGTTTTATCGGCGGCAAATTTAGAACAGGAGGGAGCTGTGGTATATCTTCCCATCTACATGTGCTATCTTTTAAAAGAACGGGAAATAGGAAAGTTAATCGTGGATTTGAATATGGAAGGGTTATAAAAACAGAAAAAAAGATTGATCGACATTACGGAAAATTAAGAGATGGAGGAATGATTGATGCAAAAATTTTATTGATTGGTGAGTTAGAAGAAATTATCAGAAGCTTACGTTTGGGTATGGTGTTATCGGACAGATCGTTCTGCCGCCCGATCATGTAGAGGAGAACGATTTATGTGAGGACTATCAGGGAGAATGGTATCGTATCGAAGAGGATGGGACAAAGTCTTTGATTGATATACCCGCTAAAAATGAAAAAGGAACGCAAATTATAGAAACAATAATTCCTAAAAATCTGGATGAGAGGGTCAGCCATTTATGTTTTCGTGGTCAGGATCTTAGTGCCTATTTGGATGGAAAACTGATTTATCAGTATTCTACTATGGGAAAAAGATGGTTCGGGCAGATAAGTCCTGAATGTTATCTTCTGATACCGGTTACAGCGGCGGATGCCGGAAAAGTCCTGCGGCTTGAAATGGCATCCAGCAATGGTATTTTGTATCAGCCCTATGTGGGCAGTGAATTTGGTATATGGAAATTCCTGATCAGCCTGTATTTTGGCGAGATTATTATAGCTGCGATTGTTTTTCTGATAGGCATTTTGACAATTCTTTTCAGCGCAATTTATGGAATTTTGAATAAACGTCCGATGGATATTATTTATCTGGGATATGCAGGTATGCTTTCTGCAGTCTGGCTGGATATGAATTCTGTTTTCCGTCAGATTATGTTTCAAAATGTTTCGATTGCAAGTGAAATTCCGTTTTATATGGTCATGCTGATTCCGTTTTCTGTGATTATCTATCTGAATGAAATTCAGAAACACCGGTTTGAAAAGCTGTACCGTTTTGTGGGAATATTCATGGGTACGGTTGATGCAATTAGTTGTATTCTGCATATTACAGGAATAAAAGATCTGGTATCCACATTTATTTTTGTGGCAATAGGATGTTTCCTGGCAATAGCATCTGTTGTGTATACTTTTTTAAAGGATCTGTATAGCAGGAAAATTCAGGAATATCGTTTTGTGGCATTTGGTCTTTTTGGAGCATTTGTATGTTCGGCTATCCAATTAGCGATGTATTTTAGCCGAAGTGGAAATTTTCATGGACATTATTTTGCAATCGGAATGTTGATCCTTCTGATATGTTCTTCTGTTTATACGATACAGTCTGTTTTTCACATTGAAAAAGACAAGCAGGCAGCAGAGATGGCGAATGAGGCAAAGGGCAGGTTTCTTGCACATATGTCACATGAAATCCGAACACCGATTAATGCGGTTCTTGGCATGGATGAAATGATTTTGAGGGAGAGCAGGGAATTGCAGGTGCGTGAATATGCGTTAGATATTCAGAATGCGGGAAAAAGTCTGCTGGCATTAATCAATGATATCCTTGATGTTTCAAAAATTGATTCGGGAAAGCTTGAGATTATTCCGGTAGAATACGACGTCAGCAGCCTGATACATGATACAGTCAATATGATTTATCAGAAAGCTGTTTCAAAAGAGCTTGAGGTTGAGGTTTATGTTGATGAAAAGCTGCCTTCAAGACTTATGGGGGATGATGTCAGGATTCGCCAGGTGCTTCTTAACCTTTTAAATAATGCGGTTAAGTATACGGAGCATGGAAGTGTCACGCTTTCAGTTACCGGAGAGAAGAAAGAACAGAAGGTGCTTTTGCATTTTGAAGTAAAGGATACAGGTGTTGGTATCAGAGAAGAGGATAAACCGAAGCTGTTTGAGGAATTTCAGAGGATCGAGGAGAGCCGCCATCGCAATATTGAGGGAACAGGGCTTGGAATGAGTATTACGCTGCAGCTTTTGAAGCTGATGGGGAGTCATCTGGAGGTGACAAGTACCTATGGCGAAGGCTCTGACTTTTTCTTTGACCTTGAGCAGGATATTATCGATGAGACACCGGTTGGAAAGCTTTCCGAGCGTATCAAACAGCAGGAACAGCAATATGTATATGAAACGGCGTTTATAGCACCGGATGCAGATATACTGGTGGTTGATGATAACGCTATAAACCGCAAGGTGTTCCGGAGCCTTTTAAAGGATACTCAGATGAGAATTGATGAGGCGGACAGCGGAGAAGAATGTTTGAAAAAAGTTGTAAACAAGAAATACGATCTTATCTTTCTTGACCATATGATGCCGGGAATGGATGGTATAGAGACACTTCACGCATTTCCGGAGCAGGAAGGAAATGTAAATTTGGAAACACCGGTGATTGCATTGACGGCAAATGCGGTAAATGGTGCAAAGGAAATGTTTCTGCAAAACGGATTTGATGATTTTTTTGCAAAACCAATCATGTACTCCAAATTGGAAAAACTACTGCAAAAATATCTCCCGCAGAATAAGATTATAGAAGGCGATGTCATGCAGTCCGAGGAGCAGATACGCAGGGAGGCAGAAGAAACTGCACAGATTCAACAGCGGCTGGAGACGGTTTCAGAACTTAATCTGGAGTATGCCTATTTACATAATAAAGCTCCCAAGGATTTGCTTGCTGTAATCGAAGAGTTTGTACAGATGGCAGGTACAGATGCGGCGACACTGGACGCATTTGAAAAAAATATTTCCGATGGGGACAACCTGCGGCAGTACCGCGTAAAAGTGCATGCAATGAAAACATCGGCAGCAATGATCGGAGCACTTACCGTTTCCAGTATTGCAAAGCTGCTCGAATATGCGGCACGCGATGAGAAGACGGATGTTATAAAAACGATGCATCCGATATTTATGGAGCAATGGAAAAGCCTGAATGAGCAGCTACAAACAATCTGCAGTGTGGAAGAGGACGAACAGGAACTTAAAGATTTAGACAAAGACTTACTCGAACAGGAATTGACCCTGCTTACGCAGGCAATGGCGGAATATGATGTGGATGTAGCAGATGGAATAATTGAAAAATTATCACATTACCGATATCCGGACGAGAAAAAAGCTGTGTTTGATGAGCTTGCACAAGCAGTACGGGGGCTGGATGCAGAAGCGGTGATAGGAGCGGTATCAAAGATGTTGTTATAGTTATTGCATCGACAACTTCCAGCTTTGAGGTGGCAAGATTGAAAAGTGGGAAAAAGAAGAATTAGAAAACATAAGAAAAAATGGATTAAAACCTATTGTTTCAAAAACGGAATGAGCCTTAGATATTACAAAAAAGTATGATGCAGGTGAAAATCCATATGCCTATGTTGCTTTGGGATACAATTATTGTTATGGAAGGGGAGTAGATGCCGATCAGGAGAAAGGAAAGGAGTACTTTGACAATGCCATTGCCCTCGGATGCATGGATGGATATTATGGTTTAGGGCAAATTGCATTTGATGAGGGGGATTATGCTACAGCAATGGAAGATTATGAGATGGCTGCAGAAAACGGAACGGAGACCTTGGGAAAATCCTTCTCATTATCTTTGCATTGTATGCACCTGTCAAGGTTGAAAACATGATTCTTGGCGGTGGAATTATAAAGAGCGGTGGTGACACAAAGACTGTCATGATCATAGATATCGTTGGAACCTGGTGCATCGGAATTTCACTGTGCCTTATGGGGGCATATGTATTTCAATGGGGAATTGCAGGTGTATATACATTGCTGACAACAGAAGAAATTTTTCGGCTGGCAGTATCGCTTGCCATTTTCAAGAAAAGAAAATGGATGGTCAGTTTATCCTAGAGGGAGATTCGCAGAGATTTCTATTTAGATAAATTAATAAAAAGAAAAAACAACGGATTGATTAAAGTTATTACCGGTATTCGCAGGTGTGGCAAATCATATTTGCTGAATAACATTTTTTTTCACCACCTATTGGATAATGGTGTAGATGCCGATCATATCATTCGTTTTGCCTTTGACTCTGCAGATGACCTTTATCTGATTGGAGAAAGCCTTATTCAAATTGAAAAGGAAAAGCGGGGAGTTGACCCGGAAAAATTCATGGAGTATATTCGCTCCAAAGTCATTGATGAAGGAATGTATTATCTGTTGCTTGATGAAGTTCAGATGTTGGACTGCTTTGAAGCCGTTTTGAATGGTTACCTCCGCAAGGATAATATGGATATATTTGTGACAGGAAGTAACGCAAAGCTCTTATCCAAAGACATTGCTACCGAGTTTGCCGGCCGTGGTGACGAGATTTATATTCAAGATATTACCAAGAGAAACCGTGTAAAGAATATCAGAGAGCTGGAAGATTTGTTGAACATTCTCTCATCTGCTATTGGCTCGCTGACCAATCCCGAAAAGTTGAAAAATACTTTTAAGACGGTCAAGAAGTCAAAAATTACCGCCAACACCATCAAAAAGTATCTGGATTATTTTGAGGATTCTTTTCTGATTGAGTCTGCACAGCGATTTGACATCAAAGGAAAGGCATACATTGAAACTCCCAAGAAATATTATTTTTCCGACTTAGGACTTCGCAATGCCAGAATTAACTTCCGTCAATTTGAGCAGACATATTCCATGGAGAATGTAATTTACAACGAGCTTCGTATGCGTGGTTATAGCGTAGATGTGGGTGTCATTCCCATTGCAGAAAAGGACAAAGACGGAAAAGTAAACCGGAAGCAGCTGGAGATAGATTTCGTCTGTAACCTTGGTTCTTCCAGATACTATATTCAGTCGGCGTACTCGCTGCCTAATGAAGCAAAGCGAACTCAGGAAATCAGACCGTTTAGAAAAATTGACGATTCTTTCAAGAAGATTATCATTACCAAAGATATTGTTCAGCCACATTATGATGAGTACGGTATCCTGACCGTAAATATCTATGATTTCCTGCTCGATAGGGAGTGTCTTTTAAAGTAACTATATTTTTATGATGCTGGAAAGTTAAGAACGAAAAATGGTGTAAGGTGCAAAGCAGAAAAAGCAAAATATTTGTTTTCAGTGTGAACAGACAGCCGGATGTAGTGGCTGTACGGGAACGATCTGCCGCTGTCTATGGTGCTTTCCTGGTATGAGCAGAAGGCGGTGTGCATCCTGTTGACCCTGCTGCACCTGGGCATCAAGAACATCCGCCTTGGTTCTACGCTGCCAGCGTTTATTTCACCGGGTGTAATGAGCTATCTTGTGGAAAACTTCGGCATTGCCCCCATCACCACGCCGGAGAAAGATTTAAAGCAGCTCCTGAAATATAGTGAAAAATAGTGAAAAATAAAATTTTTCACACGCGAGATTTGTGTATGCGCGCACTTGACACAAACTCGAGATGCGCAGAAATGGGGGATTAATATGCAGAATTAGAGGAGTTTAAAATGAAGGATAAAATAAGAACCATATTAGCCTTTGGGATTGTATTGATATTGGTAGTTACAGGATTTATCTTAGATAAATCGGATCAGACCACAGATGTCTTTCCGAATGAGAATATTATGATAAGTCTTTACGGAGAAGCGCATGGTCATAAAAAGTGTTATGACATTGAGCTTAAAGAATGGAGGGAATACTATAATAAAGGATACCGTAATCTTTTTGTGGAACTGCCATATTATAGTGCCGAGTTTTTAAATGAATGGATGAAAGAGGATTCAGATGAACTGATAGATTTATTCTTTGAAGAGATACAGGGAACACTGTCGGGAAACAAATACTATTATGAGTTCTTTCATGAGATAAAAGAGTATTGTCCCGAGACAATATTTTATGGCACTGATGTGGGGCATCAGTATGATACTACAGGATCAAGGTATTTGAAATATTTAGAGGATAACGGCCTTGAAGATTCTGAAAAATACATACTTGCAAAGGAGTGTATCAGACAGGGGCAGGAATATTACAATGAAGATACGGAACATAATGGTATATCATCACTAAGAGAAGCTTACATGGTCTCGAATTTTATTGATGCATACACGCGGTGCGGTGGCGGCAGAATAATGGGGATTTATGGAAGCTATCACACAGATCTATACAATTCTGATTTGATGGCTGGAAAGCTTAAAGAAAAATATGGAGATATGATAAGCAGCGTTAAATTAAGCACCATTGCTTTCTCGCAGATCAGCAGGCAGCCGTATGACCTTGGTTTTTGCGTTACAGGTTTTGTATTTCTTCTGATGCTGTTTGTTCCAAATATCATTTGGGCATGCAAAGCAAAGCCGGCGGGATATGATGAGGTTGCCAAAAAGGAGAATAAGCTGCTGCTGCTCCTTGAGCGCATGGGTGAGGCTCTGTTAAGTGTATCACTTATGGTTTTTACCGCACTCAACCCGAAAGTAATGGTATTTGAAGGCTTCTATTTTGAGTGGAAGATTATAATTTGGATGACGGCATTTGTGCTGATGGTTTTGTATGAATGCTACTGGATCAAATATTTTAAGAGTCTGAAAACGATGAAGGATTTTTATATGTCCTATATGGGATTTCCTGTGGCGGGTGCAACCCTTCCGGTTATTGCGTGTCTATTGCTTGGAATTTATTCTGGAAATGCAATCGTGATCTGCGCATCAATCATTCTTGGAATTGGTCATATTGGGATACATTTAATGCATAAAAAATTTAATGTATAAAGATGAACAGGACGCAGGTATGAAAAAGATACCTAGTATAGTTAAGAAAGGCAAACATAATGAATGATCAATTTATACAGGGAGTCCTGTTCGAATGGAATAAAGTAGACAGCGATAGTTATTTGAGGAAAATAGAGGCGTTTAAAGGTGTTGAAAGACTGGATTTTAACAGTCCGATCACTTTCTTTGTTGGAGAAAACGGAAGTGGCAAATCAACACTGTTAGAGGCGCTTGCTGTGGCCCATGGGTTTAATCCGGAGGGCGGAACTAGGAACTATATCTTTTCTACACATGATACCCACTCAGAACTATGTGAAGCAATAAGAATTTCAAAGGGATATAGGAAAGAAAAGTGGGGGTATTTTCTTAGAGCGGAAAGCTTTTATAATGTGGCAACTCAAGAAGAGAAATATGCAGATCCGGAGCATCCTTCAGCAAAATATCATGAAAAATCACATGGAGAAAGTTTCTTGGCGTTAGCGCAGAATAATCTGCAGGCAAATGGCTTATATCTTTTTGATGAACCGGAGGCAGCATTATCTCCGCAGAGACAGCTTATCCTGTTAATGGAAATAGATAGGTGTGCAAAATGCGGAGCGCAGTTTTTTATAGTTACACATTCCCCTATTTTGTTAGGAATTCCAAATGCAGATATATACTGTTTCGATAATGGAAAGATACATTTATGTGAATACGAGGAAACAGAAAGTTATCAGGTGACAGAAATGTTTATAAACAATAGACAGGCGTTGTTAAGCAGACTTCTGGAAGAGTAGTTTTCATTATTAACGGGAGGAAAAACCATGTACGAATTGATACAGCTTTCTGAGCGCACTTATTATATCAAAAGCCCTACGAATATCGGACTTGTAAGGCTGGATGAGCAAAATGTCTGTCTGATCGACAGTGGAAATGATAAGGATGCAGGGCGGAAAGCACGTCAGATATTAGACGCTAACGGCTGGAATTTAGCGGCAATTTATAATACACACGCACATGCTGATCATATAGGCGGGAACAAATACTTGCAGGGGCAGACCGGATGTAAAGTCTATGCTCCGGGGATTGACTGTGATTTTACCAGACACCCTATCCTTGAGCCATCGCTTTTGTACGGCGGATATCCGCCAAAAGATTTAAGGCACAAATTTCTGATGGCGCAGGAAAGCGATGCCGAGGAGCTGACCACTGACAAGAAGAGGGTGCGAAAGAAGATATGGATTTAGCACCTGCGTTAAAGGATTATTACAGTCGTCATATGACTGACGGAACTTGTAATGAAAAAGCTTACTTGCTTATAGAGTAAAAAACATATATGCTAAAAACAGGCTGAGGGATTTTAAATTCCGGGTAAGAAGGGAAGTGAAGGCGTGGTTTCCGACGAGGACTTATACAGAGGATATTTATGCGGGGAAGAAAAAGGCCTGGATGAGCTTATGATCAAATATGGAAATCCCCTGATCTTCTACATAAACGGTTATGTGCATGATGTTCACGAAGCGGAAGATCTGATGATTGAGGTTTTTTCTTATCTGTTTGCAAAAAGACCTCATATCCGGGACGGAGGATTTAAACCGTATTTATATAAGGTGGCGAGACATATGGCACTGCGCCATAAAACGAAAAAGAAGTGTCATTTTAACCTTGATGATCTGCAGGAAGCGGGAGATGCCAGGGCGCTTGTGGAGGAAGTGGTGCGTACCAGGGAAAGGGACGAAATCCTCCATTTTTGTATGCAGCAGCTAAATTCGGATTACCGGGAAGCTTTATATCTGGTGTATTTTGAAGGGATGAGCTATCGTCAAACTTCCAAGATTATGGGAAAGAATGTGAAGCAGATCACCAACATGGTATACAGAGGAAAAATTGGATTAAGGAAGATATTGGAAAAGGAGGGCATTACAGGTGTTGAGTAATGAGGAACGTATTGCAGAGGTAAAATATCGTATTGCATATAAAAACCAGTATAGGGAGCATTGCAGAAACAGGGCGCTTACAGCGGTTTCCTTTGTAGCTGCGTTGATGCTTGTTATCGGGTTTTCTGTTTTTATGCCGGGAGCATATGGAAATCAGGGATGGAATAGTTTCTATACGGAGTACCATACTACTGCAAGCGTATTTCAGGGAAGTGCAGCCCTCAGTTATATTTTTATTGGCTTTATGTCTTTTGTTCTCGGGGCAGGGGTAACAATCCTGTGTTTCCGTATCCGTCTTTCCAATAAAGACAAGGAAGAAAAGGATGAGAAAGGAAATACGGATGGCAGAGCTATTTGAAAATTTTCTGCAGCTTGCCGTTACAACAATCGGTGTGATCATTTCCTTTTTGAAATATGGAAAAGACCACAAGAGGATTGATTTGCTGTTAACCTGCTTCTATGGCTGCTTTGCCCTGGGGGCGCTTTACTGGACGCTTTACCTTTTTTTGTATTCCACTACGCCTCAGGTCTTTTATGTTTCTGAATTCGGATGGATTTCCAGCGCAATTTTTCTCTGCATTTTACAGGATGCCATGGCTTATCAGGAAGAACGAAAAATGAAATGCCGGGCGAAATGGCTGTCCCTGATGATTGGAATTCCATTGCTTTTATTATATTGCACTTATGGAGATGTTCTTTCCAATCTGATCTGGTGCGGGCTTATGATGATGCTTTCCTATTGTTCGATCCGGGGACTTATCTATGCAAGAGGTCAGAGCGGAGAAAGGCGCAGGAGGCAGTTTTTTCATATAGCGGTATTGTGCTTTGTAGCTTCAGAATATTGTCTCTGGACTTCCGGCTGCTTTTTTAGCGGGAAATCTGTTATGAGTCCCAGCTTCTGGTTTGATCTTCTGCTGACAGCTTCTCTGATAGGAATATTGCCGGCAGCCAGAAAGGCGGTGAGTACATGACGTATATTGAGAATGTATTTTTGTGCATGCTGGCGCCCTTGCTGGTGGCGGGGATCTGCATAGGCAGACGACAGCTCAAAACCTTTGTCTTTTGTTTTGCGGGAATGGGAGCCTGCCTGTTTTCTGCTTACTTAAATACCTTTCTGGCTATTTGGTACCAGGCGAATTCCTTTACTGCAACGGTGGAAATAGCCCCCGTTGTAGAGGAAGTGGTTAAACTCCTTCCACTGCTTTTTTATCTGCTTGTTTTTGAACCAAAGCCTGCAAGGATCCGTATTGCGGCACTGATCGTTGCCGTGTCCTTTGCAACCTTTGAAAATATCTGTTATTTGAGCCAAAACGGTGCAGAGGCTTTTTCCTTTATTCTGTTCCGGGGATTTGGCACTGGAGCAATGCATGTGGTCTGCGGAGCAATGATGGGAGCGGGGCTTTCTTATGCATGGCAGAAGCCATGGCTGAAGGCAGCAGGAATTTGTGGCTTACTTGGAGCTGCAACAACCTTTCATGCCATTTATAACCTGCTGGTTGCATATGGAGGCGCTGTACAATATGTGGCATATGCAATGCCTGTTTTTACTATGATAGCAGGAAGGGTCATCTTAACTGTCTTTTTGCGGACAGCGCTTACCACGGAAGCTGCAAATTAATCAGGAAATTCTGTTTGGAAAAAATGAAACAAATAAATAAACTCTCACATCAAAAAAATAATTTTGGTGTGAGAGTTTTTTTGCTTTTTTGTACCTATATTTATAAAAGGGGAAGTTTATAAAAGTGTAAAGGAGATAAGAGATGAGAAACACGGGGAAAAGGATAATTACTACTTCGCTGGCAGCTGTAATGATAATCATGGCCCTTCTTGGAAATGGGATTGAGGTAAGAGCGGCTGATTATTCTGCAGATGGTGATTTGACAGACTGTGAATTTGAAAGTGGAGATGTGATAAGTTCAGATACGAGCTATATCAATTTATACTTTTTTGATGGTAATGATAATCTGACGGTAGTAATAGAAATAGAGCCGAAAAAGGGACATATCATACAGACAAGCTATAGTGATGGAAATGGGAAAACTGTCAGAACAAATGCAAAGTGGAAATGTGTTATTCATAGGTCTATAACTTGGAAGAAAATGTTTTTGACATTACAAGGAGAAAAATATGATCCCCAGACCGAGGAAAAGAAGCCAGAGAGTACGCCACCCAAAGAAGTGACAAATCAGCCGAATGTGGAAGATCAGCCGGAAATAGCGGAGGCGCCGGAGGAGGTTCATCTCTGTAACATGGAATGGGTGACCACCAAGGAACCCAGCGTAGGAGAAGATGGAGAAGAATGCTATCGCTGCAGCTCCTGCGGAAGGACAGAGCAGAAGATGCCTATTCCAGGCGCGGTGGCCTATGTAAAGGATCTGTACGGCTATATTAAAGATGCGGCGGAAAACGGTCTGGTGACCTATGACGCAAAAACAAACACAGCCATTTCCGATTATATCATACAGAAGATGGCGGAGAGAAGGGATGTGACTACGGTCATTTCTTTTGAATATAAGGGAGAAAAGTATCAGATCACCTTTTCGCCGGAAGCAGACTATGATGCACTGTTAAATGATGAGGAACAGTTTTATGGTTATCTGGGTCTAAGCGGGCATGAAGGCATTACAGTAGAAAAGGTGAATCCGCAGTCCTAGATTTAACAAAAAGGAAAGAGTAAGAGAGTGTAAAAGGAGATAAGACATGAAAAACACAGGGAAAAGAACAATTACTATTTTATTAACACTTGTGATGACAATTACGATTCTGTTTGGAAATGGGATTGAAGCGAGAGCGGACGAATATTTTCTTAGGTTTGATGATTTGAAGGGACATGAATTGAAAAGTGGAGATGTAATAATTCCAGATGATGCTTTTACATGGTTTTATTTTACGTTTTATGATGGTAATGATGGTAGCATTTCGGTAACAATAAAAATGAGATGTACTGAGAGGCATACCATACAGACAAGCTATAAGAATGAAAAAAGTGAAATTGTTGGAACGGGTGCAAAGTGGAAATGTACTAATCGGGGTTCCACACATTTGGATTTAATAGGAGAACCATATATTCCCCAGACCGAGGAAAAGAAGCCAGAGAGTACGCCACCCAAAGAAGTGACAAATCAGCCGAATGTGGAAGATCAGCCGGAAATAGCGGAGGCGCCGGAGGAGGTTCATCTCTGTAACATGGAATGGGTGACCACCAAGGAACCCAGCGTAGGAGAAGATGGAGAAGAATGCTATCGCTGCAGCTCCTGCGGAAGGACAGAGCAGAAGATGCCTATTCCAGGCGCGGTGGCCTATGTAAAGGATCTGTACGGCTATATTAAAGATGCGGCGGAAAACGGTCTGGTGACCTATGACGCAAAAACAAACACAGCCATTTCCGATTATATCATACAGAAGATGG
>ERZ779737.540-NODE-540-length-34864-cov-4.418340_pt1 | contig 34864 bp, 36 predicted proteins | sample MGYA00511889_ERZ779737 | MGnify/ENA primary metagenome ERZ779737 (study PRJEB29588, sample SAMEA2163575) | human gut metagenome | biome: human gut; feature: human-associated habitat; material: faeces | place: Denmark | collected 2008/2010 ... | reverse complement strand
CTGCTTGTATGCCGTTCCAGAGGATGTCGGTATAGTTCCAGCTATCGTCAAGGGCAACATCTTCGCCTGTTTCCACGCCGTCCTCGTCTGTTACATAGAACGGCTGCTGATTGCGGATGCCACGGACAAGGGCACTCGGCTATGTGTGTGCACCGAGCCTGATGCAGAAAATGCTGGTAAAGTGCATCGGACAGACCGGAGATGTGGATGCTTACCGGGCAAACCGCGATCTGATCTATGACGGTCTGACGAAGTTCTGTATGGAGCATAACTACACTACTTGTTGACATTTCAACAAACCTGTGATAGACTTCATACTTGTTGAAAACTCAACAAGAGACGAGAAAGAGGAGAGGTCGCATTGAAGGAGCGCTTTGAGACATTTACGGTACTTATCAACCGGATCAATCGGAATATTCGAAAAATCAAGAATGCGGAGATGGCAGAGTATAATCTGCGGAGCGTGCATATTTCCTGTCTGTACTATCTGTATACGGTGGAGGGACTGACGGAAACGGATCTGTGCGAACGCTGCGAGGAGGACAAGGCAACGATCTCGCGTGCAGTCGATTATCTGGAAAAGAACGGGTATCTGATATGTGAGTCAAAGACTGCCAAGAAATATAAAAGTACGTTTGTGCTGACGGACAAGGGGCGCGAGGCTGCGGAGAAGATTTCGGAAAAAATCGCGCATGTGCTCGACAGATTAAGCGATGAGCTGTCGGAGGAAGACCGTATCCGGTTTTACAGAAACCTGTCCCTTATCAGCCAGAATCTTGAAAGCATCGTACAAAAACTTGAAAATTAACAGGGGGAAATCATTATGTTTTTTGTGAAAGCACTCTATTGCCGGATATTTCAAATCGGGTTTCGACTCGCACTTCCGCTTTTGCCTTACCGAGAGCCTGAAATTGTAAGCTCCTGCAGCAAAATCCCGGAGGTGTTTGAAAAGGAGCACCGCAGATCTGCGCTGATCGTGACAGACAGGGGGATTGTAAACAATGGACTGACGAAGCCGCTGGAGGATGTTCTGACCGCGCACAATATCGAATATGTAGTGTACGACAAAACGCAGCCGAATCCGACGGTTGATAATGTGGAGGAGGTGCTTACTTTATACAGACAGAAGAAGTGCGACTGCCTGATCGCCATCGGAGGGGGATCTTCGATGGACTGTGCAAAGGCGCTTGGGGCGAGAGTGGCATATCCGAAACGAACCGTAGGGCAGATGAAGGGTATTCTGCGCGTGATGCGGAAGCTGCCAACACTCATCGCAATCCCGACGACAGCAGGAACCGGAAGCGAGGTGACTCTTGCGGCAATCGTCACAGATCCGGTAAAGCATCACAAGTATGCGCTTATGAGCTTCCCCCTGATTCCGCATTATGCGGTGCTGGATGCTGAACTGACCTATTCGCTGCCACCGCAGCTGACTGCAACCACAGGAATGGATGCTCTGACACATGCGGTAGAGGCATACATCGGAAGGTCTACGACCAAAGAGACACGGAGACTTGCACATGAGGCAACAACGCTGGTATTCCAAAATTTTAAAACTGCATATAACAATCCAAAGAACCGGAAGGCACGCGAGAATATGCTGCACGCTGCCTACAAGGCGGGTGTATCCTTCTCAAAATCCTATGTGGGTTATATCCATGCGATTGCACATTCCCTCGGCGGGCAATATGGAATCCCGCATGGTCTTGCCAACGCGGTAATCATGCCCTATGTGCTGAAGGCGTATGGAAAAAGTGCCTATAAAAAGCTGCATCGTCTGGGAATCGCCGCAGGGGTAAGCACAGAGGCGGACACAGTGGAAACAGGGGCAAAGAAGTTTATCCGTGCGATCGAAGAACTCAATGAGGGCATGGGAATCCCGAAGAAGCTTTCCGGTATCCGCAGGGAGGATATCCCGGTAATGGCAGCGCACGCGGAGAAAGAGGCAAATCCGTTGTATCCGGTGCCAAAGCTTATGACCAGAGAAGAGCTGGAGACTTTTTATGAACAGGTTGCAGAAGGAGGGACACTTGCATGACGGAATCAGAGATAAAGAAGCTGCTGGAAGCCCAGCGGGCGTATTATAAAAGCGGTGCGACAATCCCTGTGGACTTCCGCATCCGGCAGCTGAAGAAGCTGTATGCAGTAGTCAGGAAGTATGAAGCTAAGATTGGGGAGGCTCTTAAGGCTGATCTTGGGAAGAGCACGTATGAAAGCTTTATGTGCGAAAGCGGTCTGGCAATTTCGGAAATATCTTATATGATCCGGCACGTCAGGAGATTTTCCAAAAGGCGTACTGCTTACACACCGCTTGCACATTTTGCTTCCCATAGCTTCCGGCAGCCGGTTCCTTATGGCAATACGCTGATCATGAGTCCGTGGAATTATCCGCTTCTACTTACCATTGATCCACTCGCGGATGCCATTGCAGCAGGAAATACGGCGATCGTAAAGCCAAGCGCCTATTCTCCGGCAACCAGCGCAATCATTGAGAAGATGCTGGGGGAGTGTTTTGCACCGGAATATGTGGCGGTCGTCACAGGAGGAAGAGCAGAAAACGCAGCACTTTTGGATCAGAAGTTTGATTTTATTTTCTTTACCGGAAGTCAGGCGGTCGGGAAGGAGGTACTGCGCCATGCGGCTGACTATCTCACACCCGTAGTGCTTGAGCTTGGAGGAAAAAGTCCCTGCATTGTTGATCATAGTGCCAACATCCGGCTGGCGGCAAAGCGGATTGTCTTTGGAAAATACTTAAACTGCGGGCAGACCTGCGTGGCACCGGACTATATCCTTTGCGAGACGGCGGTAAAGGAGGAGCTCCTTGCAGAACTGAAACGGCAGATCCGGTTTCAGTTTGGCGAAGAACCTCTAAAAAACAGCGATTATGGAAGAATCATCAACGAGAAGCATTTCAACCGGCTTTGCGGACTGTTGGATGCGGACAAGATCAGGACTGGCGGGGAGACGGATGCTAGTACCTGCCGGATTGCACCGACCGTCATGGACGATGTAGGCGAGGAGGATGCGGTTATGGGGGAAGAAATCTTCGGGCCGATACTTCCGGTGCTGACATTTGACGATTTCGATACGATGCTGCAATCGCTGAAAGAAAAGCAAAAACCGTTAGCACTTTATTTGTTTTCATCTGACAAAGCGAACATTGCCCGTGTGACCAACGAACTTTCCTACGGGGGCGGCTGCATAAATGATGTTGTTATTCACCTCGCAACAAGTGAGATGGGCTTCGGCGGTGTCGGGGAGAGCGGCATGGGAGCTTATCATGGACGGGCAGGCTTTGAGGCATTTTCCCATAGCAAATCCATCGTAGATAAAAAGACATGGATGGATCTGCCTATGCGCTATCAGCCCTATAAGAGCCGTCTCTATGAAAAACTCTTACATTTCTTCTTGAAATAGAAATTATATCTAAAATTAACAAATATTATATAAACAGAAAATATCGGACAGTATACAGAAACAAATAGAACAACTACATTATGAGGGCAAAAATATGAAGACAAGAATTATAGTGGATTCCACATCGGATCTCACTCCGGAAATCAGGGCGCAGGTATCTGTGGTGCCGCTTATGCTGCGGTTTGGAGATGAGGAGTTTGTTGACGGTGTTACCATCGACCACAAGACTTTTTATGAGAAACTGGTGGAAACGGATGTGTTCCCTTCCACAAGCCAGGCGACTCCGGCAGCGTTTGAAGTGGAATACGATAAAGCAAGGAAAGCCGGGGAAAGCGCGGTGGTGATCACGCTTGCATCCAAGCTCTCCGGGACATACCAGAGTGCTGTTTTAGCGGCAGCGGAATATGAAAATATCTATGTGGTCGACAGCACAAGTGTCGCAATCGGTGGTGGGATACTGGTTGAGCTTGCCCTGCAGTTCTTAAAGGAAGGAATGGACGCGGCGGAGATTGCACAGCGGCTGGAGGAAGAGAAAAAGAAAATTGTCATTGTGGCGCTTGTGGATACGCTGGAATATTTAAAGAGAGGCGGCCGGATCTCAAAGACGGTAGCGTTTGCAGGAACGGTTTTGAACATTAAGCCGGTTATCTCCCTTACGGATGGCGTGATCAATATTCTAGGAAAAGCCCGTGGCTCAAAGATGGGCAACAACCTTCTGATGCAGGAGATCGAAAAAGCCGGCGGGGTGGACTTTAGCAGACCGGTGCTTCTCGGCTACACGGGACTTTCCGATGCGCTCTTGCAAAAGTATATCACGGACAGCCGGGCAATCTGGGAGAACGGACTAAAGGAGATCCGGTATACCACGATCGGAAGCACGATCGGAACGCACGTCGGACCGGACGCGATTGCGGTAGCATTTTTTAAACCTTAAGTATTCTCGAACAAATGTAGTAGAACATATTAAGCATATTTATGAGGAGGGTGAATTAGACGAAATTTCAACCTGTCGGAATTTCCGACAGGTTCGAAAAGAAGGAAATCGTGAGGTGACAAGGCAGATTCCTCATTATAATCTTGATATGATAATTTCTCTTGTATACCGTATTAAATCAGTGATTGCAACAAGATTCAGACAGTGGGCGACACAGAGATTAGAACATTTGATGATATTTAAATATTGATAATGAACAGGTTTCTCCGTTTGCTGATAATATGTCTAAAGAGTTCGGTGAATATGGGGTTGTTATTGGATTGTCAACACTTCACACTTTCTTCGGAAGTGTATGATTGGACGAGAAATAATTAAACAAAAGAAAAACAAATTTCAATCTTCATTCGGGGGATTGTAAAGCCGGGCATATTCAGGTATGATAACTTTGGTGACGAAAAAAGGACTGACTGGAACAGCACACAAGAAAACAGGAGAGGAAACATGAAAAGAAGGATAGGAATATGGCTTGTCGCATTGACGGTGATGCTGACAGCATGTGGAAACGGTAGTGACCCCGGCAATGCTACCGTGCCCGGTGCGGCGAAGGAAACCGGGACGCAGGTACAGGACGCAGAAATCCCGGCGGATGTCTGGGTGATGGAGGAAGCACCGGCAATCAGAAAGGTGTTGTCCGAGGAGGAGAAGCAGACCAAACAGAAGGAGATACTGGAAGAGGGGACATTCCTGTTTGCCGGGAAGGAAAATGAAGGTTATTATCCGGACGATATTTCATGGCTTCTCTCTGCGGAGGAGCCGAGTGCGGTGGCGCTGATCTTTTCCTGTGAGGATGAGACGCACGGAGGCTGGGGCGTGCTCGGAATGTCTGTAACCACAGATGCCAACGGACGCATACAGGAGGATATTGCGGCATATTCGGATGAACCCAAAAAGGAGCGTCTGTTGCTTTATTCCACAGAAGAGATTCTCCTGATGGCGGGCGCAGAGAAAACGGAGGACATTACCGCATTCTCCCTTGGCGCATGGAACGGCGGAAAAATTGTGGGATTGTACTATCTGCCGGGAGATGTGGCAAATGAACTGCGGGACTATCTGGCGGAAGTGGAGGTATATGAGCAGATCATACATACTTATGACGGCAGCCTGTCAAATGAAAATGCGATCGACAATGCGAAAAAGGTGTATGAGTATTTGAAAGAGGTCTACGGGAAGGTTTGCCTGACCGGACAGATGGAGTCTACATGGATGGGCTCGCCGGATTATGAGTTGAACTACATAGAGCAGGCCACCGGAAAACTTCCGGCGATCCGCGGCTTGGATTTTATGCACAACGATTTTGAGGGCGTTGCAAAGAGAGCCCGGGAATGGTGGGAGATGGGAGGCATTCCTACGATCTGCTGGCATACCGGAGCTGATTTTGCAAGTGGCTATAATGAGTGCCTGGCAGACAATCTGAATTGGGAGGAAGCGTTTATCCCGGGATCCGCCACCTACAATGCGCTGTTAGACGGTATGGATCGGGCTGTTCCTTATCTGCAACAGCTTGAAGATGCCGAAGTACCGGTTTTATGGCGTCCGTTCCACGAGCTGGACGGAGGCTGGTTCTGGTGGAGCAAGGGCGGCGCGGAAAATTTCGTCAAGCTGTGGCAGTTGATGTATAGCCGCTACACGGATTACTGGGGGCTGGATAATCTGATCTGGGTATACGGTTATTCGGCAAACGGCGGAAATATGGAAGCATGGTATCCCGGCGACGCCTATGTGGATCTGGTGGGAGCGGACAGCTACACGCCCGGAGCAAACGGCCCCCTGTTTGAGGAATGCAACGCGCTTGCACCGGAGGGAATGCCCATCGTGTTCCATGAATGCGGTACGATTCCGCAGGAACAGCAAATGCTGGAGGAAGGCGCTCCATGGTTATACTTCATGGTGTGGCACACAGATTGGATTACAGATGAGAAAAATAACTCTGTGGAATCACTGAATGAAATTTATAACAGCGAATATTTCATTACATTGGATGAACTTACGTTTCAGTAAGGAGAAGACGCACTGCCAATTCCGATTATATAAGGATTGGCAGTGTTTTTGTTCGCTTTTTCTGTAAGGCTATGCTATATCGTGGCTAACGAACGATAGCTAAAATAAAAATTTGAATTGCAGACAGAAAAAACGGATGACGGTGTTTATCAGAAGGTTGCTGATTTGTTGGGAATCACATGCTTCACAACATGGGTATGACATATTTTAACTGTTTAGGGTTTATTTTTGTTATTATCATTTTGATACCGAATATTGTGTTTGCAATCAGATGTAAGGATGGATTTGAAAATCGATATCAGAATATAGTTGTAGAAGTTCTTGAGCAGGTTGGGCGATTCGGATGTTTTTTCAGTATGTTTGTTACGATTCCTTTTATGAATAAAGGATATTGGTTCAAACACGGAGAGACGGTTTACCTGATTTTAGGGGGGATCCTTGTAGGATTATACTGCCTCGGATGGATCCTGTTCCGGAGAGAAAACTCTGTGGTGAAGTCATTATATTTATCGGTTATACCATCCCTGCTCTTTTTAGAGAGCAGCATTGTCAGCGGAAATATCTTATTACTGATATTTGCGGTTGTCTTTGCGCCCTGCCATATCTTGATCAGTTACAGGAACGCTGCACAAGAAATAAGTGGTTGACAAGTTACCAAGCGGTTACTATAATGAAAAGTAACCGTATGGTAACTTTGACATGAAACGAGATCAAATGCATCGAAAACGTCTGACAGAGGCAAATAAGCCCCATGATACGATTCGTGTCGTTCATGTGACGAAGCGATTCTTTCCAATCTTTATGTTCTATGATACGTTCCAATCAGCCGCGAGGCAAAAAGAAAGAGAGGACATAAAAATAATGAAGAACGGAAAGAGATTATTGATTGCAGGAATGGTGTTGCTTGCTGTGTTTGCCCTTTTTACAGGGCTGATACAGATTGTGGATGTGCAGCCCATCGGACAAAACGGAACGCGGACAGGTTTTGCTGCCTTTAACGGCTGGTTTCACAGGCTGACAGGGGTGCATATGGAGATTTATACCATTACTGATTGGCTCGGGTTGGTGCCGTTATGTGTCTGTATGGGATTCGGCGCAGTTGGGTTGATCCAGTTGATCCGGAGGAGAAGTCTCCTTAAGGTGGATCTGGATATTGTTTTTCTGGGAATTTATTATGTTGTGGTAATTTTCGGCTACCTGATTTTTGAGATGATTCCGATCAACTACAGACCCATTCTGATTGAGGGATTTCTGGAGGCTTCCTATCCGTCATCCACAACGCTCCTTGTGCTCAGTGTCATGCCAACACTTGTATTTCAGATCAACCGAAGATCGAGCCATGCTCCGGTCAGAAGAACCGTTTGCTTATTTACAGCTGTATTTTCGGCGTTTATGGTCATCGGAAGGCTGGTGTCCGGAGTCCACTGGTTTACGGATATTGTGGGCGCTGTTTTGTTAAGCACCGGACTGTTTTGCATTTATAAAGCTGCTGTGCTGCTGTTTGACCATAAAGCATCGTGAACAGAGGAGACATTATCGTGGAATTTTATGAAAAACTTCAAGAACTGAGAAAAAGCAGAGGACTTACGCAGGAGGAACTGGCGGAGGCACTGTATGTGTCCAGAACCGCCGTTTCAAAGTGGGAATCCGGCAGAGGTTATCCAAGTATAGATTCCTTAAAGGACATTTCAAGTTATTTTTCCGTATCCATAGATGAATTGCTGTCAGGAGAAAAACTGCTTTCCATTGCCGAGAGGGAAAATAAATCCAATATGCAGAATCTGTGCGATATGCTGATCGGAATATTGGATCTTTTGTCCGTTACATTGATTGTGTTACCGCTTTATCCGAATCCGATTGACGGGTATATTTTTTCTGTAAACCTGTTTTCCTACACGGAGACAACCTCGTTTAACCGGTTTGTATACTGGGGCTTGTTCACAACACTTATGGCAGCAGGTATCGCAAAAATTTTGTTGACACGGTTAATGATTGTAAAAGGGCGGAAACTGCTGACGGCGGGGTCTATGGGACTCAGTACCCTGACAGTGCTGTTTTTGGCGATGACAAGGGAAGCTTACGCTGTGACTATGGCATTTCTGCTGTTTGTTACCAAGGGAATCCTGTTGTGGAAGAATGGGGGGAGTAGTTCCTGAAAAATGGGATGAGAACAGGGGAGCAAGGTATTGGCTTTGAGAAAAGCCTAAGCTTAGATTTATGAAAATAAAATGACTACAGAGTGGAGAAAAAACATGAAGAAATTAACAATTTTACTGCTGCTTGCAATGACGATTACGCTGTCTGCCTGTGAGATAAAGGATAGAGCGGAAACAACGGAAAGCAGAGAAGAGACACAGATGGAACAGAAAACGGAGGAATCCGGCAAGACCGCACAGGAAACGGAATCAAAAGATGCAGAGCCGGAAGAGGGAACGGGAGAAAACACGGAAGAAGTAACGGGGAAAGTAACGACGGAAACGGCATCTTATGATGCGCTTCTGACGTTATATTCCACAGCCGTGAGCGAGAGGTGGAGCGGTGCAACGCTGATGGAAAACAATCTGAATTACATGATGGCTGACTGCTACGGTGACCAGCCGTTTGAGAGAATCGGCTATCTGATCAAGGACCTGGATGGAGACGGAATCCAGGAACTGGCAATCGGCACTACCGAAAAGATCTCGGATGATTTTTACGGTAAGCTGGTTTTTGAATTGTATACGCTGGACGGAAACAGCAACGTGGTAAAGGTATTCAGCAGCAGCGAGAGAGACCGGTATTATTATGCGGGAGACAATCTTTTTGCAAATCTGGGTTCGAGCGGTGCGGCTGAAAGCATTGATACGACGGTGAAATTTGCGAACGGTGCAACGTTGGATCTGGGCAGTGCGACGGAGCCGTCCGCATATAGGCAGATGGAACTTGCAGAATTTTCCCATCAGCAGGACGTCGCAAGGGAGCAGCCGGATTCCTCACTGCAGCTGCCGATATTGGATGAAATCAACCAAAATACTGCGGTAGGGACAGCGGGAGCCTACCTGACGGCCGTGCAGTCGGCGGTAAAGCTGTTGGACTGGGGAACGGCCACAGGACTTGATGCGGAAGAAATCAAAGCAGCCACAGTTGCATGGATGGCGGACAAGGGAAATGACGGGCAGGCTGCGTTTGCCGAAAAACTCACGGAAGTGGATGAAGCTTATAAACAACTGCTTGAGGACGGCGCGGAGGAGCTTTTGATTTCTGCAGGCTGTGAAGATGCGGCATATCCATGGAGCGATGCGCCGGTAGAGAGTATTGAAGCCATTATGGAGGCAGTAGGTTTACGATAGTCAGGGAGGCGAGAGTATGGATTCCAGAGAGAAAAATACAAAGGAACGAATCTTGGAAGAGGCACTGAGACTGTTCTCGCAGAACGGTTATATGGGAACCTCCATGAATGATATTGCGGCAAAATTGGGTGTTACCAAGGCTGCCCTGTATAAACATTATACCGGCAAAAAGGAAATACTGGACAGCATTGTAGAAAAAATGAACCGGATGGATCAGGAGAGAGTCAAGAAGTACGACATGCCGGAGGGAAAAATGGAGGAAGTGATAGCGGAGTATAAGGATACGGCATTGGCGAAGATCAAGCAATTCACGAAGGTACAGTTCCTTCACTGGACGGAGGAAGAATTTCCGTGCTGCTTCCGCAAGATGCTGACGATAGAGCAGTACCGGGATCCTCAGATGGCAGAACTCTATCAGAACTATCTGGCGGAAGGACCGCTCGCTTATATGACAACTATTTTTGAGGGGCTGACCGGTGACCATAAGGGTGCCGGGCAAATGGCACTCAATTTCTACGGACCTATTTTTCTTCTCTACAGTATCTATGACGGCGCGGAAGAAAAGGAGACTGCACTGCAGGCACTTGACCGGCATATGGATCGTTTTTCGGAGGTGTTTCAGGAAGCGATTTCCAAAGGGGGTCATGACTGATGGAGGAAAAGTCGGATCAACAGGAGTGGATTTTTTGTCCGGATTGCGGAAGCAAAACAAGGCTGAGACTGCGGCGGGATACCGTCCTGACGCACTTTCCCCTGTTTTGTCCAAAATGTAAGAAAGAGAATCTGATAGATGCAAAGAATTTCAAAGTTACAAGGAGACTAGGCTGAAAAGGGGACACAAACTCGCTATGCGCAAAAGACGTGCGCGGAAACGGAGAAAAATGAATAAAGATAAAATTTATCCACGTTCCAACGATGAACAGATTGTATATTTGAAAAATGTAATAAAGAATCCCAATATCGAAGTCGGTGATTATACCATCTATAACGACTTTGTACATAATCCGGCAGATTTTGAGAAGAACAATGTTCTGTATCATTATCCGATCAACGGGGACAAGTTAAAAATCGGGAAGTTTTGTTCTATTGCCTGCGGCGCAAAGTTTTTGTTTACCAGCGGCAATCATACGCTGCGTTCCCTGTCGACTTACACGTTTCCCATTTTTTACGAGGAGTGGGGGCTTGACACGAAGCATATCTGTGATGCATGGGACAACAAGGGAGATATCGTGGTCGGAAATGATGTATGGATCGGCTACGAGGCGGTCATTCTGTCAGGTGTGACCATCGGTGACGGTGCGATTATAGGCAGCCGTGCGGTGGTGACAAAAGATGTGCCGTCCTATACCATCGTGGGCGGTGTGCCGGCAAGAGCGATCCGCAAGCGCTTTGATGAGGATACGATTGCAAAACTGAAAGCCCTTCAGTGGTGGGACTGGGACGAGGAAAAGATTTCCGGAAGCATTGCAGCGATACAGTCGGGGGACATTGATGCCTTGGAAAAGGTAAAGTAGATGGAATGACAGAGTCGCTTGGCTTAGACTGTCGCGAGCTTTCGCAGGTCTGGGATTATGCCGTGGGATATGCCTATGAGCAGTGAAAGGATCTGAAGGTTGTTCCGGTAAAAGCGATAAAATAGTTTATAAACAACAAAAGGCAGATATGAGATCAGGAGGTCCCGTATCTGCCTTTTTTGTAAAATTCTTTTTACCCCCGCTTTACGATGCTGTGATAGAACTTGTATTTCCGATGAAATACACTTGCAATAAAAAGATGCTTAAGGTGGGAGAAAATGGAAGATGCTAAGAGAAAAGAATTTTGGAAGATTGTGCAGGAGGAGCTGATAACACCGGTCTATCAGCCCATTATTTCACTGCAGAACGGGGAGATCCTTGGTTACGAAGCCCTGAGCCGGATTACGTTGAAGGACAGCGCGTTGAACCCGGAGGAGTTCTTTCATTTGGCTGACCGGGAGGACTGCCTTTGGAGAACGGAAGAACTGTGCAGAAGGAAATCCCTGTGGGGAGCTGCGGGGAAGGCGGACGGCATAAAGCTCTTTTTAAATGTGGATCCGAACGTGATGAAGGATACGCAGTTCAGGGAGGGAGTGACCTGCCGTTATCTGCGGGAATACGGGACATGGACAATTTCAAAGCCTACAACGATGCCTATGGCTTCAGCAACGGGGACAGGATGATCACAGGGCGCTCGCCGACAGTATGAGAGAGATCGGAGAAAAGGAGGCTTTTCTGGGACACATCGGAGGGGATGATTTTGTGATGATCACAAGGGACTGGGATATCCGGCCGCTCTTGGAACAGGTTTCGTCGCGGTTTCAGGAGAAGATTGTGCTGTTATACAATGAGGAGGATTTAGAGCGGGGATATATCATTTCCAAGGACAGGCGCGGAGAGGTGGACAAGTTTCCCATTGTAACGCTGTCGGTGGCGGTGATCACAAATCAGAACCGGGACTTCAAGGGTCCGGATGATTTTTCGGAGAGCCTTGTGAGAGCAAAAAAAGGAAGCAAGGCAATCGCCGGAAACAGCTATGTCTTTTCGGCTTGAATCCCCGCTCTGGGTGCAGAATATCTGCCACAGCGGAATCCGTTGTAACGGATCGGAAAAACAAATTGCGAAATCTCCGCGCAGTCAGTATAATGGACGGTAGAGGAATGCAGTCGGAAAAACAGGGAAGGAATATCCGATACGGAAACGGGAACAACCGCAGCAGATCCGTTACCTACGGCGGAACCGGAACCGACAGAGGAACCCATGCAGAAAGAAGAGATTACGATGGATCAGGTCGTGGCATGTTCTGACCGGAAACCGCTTTTGGCAAAAGACCTGATGATCTGGAACGGCTTACAGGAGAACGGGCTGACATCGGAGTCTTACAGACAATACTATTATGATTTTGAGTATCAGGAAAACCCGTACAGACTGGAGTTTCGCAGTGATGCGGAGGATACCCTGCTGTTTGCCAGACTGGTGAACATGCAGACCATGTCAAGTATTGATACCCGCACGGGAAATATAGAGCATCTCATTGGAAATACCGTGTCAATGGAAGATTACCTGACCTGTGACCTGCCGGAAAGTGTCTCACCCGGGGAATATGATATTTTCTGCGGGTATTTTGGCGGTGTGGATTTAAAAGAGAAAGAGGAGCTGTGCGGTTCTATTCTGATTTTGGATGGCAGCAGGGTAAAACCTGTAATTTCCGATGGGAAGATTGTGAAGATCAGCGAATATGACCAGAATGTCCAACATAAGGAGACAGAAGAGATATCCCATCCGTCGGTTCCGGCTATTCTTACCCTGATGGATGAAGAGGATGATAACGGAGTCACCACAGAATATTACAGCGTTTATTTTGCGGAAGAATCCTGTTATTACTGCTATAACATACGATTGCGGGCAGATCTGTTTTCCGAAGAGGAGGTATTGGAAATCGTAAATTCCGTGACATTTTCGGACAGGGCGTTCTATTAAGGTATCGGCTGCAATGGAGAAAAAATGAAATACTTTGAATTGACGACAACGGCCCCGTTAAAATATGATATTTGCGGCAATCTGCGGGCTGCGGACGGCTTTCTGCACCACAAGCGCAGGATGGACAGGCATGTACTGATCGTGGTGTTAAAGGGAACGCTGTACCTTCTGGTGGAGGGGGAGCAGGTGGCGGTGACGCAGGGGCAGTATATTTTGCTGCAGGCAGGAGAAGAACATGAGGGGCTGAAACCGTCGGAGGGCGAATTGTCCTATCTCTGGGTGCATTTTTCGGCACAGACCGAGGGCGGGGAAGGCGCGCAGAGCGATCATTACCGCTTTCCGGCAACAGGGCAGCTTCCGGCGACGCAGAGGGTCACCACATTGTTCCGTCAGCTTCTGGATCTGTCAAGAACAATGGGCAGCAGTCAGGGAAGAATGTCGGACTATTGCTGCAGCCTGCTTCTGCTGGAGCTTACGATGGAGTGCGGCAGGGACGGCGGACAAAAGGAAGAGGACGGCATACAGCCGGTCATAAGGGAAGCCATGGATTATCTGGAGACGAACTGTCACAGGCAGTTGGAGACGGCAGCAGTCGCACAGCGCTTCCACTACAACCCGGAGTATTTCGGCTCCCTGTTTAAGAAACAGACGGGAATGACGCTTGCGCAGTACCTGAACAGGATGCGGATCGACACGGCGAAGCGGCTGCTGGAAAACCGGAATATCAGCATAAAGGAAGCCGCTTATTCCAGCGGCTTCCGGGATGAAAAGTATTTTATGAAGATGTTTAAACAGCAGGAGGGCATGACGCCCCTTGCCTACCGTGAGGCGTTTACCGAGGCATATGTCAATCATGCCTGATTTTCTTTTCTGGTAAAGTATACGGTGTAGGGCTCATCGGTGATTTCATAGAGCGGTCGGAAAACAAAATTTTCCGGCTGCTTTTTTGTCAGGTAGGTATTCTGCTTCCAAGGGAACACGCTGTAGGTGTGTTCTGCCTGAGGATACAGGATCTTTGCAGGATCATTGTCCGCAGCGCAAATGCCGCGGTCGGTTTCACACATACCCGCAAGCACGATGGGACCGTCCATGATGGCGGTTCGCTCCGGCTGATCAGGCAGGGACACGAAGCTGAGCGCGGGGGGCAGAAACAGGCTGATGACATCATCGGACCATACCTTGTCAATCTTTATGTAACCGTCGCAAAGCGCCGGGGCATTCAGAGGTTCTCCGTTGAGCAGGATCTGGACATCCCCGTCCACCCATTCTGGCAGCCTGAGGCAAAGTGCAAATGCCGTTTCCTGTGAGTGGATCTCCAGACGCAGCTGCCAGCGGGAGCTCTGACCCTGATCCTTTTCGTCAAAAAATGCCTGATCGTTATAGTATTTCATATCCGTGGTCTGCGTCAGGGCAATCTCCCTGCCGTCAAAGGAGAGCTTTGCAGAGGAGGGGATGTACTGGTTTACAAACAGGGTCTTGCGCTCGGCATCCTCCGCATAGATGAGGTCGGGGTACAGAGTCTGTGCCTGTACCATGGTTCCGTGGCAGCACCAGAAATCGTGGCGCTTTGTGCCCCATTTTTTTCTGCTTCCGGCACTCAGGGGCAGGAAGTAAGTGGGCATGCCCGTGTAGGCGTTCTGCTGTGCGAGAAAACCGTTATAAAGAGCGCGCTCAATGTAATCGGCATACTGCTTATCCCCGGTGAATGCGTACAGATAGGAGGCAAGGCGCACCATGTTGTAAACGGTACAAAATTCCTGATTGCGCTCCCCCATGTACTGTCCGGCATGGAAGGGCGGAATCCAGAACTCACCGGAATTTGCGCCGCTTGTGCAGTAGTAGCCCCTGTCGGTCACGGCATATTTCCAGAATGCTTCCACAATCTGCCTGTAGCGGTCATCCTTCGTGATCTCGTACATCTTGGCAGCGCCCTGTGCAAAGGGAATGCTGGCATTTGCATGGCAGTTTGTCAGGGCGTCCTTGCCTGCCAGCAGTTTTTTGAACAGGCTGGGATTTCCGTAGCGCTCTGCCAGAGTCAGGTAGACGGAATCCTTGGTCGCCTCGTAGAGCGTTGCCCAGATTTCCAGCATACCGGCTTCCTCGCCGCTGTATACAGCGTGGGGATTGACCGTCTGCATTTTTTCGGTCCATTTGAGATACCAGCTGCTCAGGTTGCGGATGATCACGAGAGCCTGCTCGTTTCCGGCGTCCAGATAGGCGTAGGTAAGTCCCATGAGCAGCTTGTGCATGACATACTGGGGAGACCAGATGGGCAGATTTTTCTCAAGTCTGGTAAAATATTTTTCGGAGAAGGGGCCGACCCACTCACCGCCGTTTAATTCCTGACACATGGCAAGCTCGCGGATGATCTCGTCCAGCTTTGCCTTCAGGGCTGCGTCCTGCTCGGCTGCAATCAGGGAAGCAGCGGCACAGAGCCAGTGTCCCAGAAAGTGTCCGCGAAGCTGACAGGTGGGAGCCTCCCAACCCCAGTGCAGCTTTGCGGTTTCCGGCTTTTCTAACACCTGAAGTTCGGGCATTACCACGCCCGCCTCCAGATAGTAGCTCTGAAGCAGCTCCTGTGTTCCCAGTTCCAACAGATAATTTCTGTTTACAAGCATTCTGTCCCGGAACAGTCCCGGCAGCATGGTTACATTTTTTTTATCTAAATTCTGCAGCATGTTCGTTTCCTCCTTGCGGTTGGTTGTTTAAGAAAATTATAACGGGAAAGCGCAGGTTTGTCGGTAGACAAAATCCGAGATTTGGTGTATTTTGATGGAAAAATGGGCTTGAATTACACCGGAAATAAGTGTAAAATCTAAGGATAATTAAGTAGCTTTTGCGGAAATGAGGGAAAAATGGCATTAAATAAGAAACCGGTGACCGGTATGAAGGATATCCTGCCTGCGGAAATGCAGATCAGGGATTATGTAATCAGCGTGATCAAGGACACCTACGGAAAGTATGGATTTACTTCCATAGAGACTCCCTGTGTGGAGAATATCGCCAATCTGAGCAGCAAACAGGGCGGAGAAAATGAAAAGCTGATCTTCAAGATTTTAAAGAGGGGCGAGAAGCTCAATCTGGAGACGGCGCAGACGGAGGCGGATCTGGTGGACGGCGGTCTGCGGTATGATCTGACGGTGCCGCTTGTACGGTTTTACTCCAACAATGCGGCGAATCTGCCGACGCCCTTCAAGGCGCTGCAGATGGGAAATGTCTGGAGGGCGGACAGACCACAGAGAGGAAGATACCGCCAGTTTATGCAGTGCGATATTGATATTTTGGGAGAGGCTTCCAATCTGGCGGAGATCGAGCTGATTCTGGCAACCACGACCACCCTCACAAGACTTGAGTTTTCCGGCTTCCGGATCCGCATCAATGACAGGCGGATCCTGAAGGCGATGGCGGCATATGCAGGATTTGACGAGGCAGATTACGACAATGTGTTCATTATTCTGGACAAGATGGACAAGATCGGTCTGGACGGCGTGAGAGCGGAGCTTGTGGAGGCAGGATATGGTGAGGCGGTCTGCGCCAAATATCTGGAGCTCTTTACAAAGGTGGAAGAGGCCGAGAACGGCCCGGCTTACCTCAGAGACGCGCTGGAGGGCTATCTGGACGCAGCAGTTATGGATTCCTTTACCGAGATCATCGAGAGCGTATGTGCCACAAAGGCGGACAGCTTTGAGCTGGTGTTTGACCCGACGCTGGTGCGCGGTATGAGCTATTATACCGGAACCATTTTTGAGATCGCAATGCCGGAGTTCGGCGGCAGCTGCGGAGGCGGCGGCAGATACGACAAGATGGTCGGAAGATTTACCGGCAATGATGTTCCTGCATGCGGATTTTCCATCGGCTTTGAGAGAATCGTTCTTCTGCTTATGGAGCGCGGTTTTAAAGTGCCTGCGCAGCCCGAAAAAACCGCATACCTCATTGAAAAGGGTGTGGCGGGCAGGGAGTTGTGCGATGTGATCGCACAGGCGCAGACGGAGCGCGAGAACGGCAGGCAGATTCTGGTCGCAAGAATGAACAAGAACAAGAAGTTCCAGAAGGAACAGCTTACGGCAGAGGGCTATACGGAGTTTAAGGAGTTTTACAAGAATCCGTTAAAATAAACCATTGAAAAATAGAGGAGAACAGTTATGGCAGAATCAATGAAGGGCTTAAAGCGCACACATCGCTGCGGCGAGCTTTCAGCGGCAAATATCGGCGAGACCGTCACCGTTATGGGATGGGTGCAGAAACAGAGAAATAAAGGCGGTATCATCTTTGTTGACTTGAGAGACCGGGCAGGAATCCTGCAGGTTATTTTTGAGGAGAGTGACTGCGGCGAGGAGAATTTTGCAAAGGCGGAAAAGCTCCGCAGCGAGTTCGTTGTGGCAGTGGTGGGACGCGTGGAGAAGCGCGCTGCGGCTGCAAACGAAAATCTTTCGACCGGAGAGATTGAGGTGCGAGCAGAGCAGGTGAGAATCCTGTCTGAGGCGGAGACCCCTCCTTTCCCCATTGAAGCGGAGACCAAAACCAAAGAAGAGCTGCGCTTAAAGTACAGATATCTTGATCTGCGCAGACCGAATCTGCAAAAGAACCTGATGCTCAGAAGCCGGATCACGACCACGATCAGAAGTCACCTGACCGGAGAGGGCTTCCTCGAGATCGAGACGCCCATGCTGACCAAGTCGACGCCGGAGGGAGCAAGAGATTATCTGGTTCCCAGCCGTGTGCATCCGGGCAGCTTTTACGCTCTGCCCCAGTCACCTCAGATTTTTAAACAGCTTCTGATGTGCTCCGGCTATGACTGTTACTTCCAGATCGCCAGATGCTTCCGCGACGAGGATCTGAGAGCGGACAGACAGCCTGAGTTTACGCAGGTGGACATGGAGCTTTCCTTTGTGGATGTGGATGATGTGATCGATGCTACGGAGCGCATGGTGGCAAAGGTCTGCAAGGAAGCCATCGGGCTTGATGTGGAGCTGCCGATCAAGCGAATGACCTGGCAGGAGGCAATGGATCGTTTCGGTTCCGACAAGCCGGATACCCGTTTCGGCATGGAGCTTACGGATGTTTCTTCCGTGGTGGCAGACTGCGGATTCGGCGTGTTTACATCGGCATTACAGAACGGCGGCTCCGTTCGCGGTATCAATGTAAAGGGCGAAGCGGAAATGCCCCGCAAGAAGATTGACGCACTGGTGGAATTTGCAAAGGGATACGGCGCGAAGGGACTGGCATACCTTTCGGTACAGCCGGACGGAACCTACAAATCCTCCTTTGCAAAGTTTATGACGGAAGAGGAGCTGCAAGCGCTCGTGGCTGCTATGGGCGGAGAAAAAGGAGATCTGCTCCTGTTCGCGGCAGACAAGAACAAGATTGTATATAACGTGCTGGGTGCCCTTCGTATCGAGGTGGCAAAGCAGCTTGAGCTGATTGACAATAATAAATTCAATTTCCTGTGGGTTACGGAGTTCCCGCTGCTTGAGTGGAGTGATGAAGAGAACCGTTTTGTTGCCATGCACCATCCGTTTACCATGCCCATGGACGAGGATCTTGCCATGCTGGATACCGATCCGGGCAAGGTTCGCGCAAAGGCTTATGATATCGTGCTCAATGGTGTTGAGCTTGGCGGCGGCAGCGTAAGAATCTTCCAGCCGGAGGTGCAGGAGAAGATGTTTGAGGTGCTTGGCTTCACCAAGGAAGCAGCCTACGACAGATTCGGCTTCCTCATCAATGCCTTCAAGTACGGCGTTCCGCCCCACGCAGGTCTTGCAATCGGTCTGGATCGTTTTGTCATGCTGCTTGTGAAGGCTGACAGTATCCGTGAGGTGATTGCGTTCCCGAAGGTAAAGGATGCTTCCTGTCTGATGACGGAGGCACCGAACGTGGTTGACGAAGCGCAGCTTAAGGAGTTGCAGATCGCGCTGGATCTGCAGGAAGATAAAGAGTAATCTATGCAGAGAATTTATGTAATGAATGTTATGCCTCTTCTCGATGTTTCCATGCGGGAAGAGGCATTGGATTTTATGGAAGAAGAAAGACGGCGGTATCTGTCCGCACTGAAACCGGAACTGTCCAAGGCGCAGAGCGTGGGTGCCGGGCTGCTCCTCGCCTATGCGGTAAACATGGAGGGGAAGCCGTCAGCGGGTGATCCTGCAACGAGTGATTTTGCAGCGGGTGAAAGAGGACCGGTGATATTTGAGGATTCTTCCTACGAGGAGGTGTCACTGTCTGATGTCCTGTCCGCACTGAAAAGCACCGTCCCTCAATGCCGGGACAACTTTAAGATAGAAAGGACGGCCACGGGAAAACCATTTTTTCCTAACTGTGACCATCTGTATTTTAACCTGTCCCATTCCGGCGAGTACGCTGCATGTGTGCTGGTGGATCATGAAGTGGGTGTGGATATTCAGAAGGTGCAGGGGGCTGCGGCGGTACGGCGCATAGCCCCGCGTATTCTTCATACAGAGGAGGCGGCTTACCGGGAAGAGGAGCGTATGCTTTATCGCATCTGGACGATCAAGGAGGCTTATGTCAAGGCTACGGGTGAGGGGATCCGCCGGGATTTTCGAGAGATCCGCGTGGATTTTGTGAAGGGAACGGTAGAGGATATGCCGTTCACGCTGTGGGAATCCGTCCCGGGCTATATGCTGGCAGTGTGTCATGCATCCTCCCCTTCTCATTAAGAATTGTTGCGCAGGGGTAAAGATATGAGCGCGGGTACAGGAGAAGGAAAAGTGCGATCTGTACCCGATCTGAGCAGGAAATCGGATGGAAACCGGGTACAGGAGAAGAAAAATGGCGATCTGTACCCGATCTGAGCGGGAAATCGGACGCAAACCGGGTACAGGAGAAGAAAAATGGCGATCTGTACCCGGTCTGAGCGGGAAATCGGACGCAAACCGGGTACAGGAAAGCAAAAAAGTTCATCTGTACCCTTGCAAGGCGCGAAATGAAGCGGAAGCCGGAAAACGGAAGAAAGTGAGAAAAGGTTTTGAATGGCTGCATATGATAAATAAAAAACATAGGAGCAGTCTGGAAAATGGCGAGTACCATTATGCTGGATGCCGGCCACGGAGGCTGGCATAACGGGGCAACCTTTGAGGGGAGAGCCGAAAAGGATGATACGTTGAGACTGACACTTGCAGTCGGGGATATTCTGGAAGAAAACGGCGTGAACGTACTATATACGAGAACGGAGGATATTTATAAGTCACCCGGAGAGCGGGCGCGGGAGGCAAATGCGGCGGGAGTGGACTATTTTGTATCAATCCACCGCAATTCGAGCCCGATCCCGGGGCAATATACCGGAATTGAGAGTCTGGTATACAATCGGTACGGCGAGGCAGCCCGGATGGCGGAGAATATCAACCGCAATCTGGAGAGCGTCGGATTTGTTAATCAGGGAATCAATGAAAGACCCGGGCTTGTGGTGCTGAACAGCACAAACATGCCGGCAGTGCTTGTGGAAGTGGGATTTATCAATACCCCGGCTGACAATTATTTGTTTGATACGCAGTTTGATGCCATTGCGCAGGCGATTGCGGACGGAATTATGGAAACACTGTGACAGAAAAGACTATGTATGATGCAGGACGGCGGTAAAGCCGGAGCAGCGTACGTAGTCTTTTTACATACAACTTACATAATTATTACGAGTTGCTGATTTTTTGCTTTTTTTTCGCGTGATATGATTGCCCATGTAAAGAAGAGAAGATAATAAAAAAACAAAAGCCCAAAGAGGCGAGGAGGACATTATGAAAAGAAAAACAAGTAAGTTAATGACCATTTTAGGAACAGCCGTACTGGCAGCCGGACTGATGGCAGGATGCGGCAACACCGGAGCAAACGGAAACAACACCACCGGTGGACAGAATGCGGGAAACACCACCACAGACAGCCAGAAGGATGCAGGAAACGACACAACGACAGGACAGGATAACGGAGACACGACGGGGGCAGATCTCTCCGGCACGATCACGCTGAGCGGATCCACTTCCATGGAGAAGCTTGCAAACGCACTTTGCGAGAGCTTTATGGAGAAGTACCCGAACGTAACGGCAACGGCAGAGTTTACCGGATCCGGCGCAGGTATCGAGGCAGTGATTGCAGGAACCGTCGATATCGGAGATTCTTCCAGAAACCTGAAGGATGAGGAAAAGGCAAACGGTGCGGTGGAGAACATTGTGGCAATCGACGGCATCGCAGTTGTGGTAGATCCCGCAAACCAGGTACCCGGACTCACCAAGGATCAGTTGATCAGCATTTACAAGGGTGAGGTAACCAACTGGAGTGAAGTCGGCGGAGCAGATGCTCCCATTGTAGTGATCGGCCGTGAGGCAGGATCCGGAACCAGAGGCGCATTTGAAGAGATTCTCAAGATCGAGGATGCATGCGCATATGCAAACGAACTGGACTCCACCGGTGCGGTAATGGCAAAGGTGGCAACCACGCCCGGCGCAATCGGTTATGTATCACTGGATGTAGTGGATGCTTCTGTAATCGCACTTCCTTTGGACGGTGTGGAGGCTACGGCAGAGAACATCAAGGCAGGAAACTACTTCCTGAGCAGACCTTTCGTAATGGCAACCAAGGGTGAGATTTCCGAGCAGAGCGAGCTGGTACAGGCATGGTTTGAATATGTACTCGGTGAAGAAGGACAGGCTGTTGCAGCACAGGTCGGACTGATCACAGTCAAGTAAATCAAAGGAAAATAATTATGGAAAAAGCAGCATCCTTTACAATCAAAAGTAATAAAAAGCATAGGACTGCAGCAGAGTTACTGGCGCATATCATATTCAACATATGCGCCTTCTTTGCAATATTGGCGGTTATCTCCATTACGGTGTATATGCTGATCAACGGATTGCCCGCATTCTTCAAGGTGGGCGTCAAGGAAATCCTGTTCTCCAGCGTGTGGGCGCCTGCAGCGGCAGAGCCGAAATACGGAATCCTGAATGTCATTCTTACTTCCGTGGTAGGCACGGGGCTTGCCGTGCTGATCGGTGTGCCTATCGGATTGTTTACCGCAATCTTTCTGGCGGAGATCGCACCGAAGAAGGTTGCGGCGGTGATTCAGTCCGCGGTGGAGCTTCTGGCGGGCATTCCTTCCGTCGTGTACGGACTTCTGGGTATCTACCTTCTGTGCCCCGTCATGTATAAGCTGGAGCTTGCCATTTTTGCGGGAAGCACCACACACCAGTTTACCGGAGGAGCAAACCTGCTTGCGGCGGTACTTGTCCTTGCAATTATGATTCTGCCCACCGTGATCAATATCAGCACATCGGCACTCAGGGCGGTTCCGGGGCAGATCAAGGCGGCGTCCTTAGCGCTGGGAGCGTCCCATATCCAGTCAATTTTCAAAGTGATTATTCCCGCAGCAAAATCAGGCATTATTTCTGCCGTGATTCTCGGCGTGGGAAGAGCCATCGGAGAGGCAATGGCGATTACACTTGTGTCGGGAAGCAGCGTGAATTTCCCGCTTCCGTTCAATTCCGTGCGTTTCCTTACCACTGCGGTTGTGGCGGAGATGGGGTATTCCTCAGGCGTACACAGGCAGGTGCTTTTCACCATCGGTCTGGTATTGTTCTTCTTCATTATGCTGATCAATGTGTTGATGACGAAGCTTTTGAAGCGTAAGGAGGTGGACGGCGAATGAATACTCTGATGCGGAAAAAACGGCGTGTCAGTGATCTTGTGCTGCTGGGACTAATCTCTCTTTCCGCGGTGTTTGCACTGGCGCTTCTGATCGGGATTATCGTATATGTGTTTGCAAAGGGTGCCCACACCATCTCATGGACATTTCTGACTACCGTGACCAGTTCACTCAAGGGGACGGTGGGTATTCTGGGAAACATTGTAAATACCCTTTACATTATCGTATTGACATTGCTCATCGCGACACCGATCGGCGTGGGCTCGGCTATATATCTGAATGAATACGCAAGACCCGGAAAACTGGTGCGTATGATTGAGTTTACCACGGAGACTCTTGCGGGAATCCCGTCGATTGTGTTCGGTCTGTTCGGCATGATGTTTTTTGGCACCACGCTTGGGCTGAAAACCTCGATCCTGACCGGTTCCTTCACCCTGACCATTATGATTTTACCGCTGATCACAAGAAACACGCAGGAGGCGTTGAAGACCGTGCCGGACAGTTACCGAAGCGGCGCGCTGGGTATGGGTGCTACAAAGTGGTATATGATCAGGACGGTGCTTTTGCCCTCCGCCATGCCGGGAATTTTGACCGGTGTTATACTGGCGATCGGCCGTATCGTGGGAGAGTCGGCGGCGTTACTCTTCACTTCGGGAAGCGGAAGAAATCTTCCGAAGCCGGGGCTTACGGGATTCTTTGAAAAGTTTACCCAGTCCAGCGGTACGCTTACCATTGAGCTTTACCTGCAGATGCAGAACGGAAAATATGATACGGCGTTCGGAATAGGCTGTGTGCTGCTTGTGATTGTGCTGGGGATCAATTTCCTGGCAAAATTTGTGGCGGGTAAGTTTGACGTGAACCGGAAAAAGTAGGGCGGCACCAAGTACGCAAAGGAGCGCAGAGCATGCGCGGAAATGAGGAAAATATGGCAGACAGTAAGATCAGTGTGCAGCATTTGAACCTGCATTACGGTGAGAATCATGCGCTGAAAGATGTGAATATGGAGATCAGGGAGAATGCGATCACTGCATTTATCGGCCCTTCCGGATGCGGTAAGTCCACTTTTTTGAAGTGCTTGAACCGCATGAACGATCTGGTGCCGATCGCGAGAGTGGACGGCACGATTCTTCTTGACGGAGAGAACATTTACGACCCGAAGGTTGACACGACATTGCTCAGAAAAAAGGTTGGCATGGTGTTCCAGCAGCCCAATCCGTTTCCCATGAGCATTTACGATAATATTGCCTACGGACCCCGGATTCATGGGGTGAAGAGCAAGGCAAAGCTTGATGAGATCGTGGAGATGTCGCTGTGCGGAGCGGCAATCTTTGATGAGGTCAAGGACAGACTGAAAAAATCCGCGTTAGGTCTTTCCGGCGGCCAGCAGCAGAGACTTTGCATTGCAAGGGCGCTTGCGGTGGAGCCGGAGGTTCTTCTGATGGATGAGCCCACCTCCGCACTGGATCCGATTTCCACACTTAAGATTGAGGGACTGATGGAGGATCTGAAAAAGAAATACACGGTGGTTGTGGTGACGCACAATATGCAGCAGGCAGCCCGCGTGTCGGATGATACGGCATTCTTTCTGGTGGGCGAAGTCGTGGAGATGGATTTCACCAACAATATCTTCTCAAGACCGCAGGACAAGCGGACTGAGGATTATATTACAGGACGATTCGGATGATGGGAGGTAAAGGATATGTCACCGAGACTTTTATTTGAGGAAGAATTAGAGGAGCTGAAGCGCAGCGTGTCGGATATGGGCGAGCAGATCGAGAAGGTTTACGACAGACTGTTTGAGGTTTTAAAGGAGCGGGATCGGGAGGCGCTTGAGGCGATTGTAACCAATGACCGCGTGATCAATGACATGCAGCGCAGCATAGAGGCAAAATGCCTGACCCTGCTCACCAAACAGCAGCCTGTGGCGAGGGACTTAAGGACGGTCTCGGCAGCGCTCAAAGTTGTGACGGACATTGAGCGTGTGGGAGATCATGTGTCGGATATGGCAGAGCTTTTCCTGCGTCTGGACATGCAGAATGTGGAGGATTTTTCTGCCAGCCTGCCGCAGATGATCGAGGCGGCAAAGCGCAGTGTGGGTGAAGCGATAGAGGCCTTTGCGGATATGAACATGGAGGCGGCAAAGGATGTGATTGCCTTCGATGATGTGATTGATGATCTTTTCAATAAGGTCAAGGAGGAGCTGATCGGCGATCTGCGAAGCGGAAAAAAAGACCCGGACGACTGTGTGGATGTACTGATGATCGCAAAGTATCTGGAAAAGATCGGGGATCATGCGGTCAACATCGGGGAGTGGGCAATCTTCCGCGAAACCGGAGATATCGATGATGTGAGAATCTTTTGATCCAAACCTTGCCTGTAAATTTTACATAGATTTTACTTAGAGCATTGTCATATTTTACTTATGTGTAGTAGAATGTCAGATGTAGGTAAAATTATGTAGAAAACTAGCGAGGAAAAAACGATGGATTTTTTTGATTTTCTGACCATGGTCGGAGGACTGGCACTGTTTCTGTATGGTATGCACCTGATGGGGGAGGGACTCTCCAAGGCATCCGGCGGAAGGCTTGAGATGATACTGGAGAAGCTGACAAACAATCCCCTCAAGGCATTTCTGGTGGGAACCGGAGTGACGGCGGTAATCCAGTCGTCGTCCGCGACGACAGTAATGGTGGTCGGATTCGTGAACTCCGGCATCATGCGTCTGGAGCAGGCAGTCAATGTGATTATCGGTGCCAATGTGGGAACCACAATTACGGCGTGGCTGTTGAGCCTTTCCGGAATCGAGGGAGACAGCTTTTTTATCAGGATTTTAAAACCGTCCTCCTTTGCGCCTGTGCTTGCCATCATCGGCGTGGTTTTCATCACCTTCTGCAAGAAGGAGAAGCGCAAGGACATCGGCTGCATCATGGCGGGGTTTGCCATACTGATGATCGGTATGGATACCATGAGTGAGGCAGTGGGCGTTCTTGCCGAGGTACCGGAATTTACGAAGATTCTTACCATGTTCTCCAATCCGATTCTGGGTCTGCTGGCGGGACTTGTGCTGACGGCGGTAATTCAGAGTTCGTCCGCATCCGTCGGCATTTTGCAGGCGATTTCCAAGACCGGTGCCGTGAGCTACGCGACAGCGATCCCGGTTATCATGGGTCAGAATATCGGAACCTGTGTGACGGCGCTGATTTCCAGTATCGGCGCAAGCCGTGCGGCAAAGAGAGCGGCGTTGATGCATTTGTATTACAACATCGTGAAAACCTCGTTGTTTATGATTGTTTTCTATTCCATCAATGCATTCGTCCCGTTTGAATTTTTGTCATCCGTGGCATCACCCCTCGGGATTGCCATTGTGCATTCTGCCTTTAATATTGCAGCATGTATCGTTCTGCTCCCGTTCTCACAGCTTTTGGTGAAGGCGGTTTATCTGACGATTCCCAAGGAGGAGCGGGAAAAGACCCTCTCAGAGGTAGAGAGTGAATTGAAGACACTGGATCCCCGATTTCTGGAGATGCCCGGTCTTGCCATTGACCGCAGCCGACAGGTGGCGATCAGCATGGCGCATTACGCGCAGAGAGCCATGGATACGGCAATGTCTCTTTTAGAGCAGTATGACCCGGCGAAGGCGGAGGAGGTCTCCGTTTTGGAGAAGGATGTGGATCGCTTTGAGGATGAGCTTGGCACTTATCTGGTGAAGGTGAGCAGCAAGGATCTGTCGGAGAAGGAGAGCCATACGCTTTCCGTTCTGCTGCACTGTATCGGGGATTTCGAGCGGATTTCCGACCATGCACTGAACATAAAGGAAGCGGCCGACGAGATGGCACAGAAGGACATGCATTTTTCGGAGAAGGCAACGGAGGAGCTGCAGGTGTTTAGCGGCGCCATCCGGGAAATTCTGGGAACCGCGATCGCTGCCTTCGAGCAGGATGATCTGAGTACGGCAGAGCTGGTCGAGCCGCTTGAAGAGGTGATTGACCAATTGAATATAGAAGTAAAGAAGAGACATGTGAAGCGCCTGCGCAAGGGCAAATGTACCATTGAACTTGGCTTTGTACTGTCCGACATTACGACCAACTTTGAGAGAGTGGCGGATCACTGCAGCAATATTGCCGTGTGTCTGCTGCAGGTGAATGAGGACAGCTTTGAGACCCACGAATATCTGGATACCCTGAAGGAAGGGGACAATCTGGCATTCAAGGGCAAGGTTCTGGCGTACAAGGAGAAATATACGTTGCCGTAGCCGCGGAAGGGAGAGAGCGATGTCAACGATCTATGTGGTGGAGGACGACCGAAACATAAGGGAAATCGAGAGTTTTACCTTGAAAAACGTAGGGTATCAGGTGGAGGATTTTGAGTGCGCAAAGGATTTCTTTGACAGACTCGTGGAAAAGAAACCCGATCTGGTGCTTCTGGATGTGATGCTGCCGGATGAGGACGGTCTCGAGATCGTGAAAAAGATGCGAGCCAAGCCTGACACCAGACAGATTCCGGTGATCATGGTCACGGCAAAGACGACGGAGCTTGACAAGGTGAAGGGGCTTGATATGGGGGCGGATGACTATATGACGAAACCCTTCGGCGTGATGGAACTGATCTCCCGTGTAAAGGCACTGCTGCGCAGAAGCGGTCTGCGGGAAAATGAGGAGAAGGTGCTCTCGCTGGGATCGGTGTCCCTTGACAGGGAACGGCATGCGGTGACGGTGGAAGGGCAGCCCTGTGAGCTCACCTACAAGGAATATGAATTGTTGAAGCTTCTGATGATCAATGCAGGGATAGTGACTACAAGGGAAGTGATTCTGGACAAGGTGTGGGGGACGGATTTTGAAGGAGAATCCCGCACGTTGGATATGCACATCAAAACACTCAGACAGAAGTTGAAGGGTGCGGGAAGTCTGATCCGCACAGTCCGCAATGTGGGCTATATCATGTCTGACACGGAAGCGTAAAAAGGAGCCTATGAAAAAGAAGATTAATTTTCAGTTGATGGCAATTGCGACGGTGGCGATCTTTGCCACCGTTTTTCTGATCAGCGCCGTCTTTTATGAATTGTACCGGGACCAGATTATTGAGGATCTGAGGGCATATTCCGGGCTGATGTCGGATGAAGTGTTTCTGAATAAGGCAAAGGAAGGAACGTTTACGGATACCACGCAGTTTCGTATGACCCTCATCGGGGAGGACGGAAGCGTACTGTTTGACAGCGAGGCGGACAACAGTTCCATGGACAATCACAGCGGAAGACCGGAGGTGTTGGAGGCGCGGGAAGAAGGAGAGGGCATATCCGTCCGGCATTCCGATACCATGCGGAGGAGTACCTTCTACTATGCAAGACTTTTGGAGGATGGCAGCGTGCTGCGTGTGTCCAGAGAGGCGGGCAGCATCTGGAGCATTTTTTACAGGGCAATGCCGGTGATCGCACTGATCGTGGTTGTGCTGATCATCCTTTGTATGATCATGTCCCATTTCCTGACAAAGAGGCTGATGGCACCGATCGAGCAGCTGGCGAAGAGTCTGGATAAGACGGATGAAATTGCCGCTTATGAGGAACTGCAGCCTTTTATCAACATGATTCAGACGCAGCATGAGGACATTATGAAAAATGCCCTGATCAGACAGGAGTTTACCGCAAATGTGTCCCATGAGCTGAAAACGCCGCTTACCTCCATTTCGGGTTATGCGGAGCTGATCGAAACGGGAATGGCATCCGATGAGGATGTGCGGCGGTTTGCAAGAGGTATTCACAAAAATTCCAACAGACTGCTGACCCTTATCAACGATATCATCAGATTGTCCGAGCTGGACGGTCAGGAGGAAGAGGCGGCGAAGGAGAACGTCAACCTGTATCTTGCCGCACAGACCTGTGTGGACATGCTGCAGGTTTCGGCGGAGAAGCACCATGTTACTCTGACGCTTGAGGGGGAAGCCTGTCAGATTGAGGCGAACAGACAGATGGTGGAGGAGCTTCTTTACAACCTGTGTGATAACGCGATCCGTTACAACAACGAAAACGGAAGCGTCATAGTGAGCACACGCAACACACAGGAGGGCGTGGAACTGCGGGTGAAGGACACGGGAATCGGAATCCCTGCGGATGCGCAGGAGAGAGTGTTTGAGCGGTTTTACCGGGTGGACAAGAGCCGTTCCAAATCCAACGGAGGAACGGGACTGGGTCTTGCCATTGTAAAGCATATCATTGCGCAGATGGGCGCGTCCATCAATCTGAAAAGCGAGATCGGAAAGGGAACGGAAGTTACGGTACTGTTCGGAAAGAAAAACGGAAGCTGTTAATCAGCTTCCGTCTCTTTATGTTCAGATGTCTCGTCGGTCGCAGCGGGATCCTCTTTCGGAGGAAGCGTAAGCAGCACATGTACGATCCTGTTTTGTTCAAGCCCCTTTACCTGAAGGGTGATGCCGTCCTCAAGCGTTACGGTTTCGTCGTCCTCCGGCAGGCGGTTCAACTGTCCGATGATGATGCCGCCGATGGAGTCGTAGTCCTCGGAGTCAAGCTCTGTGCCGATCACATCATTGATATCGGAAAGGTTCATGCTTCCCTCGATCAGGTAGCTCCGGTCACCGACCTTCTGGATCAGTTCTTTCTCGTCGTCGTCATATTCATCCCGGATTTCTCCGACCAGCTCCTCCAAAAGATCCTCAAGGGTAATCATGCCCATGGTTGAGCCGTACTCATTCAGGACAAAGGCGACGCTCATGGATTTTTCGCGCATCTCCAAAAGCAGATCCGCCGTCTTTTTGTATTCGTAGGTGTAGTAGGCATCCCGGATCAGCGGTTCAAGGGGAATGTTGATGTTTGCGGGGGCGTTATCACGGGCAAGGAAAAAGTCCTTGATATTGATAAAGCCGACCATGCAGTCCTTGTCCTCGTCATAGACAGGAATGCGGGTGTAGAGGGATTCCTTGAATATGGCGAGCAGTTCCTTGCTGGAGTCCTTCGTGCTGACCGTAACCATGTTCACCCGGGGAATCATAATGTCTTTTGCACAGGTATCGGAAAACTCGAATACATTGTAGATCAGCTCACGCTCCTCGGATTCGATTTCACCGTCCTCATGGCTCGCATCCACATAGGTTTTCAATTCATTTTCCGTAATGGTATCGTTCTTGCCGTTCGCGTCCATATGGAGCAGATGCAGAATGCCGTTTGCCAGTGCATCCACCACAAAGATAACGGGCGTGAGCAGCTTCATCAGACCGTATATGATACCGGCATAGGCAAGGGATATCTTTTCGGAATTCAAGCGCGCCCAGTTCTTGGGAAGAATCTCGCCGCAGAGCAGGACGATCAGTGTCAGCACACCGGTTGCCACGCCCACATAGGCATTTCCCCATTGCCGGATCACAAACGTGGTGGCGAGGGAGGAGGCGCTTAAGTTTACAATATTGTTACCGATCAGAACCGCCGACAGCATTTTGCTGTATCGCTCGATTATTTTGTTTACCGTCGCGGCCCGCTTGCTGCCCTCGGCCGCCAGCGTGCGCATCTTCACACGGTTGACCGTGGTGAGCGCAGTCTCAGCAGAGGAAAAGAAGCCGGACAGAAAAATCAGGATAAACAGAACAATCAGTTGTATGACACCAGAGGTATCCAAAAAAACTCACTCCTTTGTATTTTGATTTGTAATTGACAGTTATAGGAAATAATACAATAACAGCCGCAGGATTGTCAAGATTACGGGAACCGCTACATATAATTTTACAGAAAAAACAGATTTTGTTCGGAAATGGGAAGGAGGATGAATGGAGAAGGTGTTGAAAAATCTGTTGCTTTCCTATCTGCTGACAGCCGGTCTGCTGCTTGTGCTCGCACTGCTTGTGTACCGTTTTTCCCTCTCGGAGAAGACGGTGTCCGTGGTGATTATTTTCTTATACATAGGGGTTAATTTTCTGGCGGGCTTTCGGATGGGGAAAAAACAGAAGACGAGGAAGTTTCTCTGGGGGCTTTTGATGGGAGGCATTTATTTTGCGGTGTTGGTGGCGGTGTCGCTGGCGGTGAACCATTCCTTCAAGGATGTGGCGTCCAATTTCTTCAGTGTGCTTGTGCTCTGCGCAGGGAGCGGCATGCTGGGGGGATGGTGAGCTAGGCTGCCGATAACAGTTCAGCCCGCGCCATTCGCAAAGCCGCGTGATTACGCTCTCCGTCGCTCCGCGACTTTCTTTGCTCATGAATCGGCGCTCAGCTCATGAACATATCTGCTCGCAAAATTATGCAAGCATGATTTTGGCTCGCTGCTATGTCCATGGCTGAACTGTTACGGTTTTTTATTCAAAATATAAAAAAACCTTTTACAAACAAGAAAATTATGCTATACTACACAGGTATCAGGTTCTTACAGTAGTTAAGGAGGCACTTATTTTATGAAGCATATCAAAACATTGAATACGAGAGATTTCAAGGAGTCCATGAAGAAGGGCGGCTGCGGCGAATGCCAGACATCCTGCCAGTCCGCCTGCAAGACCAGCTGCGGCATTGCCAACCAGCCTTGCGAGAAGAAGTAATTTTTACTTGAACTGGCTTTCTGCCGGGACTGCCTTTTACCAAAAAGGCGCTCCCGGTTCTTTTTATGTAACCCCACTTTGATTCGGATATGAGGAATAGTATGATCCATCAATATAAACTCAACGGCTACAACATTGTGCTGGATGTCTACAGCGGCAGCGTTCACGCCGTAGACGAACTGGCGTATGCCGCCATCGCTCTGGTCGATGCCGGCCACCCCCGCGCAGAAGCTGCCGACCTGCTGGCAAAGAAATATGCTGACCATCCCGAAGTGACCGCCGAGGACATCAACGACTGCTTTGACGATATCGAAGAGCTGAAGGCCGATGGCAAGCTGTTTGCCGAAGATATTTACGCTGACCATGCCTTTGACTTCAAGAATCGTTCCACCGTTGTCAAGGCACTCTGCCTGCATGTGGCCCACACCTGCAATCTGAACTGCGAATACTGCTTTGCCGCCCAGGGCAAGTTCCACGGCCAGTCCGGCCTGATGAGCTTTGAGACCGGCAAGCGTGCGCTGGATTTCCTGGTGGAGCACAGCGGCACCCGCCACAACCTGGAGGTTGACTTTTTCGGCGGCGAACCGCTGATGAACTTTGAGGTCTGCAAACAGCTGGTTGCCTATGCTCGCAGCATTGAAAAAGAAAAAGGCAAAAACTTCCGCTTCACCCTGACCACCAACGGCATCGGCATCACCGATGAAGTCATTGAGTGGGCCAACAAAGAGTGCTACAACGTGGTTCTTTCTCTGGATGGCCGCAAGGAGGTCAACGACCGTTTCCGCAAGGATATTGCAGGCCGCGGCAGCTATGACCGCATTGTGCCCAAGTTCCAGCAGCTGGTCAAGGCCCGCGGCGGTAAGGGCTACTACATGCGCGGCACCTTCACCCATTACAACACCGATTTCACCAACGACCTGTTCCACATGGCGGATGATCTCGGCTTTGACGAGCTTTCCATGGAGCCGGTCGTGAGCAAGGCCGGCAGTCCCGAAGCCCTGACCGAAGCCGACCTCCCCATCCTGTTTGACCAGTATGAGCTGCTGGCCAAGGATATGCTCCGCCGTGAAAAAGCCGGTCATCCCATCACCTTCTACCATTACATGATCGACTTGGCCCATGGCCCCTGCATTTACAAGCGCATTTCCGGCTGTGGTTCCGGCACCGAATATATGGCCGTTACCCCCTGGGGCGACCTGTACCCCTGCCATCAGTTTGTCGGCGACCCGGATTACAAGCTGGGCGATATCTGGAACGGCGTTACCAACACCGAACTGCGGGATGAATTCAAGCTGTGCAACGTGTACGCCCGCCCCGACTGCAAGGATTGCTGGGCACGCCTGTACTGCGCGGGCGGCTGCGCCGCCAACGCCCTGCACGCCACCGGCGATATCCACGGTGTGTATGAATATGGCTGCGAAGTGTTCCGCAAGCGCATTGAATGTGCCCTGATGATCAAAGTAGCCGAAAGCCTTGATCCCGAGCTGGCAGGCCGCGCCGCAACGGCAGCTCCTGCCACCGACGAGGACTGTGGCGACTGTTCCTCCTGCGAATAATTTCCTTTTCCCAGGGTGTATCTGAAAAGTCGAAAATATCGGCTGTTTCTTTGTTTTCAGATACACCTTAACCGCCGAGCCAGCAAAATCGGCGTTTCTTGTTTATCCCCGCACCAAATCTTCCATCAAATTCATCTGGCAAAGCCGGAATAAGGAGCGTAACTTGTATGGAATACCGTGTCTGCCGCAATAACCCTGCCCCCTATAATGACCTCAACGGCAAAATCAGCCTGCTGGGTCTTGGCACCATGCGCCTGCCCCTGCGGGACGCCGCCGACCAGACCAGCATTGACGAGGAAAAGGCACAGGAGATTTTTGATTATGCCTATGCCCACGGCGTGAACTATTTCGATACTGCCTACCCCTACCACGGCGGCATGAGCGAAAAGTTCTGCGGCAAAGCTCTGGCCAAGTATCCCCGCGCCAGCTATCACCTTGCCAGCAAACTGCCCGGCTGGCTGTTGAAATGCGATGAGGATGTGCCCCGTATTTTTAACGAGCAGTTGGCCAACTGCCGCACTGATTACTTTGATTTTTACCTCGCTCACTCTGTGCATGAAAGCAGCTGGTCCAATTACGTCAAGTACCACGCCTATGACCAGCTGAACGAGCTGCGCAAGGCGGGCAAAATCAAGCGGCTGGGCTTTTCTTTCCATGGCAGCGCTGAGCAGCTGGCAGAGATCCTTGCTGCAGGCGATTGGGATTTTGTACAGCTGCAGCTCAATTATTTTGACTGGGACTATCAGCAGAGCCGCAAAAAATACGAGCTGTGCGCCGCTGCCGGGCTGCAGGTCATCGTTATGGAGCCGGTGCGCGGCGGAATGCTGAACACCCTTTGCCCTGAAGCCGCCGCCCTGCTGCATCAGGCCGCCCCGGAAGAGAGCCTGGCCAGCTGGGCCATTCGCTGGGTTGCCAGCCTGCCCAATGTGCTGTGCGTACTTTCCGGCATGACTACCCTGGAGCAGGTACAGGATAACGTGGCTTCCATGGATCCCTTTATTCCGCTTTCCACCACCGAGCAGGATACCCTCGCCCGTGCGCTGGATGTGTTCAAGGCCCAAAAGCTTGCCCCCTGCACGGCCTGCAAGTACTGCATGCCCTGCCCCGCCGGGGTCAACATTCCGGGCATGCTGCACGCCTGGAACGAATACCGCCTGTGTGGTGGCCGCCTCGCTACCCTAAAAGAGGAATATGAGGACGCCCCCGCCGCCACCCGCGCCGAGCATTGCATCAAGTGCGGTGCCTGCCTGCCCAAATGCCCCCAGCACATCGACATCCGTTCCATGATGAGCACCATCTGCGATACGCTGTGATTTTTGGATTTACGGGGGATTTTTCCAACCTTTTTGAAAAAAGGCTTCGGCGAAAACCTTTAATCCAATAGGTACAATCGTATAAATAAGGCGCACCACGGGGATTATTCTGTGGTGCGCCTGTTTTTTGTTGTTCCTGTTTATCATCCCTGCCTATGCGGAATTACAGCAGGTTCAACCTTTGCCACGAACTTTTTCCCGCCGTCCCATTCCGAATTCCTAATTTCTAATTTCTCATTTCTAATTCCTAATTTCCCTCTCAGTTCCGACTTCCTCCCTCCTAATTGCCTCACCATTCTCCCCGTATTCAGCCCGCAGGTCAGCAGGTTAGAGGCTGTCATGACCGCCAGAAAGCCCGGCATACCGTATTGCGGCATCAGCCACAAAATGCCTGCAATGCGCAAAATGGAATCCAGCACCGAATAGCGGAAGGTCGCCAGCTGCTCCCCCATGCCTTTTAAGATCGCATCCACCATGCTTTCCAGGTACATAAAGGGCGCCACAAAGCCCAGTACCTGCACATAGCGGCCCGCCTGGGCATCGTGATAGAGCAAAATGGCGGCATCCTTGCCAAACAGCACCAGCGCGGCCCCC